>Ga0247609_10002287_pt1 | contig 20572 bp, 22 predicted proteins | sample 172DNAGHGlowgp2_FD_193487 | JGI IMG/M metagenome (GOLD analysis project Ga0247609, IMG submission 193487) | Sheep rumen microbial communities from Palmerston North, Manawatu-Wanganui, New Zealand - 1728 DNA GHGlow gp2 | ecosystem: Host-associated > Mammals > Digestive system > Stomach > Rumen ...
TCATAACTTTGACGGGCGTCAAGCACTCGAAATGGTCTTTGAAGTAATGCGGCGAAGCTAACATTTTTTCAAGGCGCGAACCCGTCGGCAAGCGTCCAAACTCCGGACGATTTACATAATAAAAAATTCCGCCGCCCGCCGCCAACGTCAAGCCCGCGCCGCCGATTAGAAAATTTCTGATAAAGTTTCTGCGATTCATCTGGCACCCCTAAAAAATTTTTAGCGATTATATCATTAATCGTTCGCGAATAAAATCCTTTGCCGCCTCATGGACAACGACTTGATTTATAAAATCGCTCAAGTATTCGTCGAAAATGCCTTCGCGCTCTCGCAAAGCTATCAGCCGTTGAAAATTTTCTTCGACGTCAATGCCATATTCAATTCTATGCAAGAGTCGCGATAAATCTGCGCGGATTTCGGGCGTAAAAAGTTCTTTAAGCGCGGCGACTTCGGCAGTACATTTGCAAGCCTTCACCAGCCAAATTTTTATGTCACTACTAGACAATTCTTCGGGCAAAAAGTGTATTTCTTTATAATTAGCATCACTCAAGAGTTTTACAATCTCCGCTTTATCCCAAAAACGCAAGTCCATTAAGTTAGCTTCATTGAAAAATTGCGTCAACAAAAATCCCGAATCGCTCAAGAGATGATTTAGCCTCAATAATCGCAAGTAAAAGTCCTCGCCCGTTGTCAAAACGTCTTGCGCTATGATTAGGTCAAACATTTTTTCCGAATGCGGCAATTCGTCAACTCTCAATAACGTAATCTGCGCGGCGGGCAAAAGTTCTCGCAAGCTCGATAAATATTCCGCGTGCTCAATCAAAAGTACCGTTATCGGCAAAAAATTAGGCGGCACGAACTGTAATAGCCCGCGCCGCTCGTTGTAATTTTCCATTTTAATATCCCCAACTAAAAATAAATTCAATCGGAATTTCTAGCCCCTCCAGAATCGAAACGGGCACTTTATATTTAAGCGTAGCTTTTTCTTCTTCGTCGAGTAACTCTAAATCTTTTTCGTCCAACAAAGTATAAATATCGTCAAGAAAATATTTGCCGTCGCGCAAAAGAAAAACCATAACGCTTTTGGCTCTAGGGTCGATAATCCAATATTCTTTGACGCCCTGCGCCTCATAATTATCTTTTTTTATAGTCAAATCCTTTTTGCGCGTGGAATGGGAAAGAACTTCAACGACCATATCTGGTGCGCCGTAAATGTTTTTGCGACCAGCGAGAATTTTTTCGTTCGACTTCAAGACAACGCTTAAATCAGGTTTATAAATACTGCCATCGGAAAAGTAAACGTCAACGTTATCGGTGTAAACGTAGCCGCTTTTATGTTCAATCAAATGACCGCCGATAATAAAAGAAAGTTTAAAGATAATGTCGCTGTGGTCAAGATTCGGTGCAGGTGACATAAATTTTTCGCCTCCAATAATTTCGTAGGATGGATAAAGCAAACGCTCGTTAAGAATCTCGGTTGCCATTTAAATCGCCTCCAATCGCTTATAAAAATCGTCGACAAAAGTTTTCGTGTCAGTCAGTCTATCAGAGGAAATTTTTCCTGTCAACGCTGCCAATTTCGCCCGATTGTTTGCAAGTTCAATGGCTTTTTTTATGTAAGCGTCAACGTTGTGGACAATCAGCGCGTCAAGGTCGGCAATGCGCAAAATATCTGCGCCCGTCCGCGTATGCGGCAATTCTTCGCACAAGTTCAGCACGGGCACGCCCATATATAAAGCCAGAGCCGTCATCATGCCGCCGGGATAGGGGAAGGCGTCAAGAATCAAATCAATTTCGGCGTAGTCCGTAAAGAAATTATCTTCGCCGCGCCGGACTTCCACACGTTCAATCCCGAAAGTTTTAAGGCGTTCAATCAGCGCGACTTGACGACTTTTAAGCGGCGTCGTATCGCGGAAAATAATTTTAGAATCGGGCAGGGCGTCCAGAATTTTTTTGACGGCGGAAAGGTAATTGTCGCTGAGTTTCATGAAGTTATTCAGGCTACCGAACGTGAAATTTTTATGCGGAAAAGGTCGGCGGGATTTTCTAGCGCGAATCATTTTATCATTTGGGCAGAAGGCAAAGGCGTTTTCGAGCTGCAAAATTTTTTCGGTGAAAATTTCGTCGTGCGCCGTCAAGAAGTCGTCGCCGATAAAATAATCAATCGCGTCAAGCCCCGTCGAATCAAAATAGCCTATGCCGCACATTTGAACCCGCGCAGGTCGATACGCCGCAATTTGTAAAGTCGCGCCGCCTTCAGTGTGTCCGCCTAAGTCAATCAGAAAATTTGCGCCCGTGTCGCGAATTTTTTCCGCCGCCTCGAAAAAACTTGTCTCAGCTATGTCAAAGTAGCCGTCGACGTTGCGCCGAATTTTTTTAGTAAAGGCGTCTTCTTCTCGTGATAAACTCCACGCAGTCACAGAAAATTTTTCGCGGTCGTAATCCGTCAACAACGCTTCGTAAAATCTCGCCGCCGATGAATCGCAAAAATTAGGCGATATGAATGCTACGGAAATTTTTCCGAACGAATGATTTATTGGCGATAAAGTTTCTGCGTCGCGATAGAGCGAATTATAAACGGCAAGTTCGTTAATCAGAAATGGCGCGTCGAGTTGCGGCAAATAGTGCAAAGCAAATAGATAATTCGAGAAATGCGCCCGCTGACTTCGTAAATATTTATCCGTCAAAGCTGCATTCAAATACGCCTGCGCGGCTCCTTCCGGGTCGCAAAGGTCGTGGAACGCCGCGCCAATTAATTCATGTATTCGCCATGTGTCCTGCGCGGTCGGCAAAATTTCCTTTAAGCGTTCGAGAGCTTCGCGCGGCTTGTTATTTTCCAAAAGCTTTCTTGCAATCTCCATTTTCAACCCCCGCTATCGAATTAAAATTCGTTCAAAGTGTAAGGAATATTTCCGACGCGGTCAAGTTGACTTGAAAAATTATAATGTTGATTGTAAAATTTCTGCCGAAGGGAGGCTTTATCATGAAAGAAAAAATTCATAAGGACGTTATAATAATCGGCGCGGGTATGGCGGGCTTGACTGCCGCTTTGTACTGCGGGCGCATGAATTTAGATACTTTGGTTTTAGAAAACGGGATAATCGGCGGGCAAATCGCTAACGCGACCGGTATTGAAAACTATCCGGGCTTTATCAGCGTCAAGGGCGGCGATTTAATCGCGACGCTTCAACAGCAAGCAGAAAATTTCGGCGCGGTGATTGACGAATTTGACGAAATCGAAAAGGTTACGCTTAAATCTTCGCCTAAAATCGTCGAGACGCAGGAAAAAATTTACGAATGCGACGTTGTGATAATCGCGTCTGGCATGAATCGCCGTAAACTTCCTTTGCCGGAGGAAAAAAAGTTCGCCGGACGCGGCGTTCACTACTGCGAATTGTGCGACGGTGCCGCTTATAACGGAAAAATTATTGCTGTTATGGGCGGCGGCAATGCTGCTGTCGATGCGGCTAATTTCTTGACTAAATACGGACAAAAAGTCTATTTAATTCACCGTTCAGAGTTCAGAGCCGATGAAGTTTCCCAAAAACGCCTTCGCACTAATAAAAAAATCGAAATCATGTTGCAGACCGAGATAAAAGCTCTGCGCGGCTCGAAAAGGCTTGAGGAAGTCGAAATTCTCGATAAAAAGTCCGGCGAAACGAAAAGTTTGCACGTTGACGGCATTTTTGTTAATATAGGCGTCGAACCAAATACTAAACTGTTCAAAGATGAGCTGAAACTCACTGCAAGCGGCAGAATTCCCGCCGGTGAAGACTGCAAAACCGAAATCGAAGGCGTTTTCGCCGCCGGCGACGTCCGAGAAAAGGAAATTCGCCAGCTAACTACCGCCGCTTCCGACGGTACGACTGCCGCTTTGCTCGCAGAAAAGTATTTATCTAAATTGAAAGAGTGATTAAATGGTAAAAGTCTACACAACGACAACTTGTCCCTATTGCGCCAAAGTTAAACGCTTTTTGAAGTCCAAAGGCGTCGAGTTTGAGGAATTAGACATTGAAAAAGACCCCGCCGCCCGCGAAGCTTGCAAAAAATTAACCGGTATTGATTGGGCGGTACCCGTCACTACCATTGACAACGAAAATTACGTTATCGATTATGATAAAGAGGCTTTAGATAAGCTTTTGTGCCTTTAAGGAGGAATTTTTATGGTAAAAGTTTATTCGTTTGAGGGCTGCCCGTGGTGCGATAAGGTCAAAAAATACCTTGCCGCTCGCGGAATTGCCTATGAAGTGCACGACATTGAAGAAAATCCCGACGATGCCGCCGAATGTCAGCGCATTTCCGGCGATTTGACCGTCCCTGTAACCACTATCGACGGAAAAAATTTCGTTCTCGGCTTCGATAAGAAAAAAATCGATGAATTGCTCGCTTCGGCTTAATTTGGAGGTATTTTTATGAACGTTTACGATTTCACCGCTAAAACTAAACGCGGCGAAGATAAATCGCTCGCTGACTACAAGGGAAATGTCCTCTTAATCGTCAATACTGCTAGCAAGTGCGGTTTTACCTACCAATACGACGAACTTCAGAAACTTTACGACACTTATAAGGATAAAGGCTTTGTCGTGCTCGGCTTCCCTTGCAATCAGTTCGCGGGGCAAGAACCTGGCTCCAATGATGAAGTTCAGCAATTCTGCAAGCTCAATTACGGCGTCACCTTCCCCATTTTCGCTAAAGGCGACGTGCGCGGCGATAATGCTCAGCCTCTCTTCAAATTCCTCACCTCGCAGAAAAAATTCGAGGGCTTCGATATGAATCACCCTATCGCTAGCAAACTTTTCGACGCTTTGAAACAAAATTTCCCCGAATTCCTTGAGGGCGACGGCATTAAGTGGAATTTCACTAAGTTTTTAATCGATAGAAGCGGAAATGTTGTTAAAAGATTCGAGCCAACTACTAATCCCGCCGATATTGCTAAAGATATTGAAAATCTGCTCTAAAATTTTATTTAAAATCAATAAGCCGGAAGGTCTAAACGATTTTCCGGCTTAAAATTTGTTCAGGAGGCTTAAAAATATGCCCGAATTACAATTTTTAATCTTCGTGGTAATAATTTTGGCTCTAATCTTCGATTTCATCAATGGTTTTCACGACACAGCTAACGCTATTGCTACTTCCGTCAGTACTCGCGCTTTGCAACCGAATCATGCCATAATGCTTGCCGCAACGCTAAATTTTGTCGGTGCAATGGTCTCGACCGGCGTTGCGAAGACTATCGGAGCCGGTATCGTCAGTTCGCCCTCACTTATCGACGAAAAAACCATTATTGCCGCTCTTATCGGCGCAATTACCTGGAATTTGCTAACGTGGTATATTGGTTTGCCGTCGAGTTCCTCTCATGCGCTGATTGGCGGTTTAATCGGCGCAGTTTTAATTTCGGCGGGAATTAACGGTATAAACTGGAATGGAGTCGCTAAAATTTTCGTTGCGCTCGTCGCGTCTCCGGCAATCGCGTTTCTAACCGGAATTGTTATCATGAACATTATCTTTCGGGCGTTTGAAAAGTTTTCTCCGCATTTTCTCAACGATAAGTTCCGCAGAATGCAAATTTTATCCGCTTCGGCTATCGCTTTTTCCAACGGCTCCAACGATGCGCAAAAATCCATGGGCATAATCACGCTTGCACTTTTCAGCGGTGGATTTATCAGCGAATTTGAAGTTCCAACTTATGTTAAATTTCTGTGCGCGGCGTCAATGGCTCTCGGAACCGCGACTGGCGGCTGGCGCATTATAAAAACCGTCGGAGGAAAGATTTTCAAATTGGAACCTCCGAGCGGTTTTGCGGCTGATTTGAATTCTTCCTGCGTAGTTTTCGGCGCGACGTTGTTAAATTTGCCCGTCTCGACGACGCATGTAGTTTCCGGCTCAATTATGGGCGTCGGCACCGCTAAAAGAGTTAATGCGGTACGTTGGGGCACCGCTCAACAAATGGTCAAGGCGTGGGGAATAACAATCCCGATAACGGCGACAATCGGCGCGTTGACCTTCGGCTTAATCGAAGCGATTTTCTAATTATTCGTCAATATCAATGTCAATTATCCCAACTGCATACGGCGCAATTTCATATTGCTGAAAAATAAAGTGCACATGTAAATTTTTGTCCCAGTAAAAGTCTTGGGGCAATTTTTTTAGCGGAATTGCGTCTGGAAACACGAAAAGCCGCTCATATTTGACTTTGTCGACGATTTTTTGATTAATTTTGTCTAATAATTCTCCTTCCTGCACGCCTTCGCCCACTTCAAGCAGATAATCAATTCCCATACGCTCGCCATTTGCCAAATTGAAGTTCAAAGCGCGTAAATAGGTCGACGGGTGCGCCGCTTTCTCATAATAACTGCTTTCCGTCAATAAAACGCTTAAAATTACGGTATTGCCGTCTCCATTGCAAGCAATTTCGTAATTCGTATGAATACCGGCGACTTTGTAGTCATTAAAAGCTGCATTTTGATAAATTCCGGTTGAAAAACGGTCGACTTCGGCGACAATCGCGCTGTTAATCTTGTCATCTATCGCAGAATTTCCGGTTTTAATGACTGGATAGCGCAAATTTTCATCGCTATCTAAATGCGCGTCCGAAAATTCAGCGGCAAAACAAACTTGAATGCTTAAAATCATTAACGCGACCACCATTAAAATTATTTTCCGCATAAAAATTCCTCCCAGTTTATTTGTTCATGTACAGGTTGACGAAATTTCTAATTTCGATAAAGGATTTAACGCTGTCGTCAAGGTCGGGCAGAAGTATCGAAAAATCATGCGACATTCCCGCGTAAACCGACAAAGTTACGTTCAATTCGTCAGCCGTCGCCTTCTTTAGAAGCTCAAGCCCGTCGTCGACAAAAAGTTCATAGCCGCCAATTTGAATCAGCGTCGGCGGCAAATTTTTTAGGTCGGCGTAAATCGGAGAAAGGCGCGGGTCGTTTAATGGAATATTGCCGGCATAAATCGGATTGGAAACTGCAGCATACATTTTTTTATTAGCCTTGCCCAAAATTAAATCGCGGTCGGCGTTTGCAGTGCGCGACGGCAATTTATTTTCAAAAGTCGTTCTCGGCGAAACTAAAATCAACATAGCCGGTTGCGGCAGATTATTTTCCTTTAGATAAAGCGCGAACGCTAAAGCCAGATTGCCGCCCGCCGAATCACCAAAGACAATAATATTTTTCGGGTCAATCTTCCTGTTCAAAAGTTCGCGGTAAGCAGTAACAGTGTCTTCAAGCGCGGCGGGATAAATATTTTCGGGCGCAACGCGATAATCAACCATGTAAATTTCCTTCGCGTCAATCATAACCGCTTGCTTGATTGCAAAGTCGCGATACCAATTACTCAAATGACCGACATAGCCGCCGCCGTGAAGTTGCATAGCGACCCGCGCAGATTTTTTCTGCTTTGGATTAACCAGACGTTCAACCTTGACGCCGTTAAATGAAAGTTTTTCGTAAGTCCATTTGTCCGGCACTTCAAAAGTCATCGGAATTTTTCCGGCGAAAAATTTCTTCATGTAGTCGGCAATATAAGCTTGCTTGGCGGCGTTGTCGCTGAAAGTTTTTCCTGCCTTAGGGAGTTGCCACGCCGGAGCCGCGTAAGTCGTAGCCGTCATCAAACTCAAGCACAGTGCGAAAATCATAACCTTAAAAAATCTCATTTCAAGCCCTCCCATTTTTTTTAGCATTATAACACAGCGGCTGAAAATAAAACATTTGCGACGGGCAATTCTTTTTGCTATTATGGCAGAAAAATTTCGAGGCGAAGAAATGATTCAACTTGAGAACGTGAAAAAATATTACGGCGAACGGCTGATTTTCTCCGACGTGACATTTAAAATCGTGGAAGGCGAAAAGGTCGGGATTGTCGGCAAGAACGGCGCGGGCAAATCGACGCTGTTAAAAGTAATGATGGGCGTGGAACCATTCGACGCGGGCACAATCGGCGGGCTAAGGGCGGAAGACATTGGCTTTGTCGAACAAACGCCGCATTTTTCCGCAACGACACTACTTGACGAGCTGTTGACGGTTGGCGGCGCAGAAAAATTCATGGCTCGGAAAATTTTATTCGGGCTGGGCTTTTCGGAAGCGGAACTGGAAAAAAATCCGAATCACTTCAGCGGCGGCGAGGCGGCTAAAATTTCTCTGGCGAAGGCTCTGATAAATGAGCCGCGCATTTTAATTTTGGACGAGCCGACAAATCATTTGGACATTTACGCGATTGAATTCTTGGAAGACTTCGTGAAAAATTATCGCGGAACGGTCATTGCCGTCACGCACGACAGGCATTTTCTGCAGAATTGCGTTGAAAAAATTTTGGACATGGAGAATTACAAGGCGACCCTTTATCCTGGCAACTACGAAAAATTTATTCGGCTTAAAACTGAACGGCGCGAGGCGGAGCTTAAAGCCTATGAAAAGCAGCAGGCGGAAATTGCTAAGCTTGAAGATTTTGTAAGGCGCAATAAAGTTCGCGCTTCAACGGCGAAACGCGCCCGCAGTCGTCAAATCGCACTCGACAAAATGGAACGCTTAGAAAAACCGCCGTCGAATGAAACTGCCGCTATCAAACTCAATGAAGCCGCCGAATCAGCTAATCGCGTTTTGATTCTGGAAAATATTTCCTTCAAGACCGTGATAAAAAATTTCAGCACGGAAATTTTCAAGGGCGAAAAGGTCGGGCTTATCGGGCGAAATGGCGTTGGCAAATCGACTTTGCTGAAAATTATCGTCGGCGAATTGAAAGCGGACGGCGGCGAAATTAAAATCGGCAATCGCGTTAAAATTGGCTACCTTTCGCAAGGGCATGAGGAACTTAACGAAGACCGCACGCCGCTTGAGGAATTAAATCAAGAATTCGGCTTGTCAGAAGGTCAAGCGCGGTCAGAATTAGCACGGCTAAATTTATTCGCGCAAGTCGTCGAAAAGCCCATTGCAGATTTATCCGGCGGCGAAAAAACTCGCGTCGCTTTGACAAAACTAATCTTGACGGGCGCAAACTTTTTAATCTTAGACGAACCGACAAATCATCTGGACTTACCTGCGCGGGAGGCAATCGAAACGGCGTTGCAACAATTCGACGGCACAATTTTAATCGTCACGCACGACCGATATTTGCTTGACAAAGTAGCAACGCGAATAATAGAATTCGCAAAAGCAATTAGGAATGAGGAATTAGGAATTAAGAATGAAAAAGCGCGGGCAAACGTAAAAATAAAATCGCCAGTGCAAAAACCTAAACCAATTCAAAAATCTGAACAGGCGTTGGAAAAAGTAGAGGCGCAAATAAAAATGGCGGAAATGGAATTGAAAATGATAGAACACGAAATAAACGGCGCGAGCGACCCGCAAAAATTGACGGAGTTAGCGGCTTTGCACGTCGCAAAAATCGCGGAGATAGACGAACTTTATTTGCGTTGGGAGGAATTGCAATGCTGACGAATGATTTTCGAGCACAGCAATTACCTATGAAACTAGCGAAACGCAGTAGAACGTACACTCGCGGCGAAATTGTCCAAAGTGTCGCAACGTTAAATCGCGTCTGCTGTTTGCTACTTTTTAAAAGTAGGGAGGAGTTGGAATGCTGAGAATTGTGCCGATTCTCCTTGCCGTAATAGTTTGCTTTTCCAATCTCGGATTTATGGATTTCGGCGGGCATTCGGCTAATCAAAATGAAATTGTCGACGACCACGCGCCGCGCAATCATCTTACTCAAGATAATAATGCTCAAGCCGCCCCGATTAACGAAGTTTATAACTTTGAAGACCTCACGGAAGATTCCACGCAGAAAATTTTAGGCGAAGTCATTCACCGCGACGAAAATATTTTGCGGCTTTATTGGGCAATCGTTCCAAACGCCGTCAAGTATGAAATCATGATAGACGGCGCGACGCTTTACGCCTACACCAACGGCATTGAAATTCCCGTCGACGACGTTCACAAGAAATTTCAAGTCAACGCTATTTCTCTGGACGGCGCAACGCTCCAAAATAAAATCCCTATTCTTGACCTTGATACTAATCCGACAAGCCCGCGCACGACGACCGAATTTGATAAAATGAATTATCCGCCGATTTACCCTGTGTACTCGTGGATACCTGTCAGCGGCGCGAATCATTACGAAATTGAACTCATAAAGGATAACAAAATTATTCGCCGCTACTTTACCGACGCGAATATCAGCGACGACAATTTTGACTTATACGACAAGACGCCCGTTTTAGACGAAGGCGAATATTTTTGGCGGGTACGTGCGCTCACTAGCGACAATCAGCCGTTGACGAATTGGTCTGATAAAAATTCTTCAAACAGTTTCGCAGTCAAGCACCAAGTAAGATTTTGCGCACTCGGCGACAGCATAACGCACGGCGGCGGCTCAATTTCGGTTCCGCCTTCGACGACGATTTATAATTGGGAAACGTATTGCGCTATTCCGGTTAAAAATCTGGGCAGGAGCGGCGACACTACCGCCGAACTTTTAGCGCGTTTTGAAAATGACGTATTGCCATTTCGTCCCGAAGTGCTTTTCATAATGGCTGGCGTCAATGATTATCGCGCAAATATTTTGGGCTGGGAATCGGTAGAAAATTTAGAGTTGCTAAGGGATAAATGCGAGCGCAACGGAATTAAACCGGTTTTCATGACGCCGACGCCACTTAACCCCGCGCAGATTCAGAAAGTTAATTTTGTGGAATCGCCGCCGGTTGATTGGCAGGATCATCAGAAATTTATTTGCGATTGGATAAGGTCGCAGGAATTTTATATCGACGTGAATGAAAAGCTAACTGACGCCGACGGCAATTTGATTGAAAGCTTATCTGTGGACGGCTTACACCCCGACGCCGAAGGCAAAAAAATAATCGGCGAGGCGGTCGCCGCTTGGCTTGATAAATATCTGAACTTGAAATAATTTGTTGTAATCACAGCGAAAGGAGCATAAAAATTTTGATTAAAGATGTTCTTGACGTTCACATACACACGACGGCGAGCATACACGCCTACAGCACATTTCGCGAGGTAATCGAGGCGGCGAAGAAAAAAAATCTTGAGCTTGTCGGAATTGCTGACCATGCGCCGAGCGTGCCAGGTGCGATTCACCCTTTTTATTTTGTGAACTTTAAAGTTATTCCCCGCGACGCTTACGGGATAAGAATTGCAATGGGCGCGGAGTTGAACATTATCGACTATTCGGGCAGTACTGATTTGCCCGCCAAAAATTTAAAGCGGCTTGACTTCGCCCTTGCCAGCTTGCACAGAGAGTGTATTGAAGTTGGTAGCGTTGCGGAAAATACTGCGGCGATAATCGGCGCAATGAGAAATCCGCACGTCGTGATAATCGGGCACCCCGATAACCCGCAATTCCCTGCCGATTTGGAAGCGGTTGCCCGCGCCGCCGCTGATTGTGGCGTTTTGCTTGAAGTCAATAACAGTTCGTATTTGCCCAATGGTCACCGTGCAGGCTCGGCGGAAAATGCTAAGATAATGTTAGCGGCTTGCAAGAAATACGGCACGAAAGTTATCATGGGTTCGGACGCGCATATTGAGCTTGACGTTGGCAACCACGCGCTAAGTCAGAATGTTTTAGCCGAAAATAATTTCCCAGAGGAATTGGTTGTTAATACAAGCGTTGAAAAATTTTTCGCCTGCGTCGACTATAGAAAATCACTTGCGCCGGTTTAAAGGGGTGTTCATATGTTTTTAAATCAAACCTTGCCGCCTCCTTTCCTTAAGGGGTGGTCGGTAATTTTTTTCGGCGGCGATGTCAATATCGGTCGTCGCACAAATTGGAATCCGAATAAAAAGCCGTTCGGCAATCTTCCCGCAATGACGGAAGCGGATTTGCGCATTGTCAATTTAGAATGCGTCATTGCCGCGCAGGGGCAACAGGGTATCGACAAGGGCGAAAGCGGTCCTTATTATTATCACGCACGCTCCGAACAAACTAATTTGCTCTCCGAGGCAAAAATTGACGTTGCGCTCACGGCTAACAATCATTCGCTTGACTTTTACGAGGCGGCACTTTTGGAGCAGAATAATTATCTTGACCGCGCAGGGATTCTTCATCTTGGCACGGGCAAAAATCTTGACGAGGCGACGCGCCCGCTTTTTATCAAAGTCCGTGATAATGTAGTCGCGCTTTTCAATGTTGATGCTACGATGAAACCTTTTGCCGCGACCGCCGATAAGCCTGGTACTTTTTATTTGCCGCCTGATAAGCCCGAACTTTGGCAGAAATTTTTCACAGAGAAAATCGCCGACGCTCGCAAGAAAGCCGACGTTGTACTTGTCGCGCCGCATTGGGGGATAAATTTTGTTGAAGAGCCGATGGAGCAAATTAAAACTTTGGGCAGATTGTTAATCGATTGCGGAGCGGACGCCGTTTTAGGTTGTCATTCGCACCTTTTGCAAGGCGTCGAGACTTACAAGCAACGCCCGATAATTTACGACGCGGGCAATTTCTTTTGGGACGAAAAGCCGAAATCGGGCGGCGCGTTCGCACTTGTCATATCAAAGCGCGGCGTTGAAAAACTTTTCTTTGCGTCGTTCATAACCGACCGTTGCAAAATTTCTCCTGCGACTGCCGAGCAATCAAAGCCTTTCTGCGCTAAATTCCTTGACGCTTGCCGCAAATTAAATTCGGAAGGAATAGCCATTGCAAGCGACTTGATTGAATTCAAATTTGAGCCGCCGCCCCGCGACGAAAAAATTTTGGAGCCGGTAGAACTTTCAAGTTCAAGACGCGGCGAAAAAATTCCGGCAATGACTGAACCTTTGCCCGAATGGACGCCAGATAAAGTTCCAACTGTACAGCCGCCTAATATTACTGTTGATTCTAATCAAGGCGTTGAGATTGACGAGTTCAAGCGCGAATTTAAAAATAAAAATGGCGTTATGTTCTTCATGCTTCGTGGAATAAAACCTAAGGCGCCGGGGCTTGAGCAATCCTCATTTCGGCGAGCAAAATTATTCCGTGAACATTTCGGCATTGAAATAAATTTCGTCACGCATGAATATCAAAACGACATTTTGGAACAACGCGATAATTACGGGTTAAATGTTCGCGTTTTGAACATGTACGATTATTTTCAAGAAATTAATCGCGACATTGAGAAACCGCGCAAAGTTTTTATCGGTTCAATGAAAGACGGTTGGCAAATTGAACGACCCGATAACAGAGATTTGCGCGTATATCGGTCAAACGGCAAGTTGGCTATGTACTGCGTCTTCGCGCTTAAAGACCAGAAGTTGAGCTATATAAATTTCTTCAATGAAGACGGGAAAAAATTCCGGCGCGATATTTATGATATGCTTGGCTTTTTGAGTGCTCGTCAGGAACTTGAAAACGAACGCCCAAAAGAGATTTCCTACTATCGCCCCGACGGCACGCTTGCAATTCACGAAATTTATCAAATCGTTAAGGGCAAGAATACTTTTGCTTTTATGGAGCTTGTAAATCGTGCTGGAAATGTCACGAAGACTTTCAGCAATCGCGATAACGCCTTATCCTATTTTCTTATGCAAAATTTAAACGACGCGACGAAAAATTATTTCCTGATAGGCGACCGAACGCCCGAATGGCACGAAGCTTACGCCGATATAAAATCAGCAGGGCTAAACAATGTGCGCGTTATTCACCAGTTGCATAATGTTCATGTTCGCGCACCATATGACCCGCTTACTTCCGAGCTTAAGCCGCGCAATAAATATTTTCTTGACGATAAATACAAAGCCGACGCAATCATTACTTTGACGACAAAACAAAAACTTGACATAGTTAAGCGATACAATCTTAATAATGTTGTGACGTTGCCGCATTCGCTAACCGCCGTGCCAAAGGTAACGGACGTTAAATTAAATCCGTTTCAAATCGTGCAGGTCGGACGAATTGTCGAAGAAAAAGGACACGCCAAAGCCGTCGAAGTCATGAAACGAGTAATCGAAAAAGTTCCGCAAGCGACTTTGCATTTTTATGGCAGTGGTTCATTGCAAAGCAAAGTACAAGAGCTTATCGACGCGAATAACCTTGGAGCGCAAATAAAATTCGAGGGCTTCAGCGAAAATATGCCGGTGGTATTTGCTTCTTCTGCGCTGTCGATTCTGCCTAGTGCGTTTGAAGGTTCGCCGCTTGTCATTCAAGAAAGTTTGCAACAAGATTGTCCTGTAGTTGCATTTGATTGCACTTACGGACCGAGCGATTCGATTGTAAACGGCGTGAACGGCTACTTAGTTCCGGTCGGCGACGCTGAGGCTATGGCAGATAGGATTATAAAAATTTTGACGGAACCTGGATTGCGCGATAAACTTTCGGCGAATTGCGCTAAGAGCATAGAAAAATTTTATCCTGAAGTCGTAGCGCGGCAATGGGCTAAACTCTTCTGCAACTTTATGCGACAATAAATTTCCGCTAAAAAAATCCCTGACACGAAGTCGGGGATTTTTCATTTGGATAGAAATTTGCTACCTGCCGCGACGAATCGCCACGGATAATCAGCCGCCGCGCCTGCATAATCGACATTGATTCTGGGCGTTGTTTCGACGCGGAAATTTTCGCCCTCCTCAATGAAAATTTCTTTGCCGCATAAATCCGCGCCGTAAAATTTTTTCGTTATTCCTAAAGCCTGCGAAAGCTTACCAGGTCCCGAACATAAACCGCGCAAATTATTTTTGCCGCGACGAAGTTTCATAAGGTCAACGCCGTCAACAGGTTGCAAAGCTCGAATCAAAACTGCTTCGGGAACATCTTCAACATTAGCGACGACGTTTGTGCAAATGTACATGCCATAAATCAAGTAAACGTAGACAAATCCGCCCGCGCTGTAAAAAATTTTCGTGCGTTCGGTCTTGCCGCGATAAGTATGAGCGGCGGCATCAATCGCGCCCATGTAGGCTTCAGTCTCGACAATAATGCCGCTCGTCACGCCTTCAGGCAAATTGGTTACAAGTTTTTTGCCGATTAGTTCGCGAGCAACCGTCAAGCCGTCGCGCAAATAAAATTCGCGGGGAAGTTTCATTTGTCAACTTTGACTTGCATCCACAAGCTATTATAGTATTCGTCTTTTTGATTGCCGAGATATTTATAGGTTTCCTGTCCGCTGTAAACTTCGGGCGACGGGAAAGCTATTGGCGAATTTTTATAGGCTTCATTCTCTTCAAGGTCTTTGACGCCGATATTCGGAGTGGAGTAGCCCAAATAATCGAAGTTCATAACGGCAATATCGGGGCGGCACATGAAGTTAATAAATTTGTGCGCATTGTCGACGTTTTGCGCGTCCTTGGTGACAACCCAGCCGTCAATCCAAAAATTCGTGCCTTCTTTGGGAATAGCGAAAGCCATGTTGGGATTTTCTTCCAGAATAATCAGAGCTTCGCCCGAAAAGACAACGCCCATTGCCGCTTCAGAGTTGATAAGCTTGTCTTTAACTTCGTCGACGACGTAAGCTTGAACCAGCGGTTTTTGCTTAATCAACATATCCTTAGCTTGTTGCAAATAAGTTTCGTCGGTTTCGTTGAGACTGCGCCCCATAAGTTTAAGCGGAATCATCAAGGCATCGCGGGCAGAATCTTGCATTAAAATTTGCCCAGCGTATTTTTCATTCCAAAGAATATTCCAGCTGTCAACGGGGTCAGTAACTTTGGTCTTGTCGTAGATAATTCCGACGGTGCCCCAGCAATACGGCACGGAAAATTTATTGCCGGGGTCGAAGGATTCAGCTTGCTTGAAAAATTCTTCGCCGATATATTTTTTGGCGTCGGGAAGTTTCGTGAAATCGAGCGGCTGAATCAAATCGTTGCTGATAAGTTTTTGAATCATGTAATCGGACGGGCAGATAACATCGTAATGAACTGCGCCTTCAGCAACGCGCGGATACATGCTCTCGTTGGTGTCGAATTCGTCAAGGACAACTCGAATGCCCGTTTCCTTTTCAAAAATTTTGAGCGTTTCAGGGTCGAGATAATCGCCCCAGCTGTAGACGTAAACGACTTCCGCTTTCTTATCGCCGCCGCCGGAGCCACAGCCAAACGTCAAACAACTAACCAAGATGAGCACCAGAATTTTAAACTTGTTCATAAAAAAAATTCCTCCTAAAATCTTTGTTAAACTAATAAATAATGTTAAATTTACCCATAAATTGTCTATAAAGCTATTTCATCTGCATAATTTTGGTAAAAATATTAGCTAATTTTTCCTGTACTTTTGGTGTATTATGTACATAAACGTTGAAAGTTGAATCAGAATTTTTATGACCTAATCGTCCCGACACGTCTTCCGAAATTACGCCATTTTCTATTAACCTCGTTGCGTAAGTATGGCGGAATGAAAGTGTATTCAACCCTTCGCTACGTAAAAGTTTTACTGCGAACTCCTTTAATACTAATTTCCCGTTATTTTGGACGCAAATTAAAGAAACTTTTTCACCGACAGGAGCGGGTAACCCTTTTGCACGTCTGACTATATGCCCGTCATTTTCTTGATAAGTATAAACGTAAGTGCCGCCGAATAGCTTTTCGTTTTCAATTTGTTGTGATTGCCAGCGTTTTAATTCTTCAATCAAATAATCATCGGTAAAAATATTCCTTTTGCTTGATTCAGTTTTTGGCGTCGTAAAAAAATATCCTCGCTTTTGTAAGTACACTATTTGCCGACTTAATTTTATTTTCTTCGCTTCAAAGTCAATATCACTCCATGCCAAACCTAGCACTTCACTTAATCGCATTCCCGTATAATAGAGCAACAATAACGGGATATGCATTAGCGTACCAAAAGGATATTTCTCTAGTAAAGCTCGAAACTGTTCTGGCGTGATTATATGACGTTTAACGATATTCTTAGGCGCATTCTTCGGCACTTTAATATAAGCGGCAGGATTGGAGCTGATAAGTCGCGAAGGGTGCACGGCATAATTAAGAGCTTGATGAATAAAGGCGTGAACTGTCGAAATAGTATTAAACGATAACCCTGCCTTTTGTAAGTCGCGAATCCATTTATCAAGGATTGCGGGCGTTAATTCTCGTACTTTTATTTCGCCTAATTGCAGAGAAATATGGTTATTGAAAAGCGATTGATATATCTGCAACGACGTTGGCTTGACGTTGACTTGCCCCGCTTCAAAAATAAAGCTCCACGTTTTACCGCGTTTTCTTGTCCTTACCTGCGCCATATTTTTCTCCTTAAAAATTTACCCCTGCTAGAGGGGCTTTTTTTATTTAATTTTAAAATTGTGCTGTGGATACATTTTCGCGACTTTACGAGCGGTTTTTGTGAAATTGAGAATTTTGAAACCGAAATCTCATCGGTGTCATCATCTTTTAAAACGTAAATATCGGAATACTCTTCTTCGGCTGAGGCGTCATACTCGTTGCACCTGTTATTTAAATAGACATGTAAAACGTCATGCCACTCGTCATATTTGTTAATTGGATAAACCGTCCTTTCCTCTTTCATAAATTATCGCCCCGCCTTCTACCTTCTCGCCTTTTCTTAATGGTACCCATGACACTACTTCATTGGGAGTTCTATCCGAATCAACAATCACCTTTAATAATTTAATTTTTTGAGACTGTTCATTTTCAGAAATAGCATGTTAAATCTTATTATTTCTTTTTAACTTTTGAGTTTTTCCTTTAACTCCTATTTTCTCATTTAAAGTCAATGCTTTTTCATAAAGCGATATTGCACGTGGTATACGATTATTTTTCTCGTAAAACATTCCGCAATACTTATACAGAACTGCATTATCATGACTTGCCGCTATTTGTTCAATTATTTTAAACAATTCTTTATACTCCTCGTAATTTATTTGCTCGTTATCTCTAAATAATTCTATAAAATAACCGGCAATAGCATTGTCTGAAATTTGATTTTCTGCAATCGCTTTAGTTAAAGATGAAAGTGTTGGAAAATAAACCATTATGTTATCTACATTTATTTTTTTCGCAAGATAGATTTGAACCTGAGCAGTAACAAGCGCGTCACTCAAAGCGTCATGCGCCTTATGAAACAATCCTAATTTTTTTGCGACCGTAGCTAATTTATAATTTTCAAGTTCTAATAAGTCATCATTTTGGTATCGACACGCACGAACACTGGCTAAAATATCAAACACTTTAAAGTTGGGACACGAAATTCCATACCGTCTAAGAGTTGCTTTAAGGCATTTTAAATCAAATAGCATATTATACGCGGCGACCATACGACTATTGATATATGTTTCTATTTGTTGCCATAAATCAGAAAATGTTGGCTTATTCATTACATCTTCAAAAGTTATCCCGTGAATATCTGTAAAAGTAAATTTTTCGTAGGGAGGACAAATCAAAAATTCTTTTTCTTCAGTTATCGAATTATCCTCCACTACTACGATTCCTATTTGGCAGATTGAATCTGGGAATTTATTTGCTGTCTCAAAATCTATGACAACAAAATTTTTTGGTAAAGGCTCATAGCAAGAAAATACATAATCAAAAGAATCAATTATAGAATTTTCATTATCAGTTTTGGACGCTAAATAATGTTCTGTATTCCTTAAAGTTTCACCCTCAACTGAAAAAACACCTAACTCCATAGCTAATCTGTAAATGTGCTTACAAGGTTTATGTCTCCGACCAAAATCAAAGCAAGTGCATTTTTCAAGCGAAACATCATAATCTTTTATTTTTCCTGTTTGATTCTCAAAATCTACAAAATCCATTTTAAGTTTGGAGGCATTTTTTATTCTTTTAAGCTGTTCATTTTCTCGGTGAAGTGTATCGTCAGATAAATTAAAAAATTCCATAGAACTTTCCTCTCGACAAAATCATACTGCCGCCGCACTTTGATTTACAGATTGATTACGAACAAAAGTTAGTTGCCCTATCATGATTTTTACCAGATGTTTACCTTCGTCAGTTAAGGAACGATAGCCATTAACAAGCTCTGTCTCGTCCTTGTCTCGCTTTGATACTTCGGACGTCCAGCCCATTAAATATTCCGGTGTCGTCGCCAACGCCTCTGCAATTTCCATTATTTTTGATTGTGGTAAGTCAGTCAAACCTAACTCGATTTTATGTATAGAAGTTCGTGACTTATAGCCAACCTTCTTAGCGAGCGCGTCTTGCGTCATATTCAATTCCTCGCGTCTATGTTTTATTCGCCTGTAAAGTTCCAGCATTGCAATTCGCCCTCCCTCAAATAATTTTTGTCATTATAATTCAACGAGCTAGAAGTTTCAACTAAAATTTACCTTATAAAGTTTTTGTTGATTTTCAGTGAACAATGCATTAAAATGCGCTTGTAGTTTTAAAGTGAACAAGGAGCATAAAAATGACAAACACATTACTTTTGGAAATGGCAATTCGCCGAGCAGGATTAACGAAAAAAGAAGTAGCACATAAACTCGGATTGTCATTTATGGGGCTTCATCAGAAAATCAATAATGTAACGGAATTTAAAGCAAGCGAAATAGCTTCGCTGTATAAATTATTAAATTTGTCGACATTGGAGGAACAACAGCAAATTTTTTGTTAATAGTGTTCATTCTAAGTAATCAAATCAGTTACGCGGCGGAGGTGAGGGAATTTGAGTATGGCAAAAGAAAAGCTCGAAAAGCAACTGCAATTACTTTCCGAGCATTCGACTAAATCCGACAGTGATACATTGATTAAGCTGACACGCGAAAACGGAAAATATGATGTCGCTTTCTATGATTGTTCGCTCGGCAAGGGTTATCCGGTCGTCGATTGCATTATTTGCGATAGAAAAAACGGTCAATTCGGCATGAAACTCGGCAGTCACCCTTCTTTTGTTGTGGCGGCGGAAAGGTCTCTTACTGAAGCTATGCAAGGGCGGGCAAAGATTGATTCTTTTGTCTCTCTGTGCCACGCAAGTGCGCTTGAAGAAGCTACGAGTTTTCACAACATTCCCAACGTCGCAAAAGTCGGTTTAGGCACTTATCCAACAAAAATGTTCATAGACAAGCCTGATTGGGAGTTCAAAGAGTGGACTGATTGGAAAAACGCTGACAACAAAAGCTTTTTGAAGCGCATGATAAAACTTTTGGCTGATGACGGCTATACAATTCTTTTGCGCGACGCCTCTCACTTGGGATTCCCCGCTTGCCAGATTATTATTCCGCAAATGAGCGAAATTTATCAGATAGCACCGATTTGGGCGCGCACAATTTTTACTGTCTTAAAAGTCACTAAAGACGTGCCGCATTTCCCGAAGCTCACGGCGGAAAAAGAGGAACTTCTTCTTCGCTTAATCCGTTTCAAGGAAGGTTCTATCATAGAAAATAAGTTTAACGCCATATTAACTTTTCCGGTTCGCGGCAAGCGCATGGATTCGGATTTCGTCGGCGGTTTTCTCGCCTTTAAGCAAGATAAATTCGAGCTTGCGATACATTTCTTTAACAAACTCTATCAAATAGAAACGGACGAGACGGAAAAAATAATTTTGGCGGCGCGAATTGAATATTTGCGTTATCGTCTCATCGGTCATAATCATGAAGATGCCGGCAGGTTGATTCGTCGTTTTTTCCTTGAAAACGTCGCCGAACATGTTATAATCTACATAAGAAATGGTAAAAAAGTTT
>Ga0247609_10002288_pt1 | contig 20572 bp, 37 predicted proteins | sample 172DNAGHGlowgp2_FD_193487 | JGI IMG/M metagenome (GOLD analysis project Ga0247609, IMG submission 193487) | Sheep rumen microbial communities from Palmerston North, Manawatu-Wanganui, New Zealand - 1728 DNA GHGlow gp2 | ecosystem: Host-associated > Mammals > Digestive system > Stomach > Rumen ...
CCCGGTGTGAGCCCTCCTTCCGGAATTCAATATTATAATAATATTATCTTTAGTGAAACTATATCAAATATTGAATATACATATCGTATATCAGGTAGTTGTCAGAGTAAGGCTTATCCTGGAGGAAATGCTTATGAGTTTGCTAGTACACCTTACCTTCAAATTTATGCTAATACTAATTTTATAAATTATGATTTTAGAACATCATATTCACCTCCTTCAATATATAATTCTAATATTCGTATTTTTGATGGGAATTTTATTGTGCTGGGTAATAATGAAGCTTATATTTCGTCTGTTTCTCAAACACTTAAACGACAATGTTTATTTTCTATGTTTATTTAAATTTCCTAAAAATCCTTTACATAATTTTTATTATTTGTTATAATAAAGTTAAATAAAACAAATAGGAGGAATGCTTATGAAAAAAATTTTGTTTTTGTTTGTTGCAGTTTTGTTGATGTTGGTTTCTTGTAACAGCCCTGTACAGGAAAATGATAAGGAAGAGGTTGTTTCAAAGAAAACTGAAAAAGTATCTGAAGAAACAAAAGTTGAAGAAGTTACTGAACCAGAAGTTCAGGAAGTAACTGAAGAACCAGAACAGGTTGAAACGGTTGAAGAGCAGCCTGTAGAAGAAACTTCAAAAGAACAAACTACAGAAAAAACTGTAGAAGAAGTTACTGAAGAAACAGTAGAACAGCCTGTAGAAATTATTGAAGAGCCGGTAGTAGAAACAACTGAAGAACCTGAAGTAATTGAACAGCCTGTGGTGGACCCTTGGGTTAAGATAAACTATACAGACGGTACTTTTGGTATTCCTTACTTCGTTGTTCCAAAAGGTTACGACCCAATGAACTTCAACAGATTACTTATCACAGAAAAATTTAGAAATACTAATTTCTTAAAGTTCAAGAAAGTAAACCAGACATTGGTTCATAAGAATAAGGACAACTACAAATCTTCAACCTTTGCTTTCTGGAAAGGTGACAACCTGTCAAGAACATTTGAAGCTGAAGTAGATGTTTACGAAGTGTATATTAGCACAGATTACGCAGAAGAATCGGCATATATAACATACAACGATTTGTTCACTACTGAAAAGAACTACAGCAATCCGGCTTACTTACTTCGTAAAGAAGACGGTGTATGGAATGTATATAGTGCTATTACAGCTAATGGTGAAATCAGAGTTCCTGAAAATGATTTGGCTAAGAGAACTAATACTGTAGTAACCAAGTACAATTAATCACAATGTTCTAATGCAATAAACCACCCTAAACCAAATAGGGTGGTTTTTTTATAATCTGTTTCTATAATTATATATTATAATGTGTAGGAGAACAAATTATGGCATACATTAATTGTTTTAATATCAACGGAACTTCTTACGATATAAATGACAAGAGATTCTTTGGGGGGGGGGTTATTAAATCTTCAAGTTGGATTTAATACTGTAGCAACATACTATAACTATGCAGATGTAATCGTCAATGGTAACAATTATAAAATTCCAAAAAATTATCTAATAATGATTGACCCTATAGGGGTAACTATTTCAGAAAACAATTATAATTCAACTATCAATATTAGCCGTGCAACAATAGCTTTTAACTCATTTGTTGGTGTAACAGGTGAATATGGTAGTGGTGCTGGTAATGTATATTGGAATATTAGGAACATAAGATTAAGTGAAAGTGTTGTTGGAGAAACTATATTCCGAATAAGCATTAATGTTAGCTATCATAGCGGCAGCAGCACTGAAAATGCTAACTTATATTATCGTTATTTCAGTACAAGTTCATATAACACCATTCCGAACATAAATATAACCACACAAATTTATCCTAGAGATTATAGCTTTGATTTTTGGAATAATTTAGATGTTCATACAAGTTGTTTTGCATTAAAATAAGATGGTAAGAAAAATCAATTATTATTCGCCACGCCTAGGATTTTTAGAATCTCATTCATTAGGTGCTTCTTGAGTTGGTTCAGCACAATAAAACTTTACACCTTTCTCACCAATATAAGTGACAAACTTTTTAATTGTGTATTCACCTCGAACAGTATCTATAGCAACTGGATAACCTTCGAGAATCAAAGGTTTTACAAAGTCCATAAGATTGCATATACTCTTAAATTCATAAGTACCTGAATTAATCATTGCCATATTTCTTCTCCTTTATTTTAGCCAATAATTCGCTGTATTGTTTAAGCTGCTTTACAGGATATAATTTGTGTTCAACATTGTATTCAATTTCTTCCTGTTCAAGTGAATCTTCCCATGTACCATTCTCAACCATTTCACAAATTGTTTTTAATGGTATTTCCATAGGTTCATATTTATATTCTATTCCGCCTTCAATCATGTTATTCCTCCTTTAAGAAATCCATACCTTCATTTACTGCATTCTGAAAAGCAAACATCTTACTTTGCTGTAAATCAATATCTGTACCACTATAAGTATCAGGAGAATTATGTATCAGTCTTTTAATTATATCTTTTGCAACTTTGATTTTATCATCATTATCTCGTTTTTCAACTAATGACATTAAATCTACAAGTTCTTCACATCTTTCACCTTCACAAAGGTTTTCATGAAACATAGGACACTTATCTTTCATATCAGGTGTGCAAGTATTACACTTAACAAATCGTGCCTTAATTTCTGCATTAAGGTTTCTTTCCTTTTCAAGTTCTCTCTGTAGGTTTTCAATTACTTTTGAGTTATCAGTATAAACATCACTCATTTTTTGTTCCTTCAGTGAAATATAGAATGTAAAATCTTCTTTCTTGTATCTTACACTGACATCGAATTCACCTTCAAAATTACTTACAACATCTTTAATGGTATTTGTAATAATTTCGGTGTCCTTTACTTCACCATACATATACTGAACATTACGGGTATTAGTTTGAAAATTAAAACCACTACCTATACGGTCTCCAACCATTTTCTTTTTCTGTAGTTCTTCTTCAACCTTGTTAGCAACTGTCATTAAATCCATAATCTATTCCTCCTTTTTCTTTAACGCAAACATTAAACATAAACCACTACATAAATCAATAAATACAGACGGAAACAGTATAATTATAAAGTGAAGTTTATCTGAAGATATTTTTAATGTCCGGCTCAACCAAGAATAAACTGTTTCTTCACTAATAATATCTACTTCCACAATATTCATCATTTTGTCTTGTAGTTCTTCTATCTTATTTTCACATTCTTCAAGTTTACTGATTCCTTCCTGTATCTTTTTCCAAGTACCAGGATTCTCTGTTTTAAGGTCAGGATTAAGACTGTATTCTGTTTCCTGTTCCCGCCAATGTAAAAGTTCTTCCTGTTTCTTAATCTGAATATCAAGTTGTTCTTTAATAATAGATTTCTGACTTGTTATAACTTCACTTTTATCGGTAGACAGATATTTTCTAAAATCATTGTACTGACCAGATACTGCTGTAAAGACTGAATAAATAAATCCTAACACCCATAAAAATATGACAAAGGTTTTAAGCCATTTACTTTTCATATAATCTGCTAAAGTAAATGCAATTCCCATAAATGAAACAATACTGAAAGATAAACTGAATCCCCAGAATACTTTCATTGACAATCTGTTAAATTCAAAAGTAAAATGAATTGAGCATAAAATGAGGATTATTCCAATAATACCGATAAGTAATTTTACGAATACAGCCAGATAATCTTTCTTAGATTGTAATTTAGGTTCTTCACCTTTTTTCTTAATTTCAAGATTATCAGGTTCCTGTATTTTCTTTTCTTCACTAAATAACTTATTCGGGTCTTCTTTATAAAAATCAAAAGTATTCCCTTTCTTTATAATCTTACCTTGAGTAATCCATCTTTTATAAAGTTTGTTGATTGTTTCAACAGGATATTCAGTATAAGCTGCAAATTCACTTATAAGAGGAAAATGATTGTGTACCTTATAATATTCTTTTACTATTTGAAAAAGTTCGTCTGATGTCATAACTCCTACTCGTACTCAATTTGTACTGTTTCTTTATTTTTCATAAGACGGCGTGATTTCACACCTAAAATCATACTTTCATCAATATCAACAAACTTAACATTGATATTACCGTTCAATACGGCTTGAATATCTTCATAATGCTTACCAAGTGTTTCCATCGGGTCTTCATCTATTGTATCTTTTACAATAAGATAATAATAAAGACATCGTTCACTTTCCTGACCGATACGATGAATCCGGTCACAAGCTTGTTCCATTTGAACAGCTGTTTGTCCCCACTCGCTAAATACCATAATATGAGCGGCTGTCAATGTAATACCAGTAGAAGCTGCTTGTAACTGACCAATGAACTGTCTTATTTCTGTATCTTTTTGAAACTTATTTACCGCATCTTGTCGCTTAAAATCAGAAAGCCCACCATTGATACCTACGCACTGATTACCAAAAGTGGACATTAATGTTTCATACATTGCGGTATGGAATACGAATGTCACAAGTTTATTTTCAACATCAAGCATATCTTTGATAAATTGTATAACCGCATTTACTTTAATTTCAGTTAATGCTTCTTTCATTTTAGCAAGATATGTAAATTGATGAATACTACCCTCTTCAAATGATAACAATTCTTCTTCCATTTTATCATAAGCTTCTCTAGATTTTTTATCCATATCGAAATAAACAGGAATTTTTTGCTTTGGAGGAAGGAAAGGAAGTACATCTTTTTTCTCCAAACGAATCATAAATGTAGCAAGTTTTCTTCTTAGTTCTTCAACATTAGAACACCCATCAAAATGCCAATGACCGTATCTATCTCTATATGGGTTACAATAGCGCTGTTTATATTCCCATTCATTTGAAAATAGTTCAGGATTCATAATATGGCAAATTGTGTAGAACTGTAATACTTTCGTTTCAAAAGGAGTTCCTGACAAAAATAATTTAAGAATACTGTTATCTTTTGATATTTGTATTATTGCCCGACTTCTTATAGATTCAGGATTACCTAAAGCCTGACATTCATCACATATTATTGCATGAGGTTTTATTTCACTTATGATTTTATTTATCCAACCTTCAACAGGAATAAATGCCTTACGATATTTTCTACCTTCTTCTTTAGCAATTTTAATTCGTTTCTTTTCTCGTTCAACCCTTTCCTTATCATCAAATCCAAGAATATCATAATTAATAATCACTACATCTGATTGTCTTGCTTTTTCAACAACATAAGATTCATTATAAGTTTCACGGCCATTAATTATATAAGTTTTTACATCAGGTGTCCATGTATGTATTTCCTTTTCCCAATTTAATTTTAATGAAGCAGGACATACAATTAAGGCAGGATAAGCTTCACCTAAAACTTTTAATGCTACCGACCCCATGCACGTCTTGCCAACGCCCATTTCACCAGCAATTAAAGTATTATGCATCCACTTGACAATTTTAGCAACAGTTTCTTTTTGAAACGGATACATCTTTTCTGGAAGATTCAAACTATCAATAAAATCTTGTTTGATTCTATTTGCTTTATTTACTTTATTAAGAAGTTCTTCAAAAGTTGGGTCTAATGCTGTTTGGGTGAGAGTTGATAAATCTTTAATACATTGAACACTTCTTGGAAAAGCATATCCGTTTACCGCAGGTAAAGTTTCTGCTTTATATTTCTCTGCAAAAGAAGTGAGTTGTTCAATGTTTGCGGTGTTAGCAGTTGCTACAATTTTTTCACCGTCATAAAATATTCTTGCCATACTGTAAATACTAGAATAGAGTTTCCATTTTTTCCTTCTTTGGATGGTCAATTTTCTCTAAAAGAATATCTGTAGGTTCACCACACCATTCCTTTATGCGTTTAAGCTGATTATCATTATAGAATTCTTTTATATCTTCAGGTACATGAATTTCAGGATTATCAAAATCTTCATCAAAAATTGGAAATCCATATTTATCAACATTCATTATCATCATCTCCTGTATTTCTAATAAAATCTCTTGTTGAAATAGGCTCACCAAATACAAACTGACCGAGTCCTAAACATTGTGGAAATATACAAGCGTCTTCAACTTCATCATTTCGTATTGCAATATTTCGTACTCTCATTAAATGTTCTTCTTTCATCTTTCTTGTTTGTTCAAGTGAAACCATTGAAGTAATATGAGCAATTTTCTTAAAGTTTTCACCAATACTTTCAGCTTCTACAGAACTTGACGACATACCACCTCTATTTGTTTGTGACGCTGTAATTACTGCACAATGCGTTTTAGTCGCGTATCCGCCAAGATATTTCCATATTTCATCTATCTGATTTCGTAATTCATTTCCACCACCTATTGGTGTTGTAATGTCTGCATAATCAATAAATACAACATCAGGGACAAATCCATCATTAATAAGTTCATCAATTCTATCAGTAATTTGTTTTACTGACGCACTAAATCTTGGATAAGCAATTATTCTGATGTCACCTGTATATGCATTATTGGTTCGTAATCTTTTCTGAAGAGACTGAACTGATTTTGCTTTATTCTTTACATTTACATCAACTAGTTCTGAACGATATTTTCCCTCTTCAGATGTATCTTCAATAAAACGAGAAGTTTCATACATACCATCTTTTATTAAACCTGATTCACTTCCCCATAATGCTTTCCACATACGCTGAATGACTTCTTCACGAGTCATTTCCATACTGACAAAAATAACATTCAATCTTTGTTTAAGAGCTTGAATTGCAAGGTACTGCAAAGCGAATGACTTCCCTCGCTTTGGTGGTGCGAGAATAGCGATAAAATCATTCCTGTGAATATTACCAACTACCTTATTAAGTGCTTCGGGTAAAGTAAATAGTATTTCTTCTTCTTGTGTTAGAGCATTTTCAATAATTGTTTTATCTGATAATGAGAGTAAACTGACTTCATTTAATTCTACAGTATTTATCTTTTTATATTCCTGTTGAACTTTTCTTGCCTTATCCATTGAACGTGTTTCAAGACAAGCGTTTAATTCTTGCGTATAGATTTTTAGTGCTTTATAATCAATAAAATCTTTTCCTTTATCAACAAGATAATCTTCATTATTAATTTGAATTTCATTCTTACCAAGTTCTTGAATATAATTAAGAATAAGTTCTTTTAATGCTTCATCTTGTATTTCATCACACCTTGTACGATAAATAGATGTTATGTTATCTTTAGGTGCTTGTTTGAATTTCTTATAATAATCTAAAACCCAAGATATAACTGTTCGTGCATAATCTACATCAAAATAAATTAACTTAATATAAGGTATAAGAATCTGGCAGCATTTATCACTCATAATTAATGATGTTACAAAATCTTTTTCATCGAGATTATTTATAACTTGTCGATTTAACATATTTTACTCCTAGTCTTATAATAATAGAAATTCCCTTGATAACCGTTCATAGCGTGGTGAAATCAAGGGTGATTTAGTTTTCTCATGTTATTACACTATCAATACAAAATATATTAGAATTAAAAAATATTTTTATTTTTCTAATTTTTCCTTTACATAACTTTTATTCTATGTTATATTTACAGTAAATAAAACATAAATGCTTAGGAGGCAAATATGAAAACATTTATCACAGAACAACAGATTGAACTTTTGAACGAGGCTTACAAGTCAACATTGGGTACACCTAATTACACAAAATATTCTTGTGATTGGTGGCTTAAATCAAAAAAGACAGGTGAATGGAAATTCTCAATCTGGGGAAGTCCTTGCCCTTTTAAGAAAGGTTATTTCAAAACAATTCGTGGTGTTACTTACATCTATTCAGAAGATGGTACAAGTAGAATCGGATTGAGTGAATCTTGTAAAGAACTTTTAGGAATTGCTTAGGAGGTAAATTATGGCAAATTCATTTGATGTTGTTTCGGGAGAAAAACTCCCAAACGGTGATGTATCACAGTTTATGACCCAGATGAACAAAGAACTTTCTTCAATTAAGGAGAAAGGAACTACAGAAGGTCTTACTATTAAAGACAAGGCACATTTCTTGGCAGTTGCAAAGAATCTTACTTCTGCAATCGAGTATTACACAAAACTTTGGGGAGCAGAACTTGTAAAAGAAATGGACCCTGAAGTGAAGTTTGAATTTAATGACCTTGGTACTGCTGTTTCAATTAAGAACGGCGGTAACAACTCAGAAATCAGTTCAGAAATCTTTGACGAACTTTCTCTTGATGAAATTAAGAAAGTTGCAAAAGTTACTGAAAAGGCTCTCAAAGATAACGGTAAAGCCGAACTTATTGAGAAGTACAAGAAGATTACAGGACAGAAAGCAAATTCTGTAATGTATAAATCACTCATCTAAAATTAAATGGTAGACCTCAGGGTCTACCTTAAAAGGAGGACTGATTATGACATACATCCCATTACCACATAAGGACGGTTGGTGTGTTGATGGATACACTAATAATAAATGTATCAGTAAATATTATCTTGCATCTGATATCAAAACAAAAGAAGATGCTAAGAGACAGTTTTTGATTGATACAAATAAATCTGAAAATGCATTCGAGAAGATTGATGTTCTTGAATGTCTATTATAAAAAAATAAAAGGTTTATCACTTCCTTTCAAAAAGTGATGAGGAGTAAAATCTATGGAATTTATTAAATCAATTGTTCGTCGTAGAGGCGGTCATGTGGCTGGTTTTGGTTCTCTTGTAATTAGTAAAGGTTATTTGAGAATTAGAATCAATGTACCTAATGCTAAAATTAAAGACATTGGTCTTATTAAAGGCGGTATAGGAATTGTTCTTGAAGAATCTAAAAATCGTAAGACGAAATGCGTTCAGAATGTTATCAAATATGAAGACGATGATATTCCTATAGAACTTCGTGGTGAAAAATACAAGTTCCGTATTAAGGCTGAAAAGATTTCTGATATGGAATTTGCATTCTATTTTAAGAAAGCAGAGATGCTTAATAAGAAATAAAAAAAAAAAAAACAAGTGGTGAACGAGAGGAAGAAGGGAGTAGAGCCACTATAACCGATACTACGCCCACCGTAGTCTGCCGGTCCTACAACAAAGTATCAAAGACCGGCTTATTCTTGAAGGAGCAAATTTTATGAATCAGATTACATTAACAGTTAAAGACGCTGATACCATTCTTTCTTATATCCGTGAACAACTTGAATATGAAAATAAAGAATGGGAAGAATATCAAAAGAATAAAGTAGAAATTATAAAGAAATACACAGAAACCCCTTTGATAAAAATGTTTGTTGATAAACAGGAGATTGATGATGCTTGTAAAGAAGCAGAAGAAATTCATAAAAATAATGTAAAAAGATTATTAAAGTTTGTAGAACTTCTTACTACAGGCAGTGAAGAAATTATGTGAATTTTTATTTATGATTAACATATTTCTGCATATCCAAAACTTTTATTTTAGGATAACCTTCGTATTTCTTATTCCAAATAAACCAACAAGATACAATCATTCCACATTCAACTTTTCCATCTTCGGTTTCAGGTTTATCAAAAGCAATTTGTCTATCAAAAGGAAGTACCCATTCAAGATGTTCCCATAAACCATTTACATTTCTGTCATGAGCACCAAAGAAGTTCATTTTACCAATACAATAAACTCTGTCAGCTATATCTTTTGCCTTTTCAACAAATCCATTAAAATCTTTGAAAGGCGGATTCATAACAATAACATCTACATTATCCTGATATATTTTAGACTTATAATCTTTCTGTTTCTTTTTATCAATAAAATTATAATCGGGGTATATCTTCATTCCAGGATAACTATCATATAAGAAGTTTTGTCCATACATCAAATCCCGTTCAATAATGTTTTTATATCCTGCATCCCTAAGAACATTTCCAATTGCATATTTTCCACAACAGGGGTCAAGAATCTTTACATCAGCTAACTCAAAACCAACAAACTTATTTTTTAAGAGTTCTTTAACCATGCAACTTGGAGTAGGATAAAAATCACCCTCAGGTCTTCTACTCTCAGGTTTTCTGTTTGCGTATGCTTTTCCTTTCATCAACTACCTCTACCAAATATCAAATACAACATCATCAAGTTCAATAATTTCTTTTTTCTTCTCATTCTTAATTTTAGAATTATTAAATGATTCATCTGTATAATATTTATCAATACTTTTTGGTAACTGTTTAAGAATATTGAACTTACCTTTATCAATTCCTGCCCTCAGCCATTGTTTGAAATATCCATCAAGTTCAGTTCCGTCATTATAAGTAAGTTTGAAATACCAATGATTTATAACAGGATACTCACCTTCTTTTTGTTTAAGTACAAACATCAAATAATTCTTAAAATCAATAAAAGGATTTCCATCTTCACACGAGTTTACAAATTCACCATAAATGTTTGGAAATGTAAACTTAAATAATCGTAACCACCTTGTCCAATCTTCCATGTCATACCAGAATGAAAGTTGATAATTCTTCATTTTAAAATGTTTCCTACAGAACTTATCAGCACTTTCTTTTATGATACTGTTTGTATTTTCTTTAAGTTTATTGATTGTGATATCTGAAGTATAAGCATAACTGTCTTTTGGTGGGTTTACAAAATGTAAGAAAGGACAGTCTATTTCTCCTTTTTCATTATACCCATTATTGAAGAATCTTGCAAAACTCATTTTATTGAGATAAGTTTTATTCCAAGGCATTTTTTCAGGTTTCTTTGCTTCTTCTAAATGTTCTAAAGCATTGAATATAATAGTTCTCACTTTAGACCAATCGTGCATACAATCAGAAACTTTATCAAACACATCAGTCATATCAAACAAATTATCTTTAAGAGTATCAAATCTTTTATTCTTTAGAAAATATCCTGTATAAATCTCATTTATACTATTCACTACTCGTAAATAGCATTTGCTGTCTTTTTTAGGATTATTGTTTGATAATTTTGTAAGCATATAATTAATAATACTTTCAATATGCTTATCTATTACATCTACTTCAAATAATGCTTCCATAACTGAATATTAGAATAATTTGTGTTTATCTTCTTCAAGCTTTGGAACAATATGATTGCGGAAATATTCATTAATAATTTTCATTCTTTCATCAGAAATTTCTTTTCCAATATATCTATATCTCCAACCTTTTACAGGATTATTCGTACCAGGTTGCATATCAAAATTAAACAATTTATAATATTCTGATTTGAATGCAATCAGTTTTTGAGGAAAATAATGTTCAATCACTTTATCCGTAATAATCATATTTTTAATTTTAGAAAATCAAATATCAAATTGATTTTCCTGAGAGGAACTGGAGTGGTTCTGAAAGAACTTATGAAATTAAACAAGAATTGTTTAATGAATAAATCCCCTTGATATTTGATATTGTTTCTTGATGATAAATAATAAGATAAGCAATATTTACTTCAGAAATAGATATAGCTAATCTTATTATCTAACTCCCACATGAAAGAAACTAACATGACTTCTGGAAGATTTTATCTGAATTAAACAGGATAATTATTCAGATTTTGGTTGACGAGACCTTCATATACTTGAATTTATTGTATATTGTTGAACGACGCCGGCATTATTAAAGTTAGAACTATTTTTCGTTATCATTCAAATAACTTATTTCTAACTCTAGTAACTAAAATGCTACTTTGAACCGTGGGCTTTGGTGTAAGCATCGTTAGTCTTAGCAAACAGTTCCCATCCCTGTTGCCACTTGATGATGCGAATGAAAAAATATACTAATTGAATAATATACTTTTTCCTTCGTATCACCAGAGTGGGCCTTTTATGGCAGTACCTTGCCCCCTTAGACAATAAAGTGAACTCCTCTAGTATCAGCTAGTATCATCGTAACACGATATCTCTTATATAGCGTTCTATCCTACCAAGCTTATCTAAACCTAAATTGCTCATTGGCTGTAGTGGATAATGATAAGCAGTTTCCACGCTATCCGATATAGGTTTTCTCTCCTATACCCTGATGTCTATGAATTATAAATAGAAAAATTATTTTTGTAAAGATAAATTTTTCGTATTTACAAATCTAATGTTTTATATTAGAATATATATGACCTTGGGTGTAAGCAACCGCATACACAATCAACTCATTTTCCCAGAATGAGAGTATGCAGTAGGTCTTAAGGACGCGTTATTGCTCATGCGCGTCCTTTTTTATGATTCTATAATGTATATTATGGAATTCTTAGAAATTGAAGAAAAATTAAATACTATCAAAATTAAGAAACAGTCTACAGAAGAACTGTTGAATACTCGTAAGCAAAGACTTGAAGAGATTAAAGTTGAAACTGAAACACTTCTTAAATCACAGTCAGTTCTTCAGGAAGTTGCAAAAGAAGTACAATCTAAATTGTCAGTAAAGATAGACAGTATTGTAAATCTTGGACTTGCAACTTGTTTTGGTGATGAGTATAAGTTTGAATTAAGATATGTTTCAGCTCGTGGTAAAACAGAAGTTGAATTTGTACTTCTCCAAAATGGTAAAGAAATTGACCCTATGAACCAGAACGGTGGTGGATTAGTAGATTTATTGTGCTTCTGTCTAAGAGTTGCAGTTTATAATATCAGTCATGTTGACAATGTAATTGTGTTTGATGAGGCTATGAAATTCCTGTCAAAAGGATTTAAGGAAAAAGCTGCAGAACTTATTCAAACATTGTCTGAAAGATTAGGAATACAGTTTATTGAAGTTACTCATATTGAAGAGATGATGGAACATAGTGATAAACAGTTTGTAATTAAGAAGGTAAAAGGAGTAAGTAATGTTGTCTGAGAAGTTGAATAATATTGGAACTGAATTAATTGAGATTATGGATAGGATTGAAACTATTGTGAAAGTTGATAAAACATTAAATGCGAGACAGAAAACTGATATAATTCTTGCACGGGATTATATTTATCTTGGGTTTGAAAAATTAAAAGAGGTTGAATAGAAAATAAATAATATGAAATCACAATTTGCGATAAATAGAGAGATACTAAATAATATATATGATGAAATTGATAAGGATAAGGTGTATAGAGAAAAAGCGAAACAGCTTCTTTATCAACATTGGAGTTGGAAAAGATTCTTTATGTCAAAGAAACGTAAAGAACATTTTATAACTGTTTTTGCAAATACTATGAAAATGGCAGAATGTTGTAAAGATACTGAGAATAAAATAGATTTGCCTGAAACAGTTAATACACCCGTTGAGGTATTACTCTATCTAGTTAAAAACGGATATATTTATGTTCCAAATAAAGAGGCACTAGATGAATAGAGATGATTATTTTACAGTTACGTTTGAAAGTTCTCCTGTATCTTTTTCAGATAAATCATTTGAAATTAAAATGGGTACAAATGAAAGGAAAAGACGAAACCGGGAATCAGCTAAAAGAAAAAGACAGGCTCATAAAGGTATCACTTTAACTTGGACTGAACTTGAAGATAAACCAAAATGGGATGCTGTTAAAATGTTATATGATTATTGGGGTAAGGTAAAATGAATAATTGGATTTATTTTAATAAACATCATTTACGAAATGCAATTCGGACTCTTAAAAGATATGTACTTGTGAAAATCGAAGAACATTATGCCAATTCATTAGGTGCGGATTGTTATTATAAATGGAAAGGTAAATTAAAGGATTATAAGATTGTTTCATATGAAAATTCAGCACAATGTAAGTTACTGTTGCATATACAAAGTGGTCTGAAAACTCATGAGATTGAATTTTATATTCCTTATGATTCTGAAGTTACTTATGGTGATATTACAAAGGGTGAACCTTATGTAATTGACTATATAAATTCTGGCCCACATTGTCAGTATAGTTTTAAGAAAATAATCTAATGAGGGTAAGGTTAAATGACTTGTGATAAATGTCCGGCTTTAATAATTGAATCTAATGAAAGTGTTTATCTTGAATTTTATTGCTGGTATGGTGATAAATATCTTGATGAACATTTGGAATATTTTGCTAATTTGAATGAAGGTTGTAGGAAACATTTGAAAACAATAGAACGAGATATGTTTGGAGTAGAAAATGAATTGTCCTGTGTATCAAGATAAATTAAGATATGATATTGAACATATTGATGAAATTAAAGATGTTAGTTACAGGTGTTTATTGAAAAATAAACTTGGTATCCCTAGAACTGAGAAGGATAACAAAGAAATGGATGAATTATTAAATGCTTTGCATAATTTTCCAAGTATGTCGGCTAGTGATATGTTAGTTGGAGATATGTAAATGATTGCAAGTATTGATTTTCAAATCGATAACCAGATACCTACTTTCAGATATTATCATATTGAATTAAAAACATCTAACGATAATGTCTTAGAGTTGGAAAAGAAGTTGATTGAGAAGGAATTTGAGATAAGAGAAAAATATGGCAATAGATTATATCAATTAAAAATAAATAGGAATTATTAGGAGAAGAAATGACAGAGGAAGAAGATAAGACTGCATTTGAACAATGGATAAAGGACCACGGACATCATTTTCCGGGTATGAATAAAGATACTTTGTACTATGTTTATCGTTCTATGGATGAAGAAAATAAACAGGAATTTCTTGAAGAGGCATTAGATGATAACAAAGATAGAAATAAATAATTTCCAGTCGCATAAAAATACAGTCCTTGATTTTGATAAAGGTGTGAATGTTATTTGTGGTGAAACTGATAATGGTAAGTCAGCTGTTATCCGTGCAATCAGATGGGTTGTTGAAAATTATCCACAAGGTACTAATAAAATAAATTCAACTTGGAATGATGATTTTAAGGAACCTCTTTCTGTAAAATTGTATACGGAAAAAGGTTATGTTGAACGAATAAGAGATAAAACGAGGAACGGATATAACATCTGTAAGAACGGTGAAAAAGAAATTGTGTTCGACGCTATTGGTAAAGGTGTACCAAAAGAAGTAACAGATTTCTTAAATGTTTCAGATGTTAATTTTCAGTTCCAGATGGACTCGCCTTATTTACTTTCAAAGACACCGGGACAAGCTTCTGAATATCTTAATGAAATTGTTCACCTTGATAGTATAGATAAGATTATGTCTGTTGCAGACAGTGATAAAAGGCAATTAAGTTCAGAACAGAAAACTGTAGAAAGTGATATAAAGAAACTTGAAAATGATTTGAAAAATTATGAATGGGTTGATGAAGCAGATAAATTATGTACTAGAACAAGAAAGTTACAGGACTTAGTTCATGAATGTGAAGGACAAGTTCTTAATTTGAATTCTTATATCGAACAGTATGAGAACCTTTCAGTTGTTGATTTAAGTGAACACAATAAACTTATAAAACAAATTGAAGATATAAGTATTCCTGATTATAGTGAATTAGAAAACAGTATAAATTCTTATGAAAATTGTACTGTAGTTGATTTAAGTGAGCACAATAAACTTATAAATGACATAGATTCTATTATTATATCAGATGTAGATGAACTTGAGTTATCCATAAATGATTATGAGAAGTTGTCAGGAAACATTTTACAGTTGGGGAAAGAGATAAAGGAATTGAAAGATAGTCTTCCTGATATTTGTCCATATTGTGGTAACAAGTTAGATAAGGAGAAATTGAATGTTTGTTAAAGAATATACTAAATTTAGAAAAGATGTAAAGAAAACAATCTTTTCATTTTTCAAAATGGAACCAGAAGAACTTGAAATTCATATTAATGAGTTCCATAAACAGTATGATAAAATGTATGATTTAGATAAGGTTTCTTTTAGGGATGTAAGACCAGACTTAAAAGAAATGATAATGTTATACAGAACTATGAATTATTTTTATAACATTTGGATTAAGTTGAATGAACTTGAGCCTGTTATTACGAATATTGGAGGAATAAATGAAAGAACAGGAATTTGAAGATATTAAGAATAAGATTAAAAACAAAGAACTTGAAAATGCGGCTGCTAAAGGTAAACAAGAAAGCATTATGGAAATTTGGAAAAGTAAATACAGTTGTAATACTTTAGAAGAAGCAAAGAAAAAACTTGAAGAATTAAAAAAAGAAAAGGCTGAAAAAGAATGTAAACGAGACGAATATTTCGAAAAACTCGTTTCAATAACTGATTGGAATAACCTTTAATAGATATATAACTTATTTCCTTTGCGGTACAGTTCAAAAGAATTGTACCGTTTTTTTTTTATTTTTTTCTTTACATAATTTTTATTCTATGTTATATTTATATCAACTTAAATAAATGCTTTAGGAGGCAGATATGAAAACATTCGTTGGTGGAAAAGAAATCAAACTTTATGGAAGAACAGAACTTTCACAGGCTTTTACAAACCTTGTTCAATCTTATCTTAATTCAGGCTTTATGATTTGGATGTCAGGTTGTAGCGGTTCACAAGGTGAAAAGATGAAGATAGATTTGTCAAACGATAACGGTAAAACTGTTTATCGTATTTGGATGGACGAAGAACATCTTTATGGTAGAGAAGCTGAAGAGAAATTCCATTCTTATGGTGTTGATACGATGAAGATTTTTGTAAAAAAATATGACATCACTTATAATAATCAGACACTTTGGATGAGTGAAGGTGAAGAAGTTGAATCTTATACATATTACAGAATTGATGAACGTAAGGATATTTATGTTTTTAATTCTGATGATTATATTGAATTAAATGGTATTAAAACTCTTCGTAGAGATATTTATTATTCAATGTATTATTCTAAGAAAGAACGTAAACTTTCAGATTCATCTTTTAGAGCTGCATGGAATGTTGCTAAAAAGGAAAAGGGTTACAAGTCAATCCTGTTGAAGGATATTACAGAAGTTACCAGATACCCTAAAGGTTATACTATCAGTTTTAGTAATAAGCCTTCTTTAAGTGTAAATATTGTAGGTTAAGAAATGTAATGTTTACATTCTTTTTAGTTTGTATTATATTAAAAAATAAAAAACATATAAGGAGTAAGATTATGGAAATTAAGGGTGGAGATTATGAATCAGTAAAAAACATGATTTATAAGTTGGCATTGGAAAGGTACAATACGATTCGTCGTAAAAGACCAGACTTAGAGTTTGACGATTTGCTCGGTGAAGCAATGTGTATCTATAGTCAGTGTCTTACAACATTCAAAAACAGTAAAGGGATGAAATTCACTACATACCTTTATATGAATTTGTATCAGCGTCTTATCGATTATACAATGTTCACGATGCGTGAGATTAAGTCTTATGAAGATTTTAATTTTGTTGGAAAAGATGGTTCTGTAAAATCTTACGAAGAATCAATCGTTTCACCAGAATATGAAATTAGTAATGAAGATTTGTTTAAGGCTGCTAAAGAAGAACTTTCATATGAAGGTTTTATCGTTTTCAAGTACATTGTAAATAGAGAGTGGGAAGTTGGTCGGAGAAGAATGTTTCCTACAAATTCAAGTCTTGCTAAACATTTCGGATATAGTGAAGATATAATCAATTCAATTATGTGTGAACTTAGACAGTTCTGGAATAAGACAGGCTGGTTGGTTGCTTAAATATTATTAAAGGAGATTAATATGGCAGATTGGTATAAAGATTCAGATGGATATTATGTTAATGAAGATTATCCAAATATTTTTATTCAAAGAAAAGAATATGGATATTTTCGTAGCTATAATACCGGTTGGTTTGTTTTCTCTGAAATTGATGGTGAAAAATGGTATGTTGATTTTAAGAAACAAAAAGATGGAAGCTATAAAGCTGTTAGAGGTGGGCCTAAACAAAAATTCTCATCATTAAAGCAAGCAATAGAAACAGTTGAATCTGCAGATTTATCAATTGTTTATGACCCGCGATATATTCGAACTAAACAAATTAATAATATCTTTATAAAATTATGTGATAATTATGATGGTGGAAGCGCCCTTGAATTAACATCACTTTTTGATAATGATAATGTTGTTTTAGAATTGAATGATTTGGATGCACTTGAGGATTATGTTGTAGATGTAGCAATAGATAAATATAATAAAGATGAATTAACATACGCCCAAGAAGATGCTGTTGAGCATTATTTATTAAAGAAGTAGAAACTTTTCTTAGTACATTATAATTAAGTAATTCCAAATATTATTAAAGGAGATATTAGTTATGGGTAAGTATAGCGTTTCTTATGAAGTTTATGAAAGGTATAGTAGCGGTGGATTAAAGACTGCTAAGTTTTCTGCTAACAGTGATTTGGAAGCCTGTAAGAAGATTGCAGAAAAGTTAAATTTATATGTATCACCTGAAGAGATTTGTCTTACTCCTGAAGAAGTAGAAGATGCTTTGTCAGAAGGATATGATGAAGATGAACTGTATACAAGTGAAGAAGATGTTCAGAGATGTATTGATGAATTTACTGGTTCTGATGGTCAGGATTTTATCTTCTGGATTAAGAAACCTGATGGCTCATTCCTTTATGATTCTGGTATAGCACAAGATGACGATTGGGATGATTAATATTATTTTATCAGTTTAATTATCAAACCCTTGTGAAAAATAATCGCAAGGGTTTTTCTATTATTAAAGTATAGGAGTAAAATTATGGAACTTTATATTAAGTATCGTCCGCAAACGACTGCGGAAATTCTTGGAAATGATTTAGCAATTAAATCACTTCGTTCAGAAATTGAAAATGGGCACCATGTATTTCTTCTTACTGGTGATTCAGGGTGTGGGAAAACGACTTTGGCTCGTGCTATTGCAAAAGAGCTTGGTGGAACTGAAATGTCTATTCACGAACTTAATTCTTCAGAAAATAGAGGAATTGATACTGTTCGTGAAATTATGGAAGAGATTCGTTATCAGCCACTTGAAGGAAAGTCTGTATATATTCTTGACGAATATCATATGCAAACAAACGCGGCTCAACAGGCTGCGTTGAAAATGCTTGAAGAATGCCCTGAATGGTGTTACTTCTTTATCTGTACTACAAATCCGGAAAAAGTTATTGAAGCAATTAAAACTCGTTGCAGTCGTATTCAGGTAAAACCTTTGGACCACGACACAATGTTCAAACTTCTTAGACGTGTTGCACATAATGAACAAGTACAGGTTAGTCTCGATGTTCTTCACAAGATTGCAGATTTGTCAGAGGGTTCAAGTCGTAAAGGACTTAAACTGTTAGGTCAGGTTCTTTATCTTAATACAGATGAAGAACGAATGGAGTATCTAGATAAGAACTCATTTAGTGATGAGAATGAAGATGTGTTCAAACTTTGTCAGGCACTTATTAAGAAATCAGGTTGGAACAGTTATATGGAATGCCTTGAAAAAGCAAAAGATGATGTAAAGGCAAATCCTGAAGGTGTAAAGTTCCTTGTAATGAGCTATGCTCGTACTTGTCTCAATAAAGGATTTAATCTTAATGCTGCAGCAATGCTTAAAGCCTTCTGTGGAGTAGATACTTGGCGAAATAAAGAATACGCTATTTATGAAGGTATTATAGATTTTATGGAATTAACAGGAGATTAACCCTTTTTCATCTTCTGATATGCAAAAGTAAGTTTTTGTTTTTGTTCATCAGTTAGTTCTTTAGTTTGAAGGATTAACTGATGAAGTTTTCTGTGGTGATGGAATGTGATTTTTATAAGATTTTCTTTAAGGTCTGTTCCACCACAAGAGCGAGGGCATAAGTGATGAGTTTGCAGATTCTTACAGTTTATATCTAATTTGTTGAAATTATTGGCAAAGTGGATATAGGCTGTTGGGAATCTGATTTTATATGTATTAAATAAGAAGTCTGAAAGTTCTGTATCTGTCATAAAAAATATTTAATTTCATTTTTATTTTTCCTTTACATAATTTATTTTATTTGTTATTATAATTATATAAATTAAATGCTTTAGGAGGCAGGTTATGAAAAAGGTTTATTTTTATTTAAGATATGTGATACTACGCACAGAAGATAGTAATGAATATATTGTAGACAATGGATATTGGGAATGTGGACATTATGGTGTAATTGAATCATCATACTATGATTCCATTGAAGAAGCGTTTGAATCTAAAGAAAAATGTGGTTCTGAAACATCACCTATTATGGAAGGTTGGATTAAGGAGTAAGGATTATGATAATTATTTTTATAAAAACAAAAGATGGTTTCGCAGAGAATTATACTTTGAAAGACATGACATATTGTAATGGTCATTTAAGTATAATGACTGTTGAAGAAGGATTGCTTGGTTTCGATTTGGAAGAAATTGAATATTTTGAAACAGTGACACAGGAGAAATAATTATGAAATATTCAATTATGCATGATTTAGTAGATAATACTTATTGGATTGTTGATAGGCCTAATGACCGTTGTGAAGAAATAAAGGTTTATGAATCTGATAGTTTACATGATTGTTTTGGTTGGTTTGTGGCAAAATCTTGGGAATTAGAAAATTTTAATTCAAAACCAAATCTTGAACTTCATGAAGATGTTTGGTGTGTTTATTGGGGTGATTTTTCAGAAAATTATTATATATGTCCTGATAAAGAAGATGGAACTTTAGATGATGTTTGTTTTAGAGGTTCTGAAAAAGAATGTGAGGAATGGTTTAATAAACATTATATTGTT
>Ga0247609_10002289_pt1 | contig 20563 bp, 25 predicted proteins | sample 172DNAGHGlowgp2_FD_193487 | JGI IMG/M metagenome (GOLD analysis project Ga0247609, IMG submission 193487) | Sheep rumen microbial communities from Palmerston North, Manawatu-Wanganui, New Zealand - 1728 DNA GHGlow gp2 | ecosystem: Host-associated > Mammals > Digestive system > Stomach > Rumen ...
CCAGAAGCGACCAGTCATCACGTTCCCTGCAATAAGCCCACACAGTTTTACTCTTCAAAAGGGCAAGCAGGATTTTGTTTCTACGGTTCTTAACGCCGTTATTATGCTCTTGGATCCCGAACAGTTCCTGGAATTCCTGAGCGTTCTTAAATGATTGAATCTTGTTCATTTTTCTAGTCTTTAAATTGTTGTTTGATAAGTTGTTAAATGAAAAAAGGAGGACTCACGTGTAATTGTGAATCCTCCTCGGAATCAAGGCTAATACGGCTGATTAACTGATGAACCAGCTATACCCGGAATCTTCGTCTCGCAGCCCTTCAGCTATGCCGAGACTCGTTGTAAGTGCATTGGCTTGTCTTGAAAGAAATGTGTCGATATAACTTCCCTTGCAGGCCCCTGTCAGTAGGTTGTAGAAATTCCACATACTGAGTTCGCCGCCTCCGTTCACCTTGAAGTTGGGATCGCGGTAATATTGGCGGGCTACACTGTTCACCATTGAATCGGTAATCAGCATTTCAGGTATTCCCCTCTGAATCCTTTGGGGCAGGTAGTTATACAGACGCATTTTACCCAAGATAAGGGCAAATTGAGTCTCTGACAGGTAAAGGTCTCCCAGCGATTGAAGCAGGTAGATATGTTTAGCCATGTCGTAGGTATCGAGCAGCCTGAGGGTATGTTGGTAGATTTCCCCCGGCGATAATGCTCGAATATCGTCTTTATAGCCGTCTGTCCAAATGCATTGGTTGCAGCAGACGGTATTCTGGAATCCAACGGCGATAGAAAATTTCTGTGCCGTCAGTTTTCCGTTCAAGTTGTCACGTCCGTAGGATTTGACTCCCACGATAGACAGTTGCAGCCTATTGCCGTTAACGTCCTGATAGATGGTGGGAACGTTGATGCAAAAGGCCATTCTCTCATAGTATTGGGTCATTTCGTGAGGCAGCAGTTCCGAGCTCTTCTTGTTGATCGCTTCGGGAATTCGGCCTCTTATGATATGGCTTGCTCTAATTTGGGGCTCGTCGATCTGCTCTGACCTGTAAAAGTCTCTGAGCGCTTGATAGGTTGCCCCGATAAATTGTGAGTGTGAAATTACCGCCTCGTTATCCTTGGCGAAATTAGGTATCACACAGTCGTTCTGAAGGCTCTCCAAAGTGATGGGTATGGAGTTAGCCTCGATGAATGGGGAGCGGGTATCTTCGGTAATGATTTCAGCGTCGATAATGGTCTCCCTGATGTTTGTTGTTTGCTCCGTCTCGACTACCATTGGAAGGTAGGATGGCGGAATGATTGTTGTTTGTTCCATTTGTTCTTGTCATTGTTAAATGGTTAATTACTTTGGTGGTGCTCTCATTTTTTCGAGTATCTTCACCAATTTCTTACTGTTTTTGAGAATCGTTGCAATAGTTTCGCATACGATTACAATACCGTCTATGGCATCTCTGGTTTTTGATTTTTTTGCAGCTACACCCGTGACGGTTCTTTTTGTTTCTTCTCTTCTTCTTTCTCGTTCTTCTTGTCACGGCCCCAATTGTGGATCTTCTCTGCGATGTCGACCACAGAACTCAATGCGAATAAGGCCATGACGAGTTTTGGTAAATTGTTCATTATCTTCTCTCTGTTTTGTTTGTAAATGTTAGTTTAAATTGTTAATAAAAATGTTATCTAATTCTCTTACATATAAGGGTTTAATGTAAGAATGAGAAGGGCGAGAAAATGAGAGGCTAATAGAGAGATGGAATATGAAGATTTATTCTCTCTATTGTCACAATGCCATCATGTTTTTGAGGCACAAAGAAAATTATTTCACATATAGAATAATGCTACGATCTTGCTAAACCTCTATTCAAATACTAATCGTACTCTGAAAGATTGAATTCAACATATAATTTGGCGATTTCAATATTCGTGCTTATCTTTGCAAATAAAGAGCGATTATATTCTTTTCATTAAAGAGATTTTGTTGAAGTAATTATAACACATTACTAGAATGGGAGAATTTAAGATTAGAAAGAACCATGTTTATGTTGGAAATACCGACAAGGCTTTAGAATGGTCATGTTTTAAACCTGCAGATGACACAACCGAGGCCACTACAGAAGAAAAAAAGAAGTTGGTGTCACAGGTCCGTGAACGCATAAAGAACTATCTACAACTTGACCATGTGAATTTTTTATTTGGAACGGGTTCCTCTATACATCTTGGAGCAGCCAGTATCCAGAATATTCCACTACAGGTCGAAAAGGATATTGAAGAATCCCATGATTATGAACTGAAGGAAGATTTTAAGAAATGTATTCAAACTCTTCAAAAGCCTCTCTTTGACCAATACTCACCAGAGACGGACAAAAAATTTGAGGATGCCCGCAACTGGAAACTAATCAGCGATGGGACATACATCAGAAACTATAAAGAGGAAGAAGATGCTAATGGTAAGCATTATGATGAAATTCTTCTTTCGTTTGAACTACTGCTTAATTATTTGACGGCAATGCTGTTTCAGCGGGAGGCCGAAAAAAACGATACAGAAACTAGAAGACTCCAAAATCTAATCAAAAGTCTTAAAAAGTCATTATTCGGGATTTGTGATGTGCATGAACGGACAACCAATGCAAAGGATTTGGAGAGAATTAAGGACAAAGGGTTTGAGGAAGAGTTTAATCGAAACAAGTATCTGTTTCATGAAAAATTCCTAAAATCGTTGATGCAACGCCCCTTGAACTTGCAACGAGCTAACATCTTTACGTCTAATTACGATCTCGCTTTTGAATATGCTTTTGATAATTTAGGTATTAAGTATATAGATGGTTTTTCTGGCTTCCATCACCGATATTTCAAGCCAGAGACCTTTAACTACGACATTTTTTATCCAGGCACGACAACAGCTGGCAAAGTTCAGAGGATTGAGAAGGTGGTGAGGTATTTCAAGTTGCATGGCTCAATTAGTTGGGTCAGCGACCACATGCGCACGCCAAATAATGTGTATGGAATTGAAGAAATGCCAATAGAACTGATTAAGAGAAAGGCAGATGATAATACGGATGAATTTGGGTATGGTAATTTGATGATTTATCCGACTGCGGTGAAAAAATCATATACTTTGGATTTACCGTATTCCGAGCTATTCCGACACTTAGCGTATTGTATTTCGCAGCCCCAGTCAGTGCTCTTTACTGTGGGATATTCATTTTGTGATGAACACTTCAACGATATTATCTATCAAGCATTGTCCAATCCATCCTTTACACTGATTATCGTGGATTATAATGGATGTGAGAAGTCAATGGAGATTAAAAGATTGCGGGAATTAAATGACCCGCGTATAATCATTATTGAAGGTGACTATTTGGGCGATTTCTTGACATTGGCCGATGAGTTAATGCCAGATTTTATGAATACATCATCGGATGATAAGGTAGCCGCTACGCTAAACAACTTGCTCACTTCAAAAATTGATGGCGATGACAAATGAACGAAACATTGGACATATCGTCACAGTGGACAGCCTGTCGGTGTTTGTCCGTTTGGATGACGATTTGAAGAGTCTTTACAAGAGTGGCTATGAGGAAATTTATCCCGTAGCGAGAATTAACTCATATATCATTATTCCTGTTGGTGCAGACCGGATTGTGGCTTTAGTGGACAGGGTAATGAATCGAGAAGAGACCGACCTAACAATAGCACGAGGGGCTATCTTTCTGACGGAATCTAGCCGTTATTTGTCTGCCACCATGATTGGTACTATTGAAAGCGGACGATACATTCAGGGTGTATATAACTATCCTATATTGGACAACCCCGTATGGTATGTGACGCGTGAAGACTTGGATATCATCTTCGACCAAAAACAGAAAGGAGATGAAATAGATTTCAAGGAAGATTTCTACCTTCCTATTGGAACATCTCCTTCTTTCCCAGATTATCAAGTGAAAATCAACCCTGACAGAATGTTTGGAAAACATGCTGCCATCTTGGGTAATACAGGGTCTGGCAAATCATGCACCTTAACATCTATTTTGCAGAGTTTGTTTCAGTTTGACTATAATGGGGATAAACTGCAAAGTGCCCACGTAGTGATATTCGACACAAACGGTGAGTATAAAGATGCTTTTAATATTGATGACAAGCACAAGGTAAATCCTTTCTATATCAACGAAGATGGACTAAAAGTACCATATTGGTTTATGAATTTCGAAGATATGGATTATTTGTTTGAGCCAACTACTGGAACCCAGGCACCGATATTAAAGAGAGCACTAGCGCTTGCCAAAAGTAAGACCGATACGGATGTAAAGAGGCATCTTTCAAAGATACATCTAAATAAACTTTTAAATTATGTAATTACTATTGAGAAGCAAGATTGGACAACGAATTCGGCTATTTATAATGAGTCGGAATCGATATATAACAGTTTCAAAACTCTTTTAGATGAAGGCAACATTGATTTTGATTTAACACAAATATGTAACGCCCTACAAACAATTCAAGGAGAAAAATCAAAACTCTCCTTGAATAGTCGGGGGAATGTGCAAGGTAATCCAGATGTTGCTGTACTTGCTGGAGCTCTGGATGTGATTCAAGAACAGTTGGATTTATATCGTGCCCAAATTGTTGATGATGTGACTTCTGAAAATAGAAATATAGATTTCCCTATTTATTTCAATTTTAAAGAAATGATGTCTTCCTGTTTTGATTCCGCAATTCAAGAGACATCGGTTTCGCAAGATAAGATAAATGAATATGTGTCCACATTAAAACTAAGGATGCAATCATTTGTAGATGATATACGCCTGGCTGAGCCATTGATGCTGAACGATCAAGAAGAAATTAACGATGCCTTGATTCAATTCTTGGCATTTGTGTTGGGTGATTACTGTTCTGTGTATAATAAGGCAGAGTATGATGGAACTGCTTTTAATGAATACTTCAAAACTGCGGTTGGAGATCGAGAGGCCCAGCGAAATCAGATAACTATTATTGACATGTCATTACTGCCATTCCAAGTGCTGGAAACTATCACGGGATTGATTGGTAGAATGATACTTGAATTCTTGTCTCGATTTAAGAAGGAGAAACGAGGCAGTATTCCTGTGGTTATTGCCTTGGAGGAAGCGCAGAACTATATCCCAGAGGTGAATCGTAAGGATAGGGAGTCTATCTCAAAGAAGGTGTTTGAGCGGATAGCGCGAGAAGGAAGAAAGTATGGCTTGTCACTAGTGGTATCTAGCCAACGACCTTCTGAGCTTTCAAAAACCGTTCTTTCTCAATGTAACAGTTTTATTGTTCACCGAATACAGAATCCTGATGACCAAAGCTATATTAGGAAGCTTGTTTCTTCTGCAAACTCTGAGATTCTTGGTCAATTGCCAATCTTACCACAGCAACATGTTATAATAATGGGTGACTGTGTGAGAACACCTATTGTGGCAAGAATGAACGATGCGAAACCTAGACCTAACAGCAATAACCCTGAATTCATTATTAACTGGTTGAATGATGGTACTGCCGATTATGAAGGTGTGTCAAAGACTTGGTTGGAACAACAATCCGAATCAAGCCATTCTAAAGAATGATATAATTGTCTGATTTCTGCAAAAATGCAGTTGGAATTAATAGCACAACTGTACATATGAAGATTTTGAGTTTGAAGAGATTTATCCATTATTGAAAGGGCATAGATTTTAATAAATAATCTATTGGACGTTGTGAAGCATTGAATAAGTTAAGTATGCTTGAATGTGTAGCAAACATAACAGCTCTTAGAACGACATGCATATAGAACGGACAGGATATTAAAAAGCCCATATATGCATATCTATTTTGACATCACATTTGCCTAGAACCCATTCAGTTTCTTGGTCGCATTCAATAGCATAAAAAGAACAAAAAAACAGCCTACCCAGTATTTTAGTGTTGGCTGTCTTTGTTCATCATTTATGTGATTTAAACTTCATCCTGTCACAGCCGAAAGGATTGTGAGTATGGGCCCATCCTGTTGCATGTGTTACCTCTTCTGTAGCACTGGTCCATGTCGGGAAGAGCGAAACAACAAACTCGATGGCTTTAATCATTAGGCATGCGGTGGGTGAACTATAAGCCCCTAAAAATGAGTTATAGCTCAGATTTATTCTTTCATTAGAATTAAACTTTTCTGGGCCTCGGTCGTGAAATGGCCGAGGTTTGTTGTAACTTTGTGGCGGTTACTTTAAAATCGCGGATTATATGGCGAAGAAACAGAAAGACAGAGGACCCGACTTGATGAGCAAGTATGTGTGGCTGATAGAGACTATCTATCGGGCCAAGTGGATCTCGTACAATGAACTCAACGAGCGGTGGAAAAATGATACTGATTTTAGCAGAGGTGAAGAGCTTCCTAAACGGACATTGAAACGATGGCTTGATACCATTGAGGTCCTGTTTGGAATCAACATTGAGAATGAAGGCCGTGGCGACTATCGTTACCATATCGATGACGATGAGAATCTCGCCAAGAAAGGACTCCGCTCGTGGCTCTATGGCACCTTTTCTGTAAGCAATGCGTTAGTGAGCAGCAAGAGTATCCGAGACCGCATTTTGCTGGAGTATGTGCCCACGGGGCAAGAGTATCTGCAGACCATCATTGATGCGATGAAAGAGAATCGAGAAATACATATCACCTATTACAATCCTTGGAAGGATGAGGAATTTGACCTGATACTGCAGCCGTTGTGTGTGAGGCTTTTTAGGCAGCGATGGTACGTGGTCGCTCTCAACCATTATCCTTGGCTCAGTGAAGACGGCCCAAGAATTTACTCCCTTGAACGCATCAGGGCTTTGCAGGTTAGAGATGAGACCTTCAACATGCCCAACGATTGGAACGCCGAGGAGTATTTTGAGGGATGCTTCGGTGTGATACGTGACCATGATTATGATAAAGAACTCGTGAAACTGAAGGTAACAGCTGGCCAAGCCAACTACATTCGTGGGCTCAGGTTACATGAGTCGCAGAAGGAGGTTGAGCGCAATGACGTATTTAGCATCTTCACCATGTTCATCCGCCCAACTTTCGACTTTATTCAGGAATTATTCTGGCAAGGCGAGGATGTTGAAGTCCTTGAGCCGCAGTGGCTCCGTGAGGAAATAGCAGGTAAAATTAACAGGATGTGGAATAAATACAGAAAAAGCAATGAAACTAATAACCAAACTAACTAACTTCTCGTCTGTTGATGAATGTCGTGTTGAACAGGCTTTTGAAGATATAGCCAAGACAATTTTATATGATGGTTATATCAAAGTCAGAAATGAATACCGTGTTTACATCAAGACAGTGGAGTTCTATTTCCATGCAGAAGAAGGCAGTTTGTTCAACTCATCAGATCCAATCGTATATCATCGGAGCGGCAGGTTCCCTGGTATAAATCTTCCGTACTTTCCTGTTCTTACACTTCATGCACATGTTTCGGGATTCGACATCACTTTTGAGAATGAACAGTACAAGTATAGAGCTTCGGCATTGATTAGGGCATATTCGATATATGATGTCAAGAAAGAAACTTTCATTAGGAACGAGAAAGGTAAAATATACGATGATAGGTCTACTTTTCTTTACAAATACCTGAATGGCTTTTCACTTGATGGGCGCAACGGGATTTCATGGATAGACGAGGAGTCGGAAATTGCCCATGTAATTACTAAACCATCTCCGAGAAGAAATGTGTATGTTTATGTGGATGGAAAGGAAACGAGTGAAAGAGATGAGCGTCCATGGAGTTTTACCCGGGTAAATGAAATAGAACCATGATGAGGGACGAAGAAACAAATGTAGTCTATCTGGCGGATAAACTTCGAGACGATTACCCTGATTTTTGGAGGCGGTTCATAACGCTGCTCGATGAAATGGAGATTTGTTGGAAGCTCATTCCCGGAACTTGTGATATCTGGGCAAGAGACTTCATGCCTATTCAATTGAGTGACGGGGAATTCCTTCGTTACCGCTATGAGCCAGACTACTTACTTAATGAAGAAGATCGTGTTACCATAACAAATCCCGCCATGGTATGCGAGTCGTTGGGAATAAAATGTCGAGAAAGTAAATGTCGACTTGACGGGGGAAACGTCACACTCTGCGGTGATTATATCGTGATGACCAACAAGGTTTTTGCAGAAAATGGGGTGAATGATTATAATGAAGATTTTGTGGCCTTTTTGGAAGATTGTTTTCAACGTAAAGTGATTATCATTCCATGGCACTGCATAAACCCCGATGATGAAAATGCTGATGTTTATGGACACTCTGATGGATTTATTCATTGGTGCGGTGGTAATAAAGTCCTCATGTCAAACCATCGGGATACGGATCCAGAAGAAGCCGCAAAAATCAAGCATATAATGGAAGCAAAAGGATTTTATGTCAAAGAGATGCTTTTTGATGTAAAAAGTCCAAACCCTGATTGGAACTGGGCATACATTAACTATCTTCAAGTAGGGAAAAAGATTGTTATGCCTGCTTTCGGTATCCAGGAAGACAGACAAGCTTTGAAGTATGTACAAGACAATAATCCTGGATGCGAAATAAGACAGATAAGAATGCGCGATATCGCAGCTAAAGGAGGTGCTTTACATTGCATCACTTGGAACATAAAAGAATAAGAAAAAATGAGAGATTTTGCAGCTATAGATTTTGAGACCGCCAACTATGATCGTTCTTCGGTATGTTCGGTTGGTGTGGTCATCGTTCGGGACGGAGAGATAGTGGATAAGTTCTACTCGCTCATCCAGCCCGAGCCCAACTATTATAATTACTGGTGTACACAGGTGCATGGTTTATGTCGTACTGACACCGACGATGCTCCGGTCTTCCCCGATGTGTGGGCCCAGATAGAGCCTTTGATCGAGGGGCTGCCACTTGTGGCCCACAACCGACCATTTGACGAGGGCTGCCTTCGTGCCGTCTTCCGCACCTATCAAATGGATTATCCCGAGTACGAGTTCCACGACACGCTTGCAGCATCACGCCGCTTGCAACCCGACTTGGAAAACCATCAGCTCCAGACCGTGGCCGCCGCCTGTGGTTTTCAGATGGAGAACCACCACCACGCCCTCGCCGACGCCGAGGCCTGCGCCTGGATAGCTAGAGAACTGCTGTAGTGGAGGACTTAAAAATCAATTAAGGCTTTCCACCGCCCAAAAGAACGCCTATTTAATTAGTTGTTTTCAGGTAATTTTTAGGCTTGAAATATTTGCTGGCTTGAAATAATTGAAATACATTTGCAGATTCAATCATTTAAACAATACGATAATGGAAAGAGAACAAATTGAGGAAATTATTGAGAAGTATAAGAGGAAAAGTTCACAAGAACGACGTTATGGTCCTGATAAGTGCGACTTTTTTGAGCAAGTAGCTGATTTCATCGAAGACAATATAGATGAGTACCTTGATGATAGCTACGAAACAGAAGACGAAATTCTCTTTAATGTGAAAGAAGTCTTTCTCGAATCGGATGATTTCTATAGTGACGAAGATTAATCAATAACTTTTTGAGATATTTAACCGGTAACATTTTAAATATTTAGATTATGGAAAGGAACTATTGGATACATCGCATTAGTCATATTGCAGAAATTTCTTACCCATTACTTGACAATAACTATTTGAGTTATGGTTTTAGTGATTTTGCAGAAGATGGCTTCATTGAAGGAGTTAGAGGAGAGAATGGATGGCAGTTCTTAGAGGAGCAGTTTTTGTCAGTGTGGGGTGAATTAACAAGGAATAGATACCAATTGTGGAATTTTATTCGAGAAATGAAACCAGGGGACTGGGTTATCGTTCCCACTTATAGCGCATTTTCCATTTATGAAATAATGGACGATGAGCCAATGATGGTTAGAGATATAAAAGATGTGGTTATTCGGAATTGGAATAGTGAAGAAATCCCAAGAGACGATAAAGGTTATCTTTTAGACTCAGACAATAATAGAATTGATCTTGGATTTGCACGACGTGTAAGTTTAATTCAAAAAGGCATATCCAGATATGACTATGCTGACAGTGACCTGACTTCTAGATTGAAAGTTAGACAGACCAATGTTTGTATAAATGACTTGAAAGAAAGTGTTTTGACTGCATTAGACAGTTATCAGAGAAATAGACCGATTCATTTTCGCAATGAAATAAACGATGTTGTTCCCAATATATGCTCAATTATACAAACAAAGTTAAATCCGAACAAATTTGAGTATTTGGTGAAATGGTTCTTTGAAAGAGTAGGCGCAAATTCCGTTGTTATCCCGCCCAAAAATCCTGTTGGCAAAGTAGACTATGAAGATGTTGATGTAATTGCTACGTTTGATTTATTGAAAACAATTTATTATGTACAGGTCAAGCATTATCGCGGAGAAACAGATTCTTGGGGAGCGGAGCAAATATCACATTTAAAAGATTTGGCTTCTACTAAAGATGATAGACAAGATGATGGGTACACTAGAGTTTATTGGCTCGTTTCTTCTTCAGATATCTTTTCAGATGAATGCATTAACAAGGCTAAAGAGACCAACGTTCAATTAATTGATGGAAAGTCTTTTTCTTCGATGCTTTTAGATGCTGGATTCCTTGGTGTTGGAGATGTGATATAACTGAAACATGCTTCAGTTCATTTCTAATAGTGACCATTATGTGGAGGTGCTTGGTCGGGTGCAGTCGGTGAAGCGCTCGTTGTGGATTGGGACGGCCGACATTAAGGACCTGTATGTGGAGGTTGGCAAGGAGAAAAAGCCTTTCCTGGCGCTGATTGCGTTGCTGATTAGACGAGGGGTTGAGGTGAGGCTGATTCATGCTAAGGAGCCTGGGCCGAACTTTAGAGAGGACTTTGACAGGTATCCTGTGCTGTATGACCGGTTGGAACGGGTGCTGTGTCCCCGGGTGCACTTCAAGATGCTGGTCTTTGACTGTGAGGAGGTGTATATCGGCAGCGCTAACCTTACGGGTGCAGGCATCGGCATGAAGAGCAGCGATAAGCGTAACTTCGAAGCTGGCATCCTGACCGATGACCCACAGATCGTCGAGCAGGCCATGAAGCAGTTCGACGACGTCTGGATGGGCAAGCACTGCAAAACCTGCAAGCGCAAAGACTATTGCCCAGACCCCATCGTATAAGTTTTTTCAAGAAAAATCATCATCATGACGCGCCTCTGCCACAGAATGGCAGAGGGCGTCTTTTTCTTTGCATCGTGATTATTAACTATTTAAAAAACAACATTATGGCAAAGACAATTAATGATGAATTCATGCTGCAAGTAGTTACAGAGCAGGCTTGGAAAGAACTTGCCGAGGAGTATGCTTGGACCGAAGTGCTACTGGAGAAGTACTCTGACAGGTTGGACTGGAAACTTATCTCATCAAACAGGGTGATCCGATGGACTATTCCTATGCTCAAGAAGTTTTCTGGCAAACTTGATTGGAAAGAACTGTCGAAATCGATAGATTATACGTGGTTCACCGAAGCCCACTTAGATGCCTTTAAAGACAAGTGGGACTGGTCGAGTTTGGTCTCCAACTATCAATTGTCGGAGAAGCTAATCGACAAATACCTTGATTACATCGATTGGGATTCACTCATTGGAGTCATAGGGGTTGCGCACTATTATAATGGACTCCCTAGGGATGATAGTTTCGATGCTGTGTCGTTCTATGAGAAGTACAAGGATCACATCTCGATGTCGACATTTCAAAAATCGGATTTGTGGGACAAAATGGTGGAACAACGTCGTAGGCAACTGCTTGCAGAAATCCTGTCGTGAGTCCATCGTGAGGTGTAACGTTCATCTGCTGTCCCATGGACAAGTATTTGTTTCTTGACTTTGATGGGGTGCTGAATACTGAGTTTTATCAGGGTTTGCTGATGTCTCAAGGGAAGCCATATCGAGACAAACATGGGCCTTTCTTTGATCCGGTGGCCGTTGAACAGTTAAAGCGGGTCATTGATTCGACTCATGCTGACATCGTCATTGACTCATCTTGGAAGTACCTTGGACTGGAGGCTATGCAGGACATGTGGACGGATCGGCAGATGCCTGGTCGCGTGATTGACATCACACCGACGATTGTCAGTGCAAGCTGGTCGCCAAATATTGACGGTTTCGGCCTTGATGTGAGAAAGAGCAAGGGAATTGAGATAGACTTTTGGCTTTTCGAGAATACCGTAGCAGATGCTCGATACGTCATCATTGACGATGAATATGTGGTATTGGACTCACAGTTACCTCGTTTCATCCTGACCAACCCATTTGATGGATTAACTGAATTACTGGCCGACCGAGCCATCGCTCTACTCAACGGCTGAAAAATTTTTAACTCTGCCGCAGAATGGCCGAGGTGCCTTTTACTTTTGTGGCAAAAAATCACTAATAATAATTGAAATGGAAGAATTAACAGACAATGACATTCACATTTCGCCCTTGACGATAATCAAAAATCGCTATGACGAAGGCGGAGAGTTTCTGGCGTTTAATCTTGAGTCATGGGAGGTCCCAAAGGAAATCAATGATGACGGGTTGGACTTTATCAGCTTTTGGCATCATGATGCCCAGAAATATATCATCGGCAAAGGTGATACGCCACAAGAAGCGATGGATAACCTGAAAGCCAAGCTGAATCCGGCTCCAGACAATCCATTGATCGATAAGTTTTTGTTTTTGGACTTTGAAGGCATAGCGAATCTTGGAGATGAAGATTTTTGGGAGAACTTGCAGTTCATCGTTGAGCAGACCCACTGCAAAATCATCATCACATCTCTATGCCGTCTTGACGGTCCCGAAACTGTTCATGAAAAGTGGAAGGAGCTTCAAATGCCTGTTGAGTATTACTCGATGACACCTGTTATGTCTGGCTTTTTGCAAGACCCGAACAATCATTTAGCAGAGAACATAAAATTAAGCAAACGGTTCAAGGCTCTGGAAATCAATACATGGTTGGAAGCGAATGTAATGCAGGATTATCGCTATGCAATCCTTGATTTGAGCAGCGACTTCTATATTGACCAGGAAGACCACCTCAAGACAATCGATAGGGAAATAGGATTATCGAGGGTCGTTGCACTCGAGACGGTTTGGATACTGAACAGTGACAAGTAAAACTATCATATTTTTGTTTCACATATAATCGCTAGCATTATGAGCAAAGTTTTTAGAATTACACCGAAGCGCACAAAGCGCGTCAATGGGCAAGTCATCACGCCCGAAATGGTGATTACGGTAACGACCCGCCAGCATTGTCTCAACCCGTTCTACAACGGGGCTGTTGAGGTCCAGGAGCAGTACATGAGGATGTACCAGTTCGACTACAAGAAGGCCTGCATGAGCGCTGCCGACTTCACTTACCAGGCACTCGACTGAGCTGTTGAGGACAGCTTTTTTTCAGAAAAAACAACTTTAGATTGCACCTCTGCCACGGATTGGCAGGGGTGTGGTTTTATTTTGCATCGTACAATAAAATGAGACACTATGATTGAATTACAAGACTATGAGATTAGTTGCATTGAAGAAGAAATTCTCAATGTGTTCAATGACAACTGGAGCAAATATCCAGAGTGTGATTGTTTGCTTACAGTTCGGAAAGACATCATTAATAAGCGAGCCCTGGCTCATCAGGAAGAGATCCTGCCAGACATCATCGCATTTAATGATGCGCTCACGGCTGCTTTGCGGGAAATGTATGACCGTGCACATCGCATCTGGGACGCTATAAAGGACAAGGCTGAGAATCCCGATCACATGCATTTGACAGCGAGATGCTACCTGGGTGACGATTATCCGGCTCTTCATCCAGTCCAAGGGGCCGATCGCCAGGAACTGTGGAATGCGTTGTGTGACTGGGGCTGGAATCGTATCTATGAGGATGGCGTGACACATGGGCATCTTATCATCCCAATGGATGAAGGGTACAGTTTTGAGCGTTTGACCGGCATGGACTGCCCACCGCCCAATTGGAACGAGGGCTTGGACCAAGAATTGACCAAGGACTTGCATCTTATCCAGCCTTTCCACCATCTGTTTGACCACATGAACTTCGCCATCACCGACTTCATCTACGTGCGTCAATTCGAGACCGAAATCAATATAGAAATCAAAAAAGAACTTTAAAACATTTTATGGCTATGACTTACCAAGAACAGGACAAGATGATGAATCGAGAGGGATGTGAGATTGCCGATGCCATGTTTGAGATAACGCGGCAATGCTGTGATCAAGAGGATTGGTATCCTGCAATGTGTCATTGTGCCGAGGTTAACGGAACACATCCTTTTTTTGCAGATATCATGTTTAAGGTCACACAACTATGTGAGATCAGTGAAGAATTGCATCAGGCAATGCGTCATTGTGCAGAAATGGTATGCTCATATAACTATTTGGGCTTTGATGCTAATGATGTCATAGCATTACTTCGATATGAAGGCGTCCTTAGCACGTTTGAAGTATCAGTCAATGAGAAAGAGGAAAACCGAATGGTTCAATTGACAGAACAGATGAAGTCCAAGTTAGACTCATATGGTTGCCTAACTGCTGTATTAATCAATTTTTATAAGACTGATTCCAGTAATCTAAAAATGGAAGAATTTAAGGCGATACCGATTCTCTATGATTCATTCCCATATGAATTTGATATCCATTGGGGCCTGGCTCCTGATAAGAGATGCGCTGAGCCTATCATTCGTGCCACAGTACTTGTCATGCATAAATCAAAAAAAGAATCATTATGAAAAAGAAAGATAATTACGCGACAAGCGAGCTCGAACTAGGCGTCATGTCAACTTTGGATAAGAGCCAGCAGCGTACCATTATTAGGGCGATAGGTGTTGGCGGTGGTGGCATCAATGCTGTTAATCTCATGTATCAGAACATTGATGGTGTCACTTTCGCCGTACTCGACTCTGACCGTCACCAACTCATTGACTCACCAGTTCCCAACCGTGTGCTTCTGAGACCGAATGCGGCACATGGACAGGGCGAGAAAGCACGCCATGCAGTTGAGGAGAGTAAAGCCGAAATTGACGCATTCTTAGACGATGACACCAGAATGGTCATCATTATTGGCAGTATGGGTGGAGATACTGGAACCGATGTGGCCCCTGAAGTGGCTCGTATTGCCCGCGAGAAGGGTTTGCTCACCGTTGGAATCGTGACAATCCCCTTCCGGTTTGAGGGAACCAATAAGATCCTTAAGGCTTTGGATGGTATAGAAGAGATGCGCAAGCATGTTGATGCCTTGTTCATCATCGACAACCAGTGCCTAACCGAAATATACAACGATTTAGACCAAAGCAATGCATTTGCAAAATCCGATGAAACGCTGTCTACAGCCGCGCACAGTCTCTGCGACCTAACTATTCCCAAAGATCGCGCTGTCAGCTATGACTTCAACGAACTTAACACCACCCTTCGCAAAGGAGGAAATGCAATCATCAGTTCTGGTTATGCCCTGGGTGAGCATCGCGTGACTAAAGCTATTGAAAATGCTCTTGAATCGCCATTGCTCAAAAACTGCGATATATACAGTTCCAAGAAGGTTATGCTGATTCTCTACTATAATCCCGATAGCGAATCTCCATTACTGATGTCGGAGTTGAACGAGGTTCAGGAGTTTATGATCAACTTTCACCAGGATCCGGACGTCATTTGGTGCCCAGATCGTGATAGAACCCTTGATAACCAACTCAAAGTGACAGTATTGGCTTCGGGATTCAATGTGTCATACAAGAGCGATATAAAGCCACTAAAGAATATGCCATCACAGAATGACTAGATTTTTTTCAAACGAGGGCATCCAATACAACATGCTCGATATCATGAAGCTCAAGGAATTGAGGACCAAAGATTAAGACGTCCCCAAGAAGATGATAACAAAACAAAGGATAGCTTATATGGTTCATCTTCATCAAGAGGACACCTGAATTGACGCCCCTCTCTCGCGTTAGGCTTCGAGGTTCGATTAAGTCGGATAAAAGGCTAACGCTGCTTTTTGAACTTGCACCTTTTGCTGTAGTTTTTTTCAAAGGGCTGTTTGGTTTATTTGAAAAGATTTTGTATATTTGAGGTTGGAAATAAAAACAACTTAACAACACTTAATGAAACAATGAAAACTATCGTTTATTTACACGGCTACGGATCCAGTAGCCAAAGCAGTACTGTGAAGTATCTGGCTAAGAAAATGCCGGATTTCAATGTGACTGCGCCGGACATACCCATCGACCCCGAGGAGGCATTGCCTTTCCTCAAGAACTACTGTGCTAACCACAAAGCCGACCTCATCATCGGCACCAGCATGGGAGGAATGTATGCCATGCAAATGACAGATTATCTTCGCATCTGCGTCAACCCTGCGTTGCACATGTCACAATTGACCGATGTCCTGCAGGTGGGCACATTTGAGCGTTTCCAACCCACAGCTGATGGCGGGACACTATACACGATTACCGAGGATGTGATTCAGCATTTTCAAGATATGGAGCAACACTTGTTTGACGGCATCACCAGCGAAAACCAATCCAAGTGTTGGGGATTCTTTGCCGACGGGGATACGCTCGTTAACTGCAAGGCGGAGTTTGCAGCGCATTTTACTCATGTCACCAACTTCCACGGCGAGCATCGGATGAACAACGCTGTCATTCGTGATGTTATTATTCCAGCAGCCAAAAGAATCCTTTTGGAGTAACCAGCCGAGTACCCGACTGCTGGCCTCATGGCTTATTTGCGATGGTTTTCAATAAGTAGTTGTTTTATTCAAAAAGGTTTTGTACTTTTGTATCTGAAAAGAAACTAAAGACTAAATAGGAATTAACCCAGATAACAACTATATTGGTAACGAACTTAAAATAAACTGTTATGGAAGATTTGCATCCTGAGAAGTACATGGAACTTCACAAAAAGCTATTACAAGAAGCTAAATCTGAATCCATCAGATTATTGCGTGATTATGCCGACAACCACATTGTCATGTCAGATGAACCAGAATATGCAGATGAAGATTGGTTATTTGCTCGTGATGGTGACGATGTTCCAATCCAACTCTATGCTTACGGATTAAATGAAAAAGGGGAACTATGTTTCAAAGCTTGGTATGAAAACAGTGATAAAGATTACGAAGACGGAAATTGGTGTGAATTTGAAAAATACTTCATTACCGATCTTTATTGCGAAGTATATGCAATCATTGCTGAGCACATCATTGCGCCACAATCTAATGGATAATATTAATGAATACAGAGCTAAATTAGAGTATAGTGATGCGTTGATACTAATACTCATAGAGTAATCAGCCGTTAAGGCTTTGGAAAGCAACCCACTACTGGTGTCAAGGCTCATATTGCTGGCACCAGTAGTGGAACCGCAGCAGGAGAATGATTGCCGCGGTGCAGAACAGTTTGTTCCAGACCGAGATGTTACCAACAATCGCAGGCGTCCAGCACACAGCTATCATCAGCACACCTGCCACAACATGCATCGTCACCATAAAAATCTTGTCCTTGTTCATAATCTTAAAAATCATTAGTTACTTATTTTGACCATAAAATGTAAACGAGCCCCCAAAAAATTAAAACGGAAACCGATAAAAATTTCATTAGGTTGCTTTTTCATCAAAAGTTGTGAAATATGCCATAGAATTATTATCTTTGCAATCCAATAATTAACCATTTATCATTATCCTATGCCAGGACTTTCCAAATCAAGATACACGACCTTCTGCCAATGCAGCAAGGCCTTGTGGCTTCGAGTCTATCACCCGGAACTGCAACCCGAGGCCCCTAACCTGCAAGCCCGATTTGAGGCAGGCAACGAGGTGGGCGACCTGGCGATGGGGCTTTTCGGACCTTTTGTTGAGGTAACTACGTACACCGCTGAAGGGAAACTCGATCTCAAAGCAATGATGGAGAAAACCAAGCAGGAAATGGACCGCGGCACCGAGGTCATCTGCGAGGCTTCATTCTCATACGAGGGCTGCTATTGTGCCGTTGACATCCTGCGCCGTGAGCGAGGTGGTTGGGCCATCTATGAAGTGAAAAGTTCATCAAGCCATAACGGTGATGAGGTCCTATTGCCTGACAAGTTCGACAAGTATGCCGTGGATATCGCCTTCCAGCGATGGGTGCTTGAACAGTGTGGCATCAAGGCGACTGGAACCTATCTGGTGACCATCAACGGAGACTATGAGCGTGTGGGGGACCTAGACATTCACCAGTTGTTCCGTATTATCAACCTTAAGGAGAAAGTCGATAGCGAGTATCCGTTGGTCCCTGCCAGGGTGCAACTCGCCAAGCAAACATTGGAAAAAGAACAGGAGCCTGAACGTGCCATCGGACCACATTGTGCTGATCCTTACGAATGCGGCTTTTGGCAATATTGCGCTGCTCAGCAGGGTTTGATTAAGGACGAGGGCGAGCCTACCGTATTTGATCTTTACAGGATGAAAGCCAACAAGAAATGGGAATACTACAATGCTGGCAAAATCACCTTCGAGGATTTGCGTGACGAACAATTGAGCGATATGCAGCAACTGCAGGTTGAATGCACATTGAGCGGTACTGAACACATCGAGCCAGAGGGTATCAGGGATTTCCTTGACGGACTGTCCTATCCGCTCTATTTCTTGGACTTCGAAACCTTTCAACCCATCATTCCACCATTCGACCACCTCAAGCCATACCAGCAGGTAACTTTCCAATACTCTTTGCATATCATCGAGTGTGAGGGCGGTAAGTTGATTCACAAGGAATTCCTTGCACCCAGTGACGGCACTGACCCCAGGCGGGATCTTGCTGAGCGCCTGTGCCAAGACATACCGATGAACGTCTGCTCGTTGGCCTACAACAAAGCCTTTGAGTGCACTCGCATCAAAGAACTGGCCGGTTTATATCCCGACCTGTCGGTACATCTGCTCAATATCGCTGACAACATCGTGGACTTGATCACACCCTTCCGAGCTAGGCAATATTATGTGCCAGCAATGGGCGGATCTTTCTCTATCAAGAGTGTGTTGCCCGCCCTGTTCCCCGATGACCCGTCACTCGACTACCACAATCTCGACGAACGTGTGCAGAACGGCGGCGACGCCATGACCATTTTCCCCCAGATTCAACACATGGACCCCGACGAGGCCGCAGCCACTCGCGAAGCCCTCCTCCGCTACTGCGAACTCGACACCCTCGCCATGGTAAAAGTCTGGCAAAAACTGAGATCAATAACAGAATAACACAAACCATCCAGGATGCAATAAGCATTTTTAACAATCAATCAACAGGCTACTTCTCAGTAAATTAATTAGAGAAGCACTTGGAAAATTTGTATTCCTTTTGAATTTTTTCATTTTCGTTCTATGTTATAAGTGTGAGGATCATTTTTAATATAGTACGACTATGAGATTACAAATTCCAGAACTTCCTTGTTTTATGCCGAGAGCTAATGTCGGTGACGTTGTTTATTATATTTCGCCTAATAACTGCTATGCAGTGAAGCGGGCGAATGTTGTCGTAATTCAGCGCTCAGGCAGTGAGTATCGTCAAGTGATGAGCAACGGCGATGTTGTCGCCAAAGATGCCCATTCGGTTGACGATTACTCGACGTTTGCTCGCCGCGATTATGCTGTGCAGCTCATCCTTGCCAACCTTGTTGAGCGTATCAATGATTACAAGACTCGAATTGCCACGCTGCAGCATGAATTAGATGTGAATGAGCGTGTACTTGCCACCCTGCGTAAGCAATACCCTGATTTGCCAGCCGAACGTACACAGCCCACGAAAAGCGCAATTGACTACCAGAATTAGGAGTTTATCAGCCCCAAATGAAAAAAGTTGCTCAAAATTTTGAATTTTTTTCCAAAAATTACTATATTATAGATATAAAAGCATGTTGAACATTTTAAATCATTTCAGTTATGACCATTTCCATTAGAATCAGCAATCCTTATCTGATGAATCGTGCCCACAACTATTTCTACAACAAAAATGTGCAGACCATGTTGTGCAATAATGAAACTGAATTGACTCTCTTTAACCTAGAACAGACTGAAGCTGAGCTCCTTCTCAATGCCTTTACCAAACACTTTCACCTGAAACCAGCCATGCAGCATCCCCTTGCTGCATGAGCAAAAAATGCGACCAAGAGGGAAATATTTGGTCTGGATTTTGAATTTTTTCCTGGATGTTTCCATATTAAATAGGCTCCTTATTTTTGCGAATAATTATTCGTTAAAATGAGTTAAATTATTCATTATGATTTGGCCAGCTCGATAAATTTCAGTATCTTTTATCTCGGAAAAATTCCAATCGTTTGTTGAATCAACAAATCATATAATAATGAGAGGTATCCGAAACGCTCACTTGAAGGGAGTAGGAACAACTAAAAAATCATTGTTTATGGGATTAGCAATTACAAAGTATGGTGTGAGATTTTTCAGGAATGGTGTTGAGATCGCTGTCATCGCTCTTGAAATCAAAATGTTGTCATATTTGCGCATTTACAAACACCTATATATCAATGATTTGAAATATTTTTTAAAAAATATTCCCGAAGTTCTTTAAGTTTTTTGGGGTCATGTTTA
>Ga0247609_10002290_pt1 | contig 20560 bp, 14 predicted proteins | sample 172DNAGHGlowgp2_FD_193487 | JGI IMG/M metagenome (GOLD analysis project Ga0247609, IMG submission 193487) | Sheep rumen microbial communities from Palmerston North, Manawatu-Wanganui, New Zealand - 1728 DNA GHGlow gp2 | ecosystem: Host-associated > Mammals > Digestive system > Stomach > Rumen ...
CACCTGCATGATGGAACTTGACAAGAATGCAAACGTTCTCAGCTGGGATTTCCACCGCAGTATCGTGAACGTATCGAAGGGCATCACCTACCGCGAGGCAGTAAAGCTCATGGAAGCCGGCGACGATTCCATCAAGGCGCTCGCCGAAGTGACGGCCATGCTCAAGAAGAACCGCTCCAAGGAAGGCCTGCTCGAATTCAAGAGCACCGAATACGGCTGCAAGTTCAACGAGAAGGGCGAACCTGAGAAAATCGTGCCGCGCGAATCCGACGAATCGAATTCGTGGGTCGAAGAATGCATGCTCATCGCGAACAACTGTTGCGCAAAGGAACTTTCGAAGCGCAAACTGCAGGGCATCTACCGTATTCACGAGGCACCCGACACCAAGGACATCATGGAACTGTACTACATGTACCCCGACCTGTTCAAGGATGCTCCTGTGATGTTGCGCGACCTGGGCAAGCCGCGTAGCGGCGACACGAACCTGAACCCGGTCGCCTTCAAGCTGTACCAGCACCTGGTGAAGCGCGCCGGCGATGACGAAACGCTCATGAACCGTATCCTCCGCAGCATGCAGAAGGCTCACTACGACAGCAACAGCTTCGGGCACTTCGCGCTGAACTGGCAGGACTACAGCCACTTCACATCGCCTATCCGCCGTTATGCCGACCTTTGGTGCCACCGCGAACTTGCGCGCAAGGGCAAGGAAATTACCGCCGAGCGCAAGAACAGCGTCATTGAAGTTTGTGACCTGATTTCGGCAAACGAAATCAAGAACATGAAGGTGGAACGCATCTCCATCAAGGTGTGCAGTTGCTGGATTTTGAAGAGTCGCATCGGCGAAGATTTCGAAGCAACCGTCACAGGCATCGAGGAATGGGGCATCTACGTTTCCATCGCCGACCCGATCGCAGAAGGCCTGGTGCGTTTCCGCGACATCGCGGGCGACGACTTCTACGTATTCAATCCGGACCAGGGACTTGCTTTCGGGAAACGCAGCGGGCGCACCTTCCGGCGTGGCGACAAGGTACTGGTGCGCCTGCTCCGCGTAGACCCCCTACGCGGCCAGGCCGACTTCAGCATTATCGAAAAGCTCAGCAGCGAGCCCAAGAAGCGCCGCCGTCAGGGTGAACGCGACGTAAACGAACGCGCAGACCGCGCCGCCGCCGCAGAAGCGCTCGGTTACCTAAGCCAGCCCGACGACATCGACGAGCGCGACGACTTCGGCGATTCCCCGGAATACGAATCCTCCCGCAGTTTCAAGGCCAACAACCGCGCCGCACGCCGTGCAAGCAAGCAGCGCGCCAGCAAACAACGCGGCAGGCAAGAAGACGACTTCCTCGGGCAAAAAGGTGGTCGCAAGGGCAAGCAGAGAGCACGCAAGACCGATGCACGCGGAGGCCGCGGCAAGGGCGGCCGACGGTAATACATGCCTAGCTACAAGAAAATCGCGCTCTACGCCAGTTACCAGACCGGGAAAGACCTTCCCGGCTACGTGCGGTTTGCACTCAGGCACCTCGCGGCGACAGATTTTCACGTAGTGCTCCTGACCAACGACCGCGAACTTTCCGAAGAGACCTACAAGTTCATCGCCGACAACGATATCGAACTGTTCCTCACTCAGAACCACGGTTTCGATTTCGGCATGTGGCACCGTTACCTCAAGCTCAAGGTAAACAATCCCACCGCAGGCGTCGCGCAGGAATCCATGGGCAACCTGGACAGACTGCTCGTGCTGAATGATTCCATCGTCTACTTCCAGAACAACTTCGAGAAGTTCTTTGCCGAAGCGGAAAAGAGTACGGCAGACGTCGTCTCGCTCACCAGCAGCAACGAGATCTACCCGCACCTGCAATCATTTTTCCTCTACATGAAGCAGCCCGCACTCGGAGCGTTCTTCATGCACCTCTTCGAGACTCCCGAACAGGAGGACTTCCTGAGTACCGTACGCCACATGGAAATCGGACTCAGCGAGAAATTCGTCGAGGCAGAGGTCCGCATGGAAGCGCTCTACCCCACCGAGGGCAAGGCGCTGTTCTCCGCAAGGGAACTCATCGAGCAGGGAGCAGGATTCATCAAACGGAAACTCCTGCAGCGTCGATTCAATTTCGACGAGAAGGTGTACTTTATCCGCATGGGCGCCAAGGACGTGCTCAACACCGACTATGCGGCAATTGTCAAGCAGGCAGGGCTCGCCCACGATTTCAAGGAAGAGTGGCTCCCGACTGCGGTAGACTCCCCGCTGCGGCACAAGGCAGACCTTCTATGGGAAGGCGCTTTCGACAAGGTCGGGTGGCCGCTGCTGCGCACAGCCATCAAGACCAAGTACAAGCTGCTCGGCAAGCCCCTCGAAGGCGACGAGTACAAGTAACCCGTCACTTTAGATTCTAATCCTGAGACGTCGAGCGAACAGTCTGACCGGTCTCCGTGAGCCACAAGCGGCATGGCGCAAGCATGCCGTGGTGGCGAGAGCGAGCGAGAATCCGGAGGAACTATTCCTCAGATGTCGAGCGAGCGGTCTGACCTGTCTTAAAGAAAGTGGTTACCTGGATGGAATCTTTCTCCTCCTGTCCCCCCTCATATCGAGTATATTCCAGAGTCCAGGTAACCGTAGTATCTGCTTCTAGCGTGTTATCTCTTTCAATTTGGTAATAATGTTTTTGGGGGCCCCACTTCTCCGGCCATTTCACATCCGGAATTATCTTGTCTTTGACGATGACACCGATTTGTACCTGTTCCCGGACCGTCAGCGGAAACCCGTGAAAATGCAATTCCGAATTGATTTCAAGGTGGTTCTTGCCTCCCAGCAGCGAATCGCTTACGTCCAGGGTATCGAAGAAATCCCGGATCGCAGTAGAATCGAACGGGAACTCGCCCGGTTCATAGACGCGCTCTGGCGGGATATAGTCGGTCATGCGGCTTTCGCCGTAATTGATAAACGTCGTATCGTGCTTGAAACTGTACGTTTTTTTGTAAAAGGTATCCTTGACAACCGTATCCGTAATTGTGACATGGCAATGGACAGTATCTATAACCATAATCTCGTATTCCATAGGGTCATAAGAAATCAATGGACCTTCTAAGGGAATAAGGATAGGGTCAGTCGAAGAATATCGACACGAAAGATCATTCTCCCCGACATCACACTTCAATTGTGACGAATATTTGGTCACCGTATCGATTGCGCCTGCCGTATCCCTGTACACGAACGATGTATAGGAACTCCCCTCTTTTTCAATCACCCTTTCCGCCGTATCGCGGAAGATAGTGACCGTATCGTGATGATAAATTACCTCCCTATCCCCACAGTATTCCGGCTTATCGCCAGACACCTGCGGTCCAGTCTTTTCGCCGGTTTCGCCTTGCGGCCCGGTCGGCGAAGTCTCTTCTTGCGAGCATGCCACCATGAAAGTGGCCAAAAAAGCCGCCAGCACCAGTAGCGGCATCCTAACACCCAAACGTCTCATTTTTTTTCTCCTTTTTTCCCATTTTTTAAAGGGTCCCTTCCCTTTTCTTATAAAATAATTTATTCTGAAGAAAATAAAACAGGCAATTTTCAGCCTGCAAGATTCCCGTATACAAAGTCACAGGATTTTGCAAACGACAAAAAAAGCCCCCGCAGGGGCACTAAGGGCAAAGTTTCAATCGAGACTGACCCGCCGCAATGGAACTAGAAAGCCAACTGCACATCAAGTAAAATGCTAGTCGGTGCGGACAACAGCACCTCCGCATTAAAGCCTACGTGCCTATTGATATCATAGTTCAGGCCAAAAATAAAAGCCGTAGAGAACAGACTATAGGCTGCCGCAGCCACGTTAGCCGAGTACCCTAGGATTACATGGAAGTTTTCACCGCCTAGATGCCATACAGCCGGAATGCGGATTATATTCCAGTCAAACTGCAGACTGACCTGCATATACTGGTGCCAGGTTTCGCCAATATAGAAACGCAGACCAACGCCAAGGTCCAGCAAACCGATTTCTCCAAAGAAACGGACAGGCGAACCGCGATCATCCTTCTCGCCCGAAACACATGCGGATTCTTCCTTCGGGGCAGCCGATTCCTCGCCAATTGCAGACGTATGCTTAGGCCCAGTATATACGGAATCCACGTACAAGTCTGCGAAAGCCGAAGCAGAGAGGAAAAGTAAGACCAGCAGAATCTTTTTCATGGTTATTCTCCTTTTTGGGCTACAAATATATAAAAAATCCCGTACTATTACGGGATTTATAAACTTTATATGTAATTTACAAAGGATTACTTCACTATCTTCGCGTCTTTCACGTTCTTGCCGTCGAGCTTGGAAGAGGGCTTGGCGGCAACAATGTTGCGGTTCATAATCTTGTACTGGGCGATGGTCCAGAAGTTACTGATAATCCAGTAGAGCACAAGGCCGGAGGGCATCACCGCGCTAAAGACGAACATCATGGCAGGCATCATCCACACCATCATCTTCTGCTGGGCAGGGTCCATGCCGGCGCTGCCGCTCATGGTGACCTTCGTCTGGAAGTAGGTCGTCACGACCATGATCCACGGGAGAATAGCAAGGCCCGCAGGCATGATGAACGGGATGGAAATTCCACTCCACACCACGTCGCTCTTGCTCAGGTCGGTAATCCAGAGGAATGCGGGCATACCGCGCAATTCAATAGCACGGCCAAGTACAAAGAAGAGGCCCATGAATATCGGCATCTGGAACAACATCGGCAGGCAGCCCGTGCAGCTAGAGAACGGGTTCACGCCATTCTTGGAGTAGAGTTCCATCATGGCGGCCTGCTTCTTCTGCGGATCGCTCCTGTACTTCACGTTGATTTCGTCCATCTGGGGCTTGAGTGCCGCAAGGCCACGCGTAGCCTTCATCTGCTTGATGGTGAAGGGAGTTGTGAAGGCGCGCACGATAAGCGTAATGAGGAGGATGGCCACCGCATAGTTCGGGATAATCGAGTAGAAGAACTTGAGGAGCTTGAGGAGCCACTTGCAGATCCACACAAACCAGACGCTGGAACCGGGGAACCACTTGGAACCCGTCACGATAATCTTCTCGTAGCCCTGGCCCAGAGATTCTATTTCATCCCACTGGAGCGGGAGAACCATGAAGCTGTAGGCCACGGAATCGGCGCGAACGTCGTCCGCGATGGTAAGGCTGTAAGTACCGGGATCGGAATGGCCCTCAGCGGTGACGTTGATATGCCTAGCCTTCACCTTGGCAGGGACCGGAGCATCGAACTGCACCGACATGGCCACGTACTTGCGGCGCAGGCCCACCCAATAGTAGTTGGCCTCGTCAAACGACATGGCATCGGTAAACGTTTCACGTTCGGTAATTTCGTTGTTCCTGTAGATGACTTCGCTGAAGAAGTAGCTCGCACCGCCGAGACTCTTGCCCTTAGGAATGACTTCCGTTTCCTTCATGCCGCCCTTCCAGGCAAGTTCATAGGCCGTGGGGTTGAACCCGACAAACTTGTTCACCTGGCGGACCGCGGCGCCGTCCTTCGTGAAGGCGTAGCTGCGCACGACCTTGTTGCCGTTCGCATCGGTAAACGTAAATTCCACATTGGCTTCGGATTCCACCGTAATCCATTCCGGGGCATCGACTGCAAACAGGGCTTCGCTCAGGTCAGCACCGCCAAGCTTCAGGTCCAGGGCGCCGAGCGCCGTATCCTGGATGAGCTCGGGGAAGTTACCGGTACTGTCCTTCAGGGCCTTCACGATAACGCTCTGGACACGGCCGCCCTTGTTGGAGAGCGTCATGATGAACTTGTCCGTTTCGACGGTCACCGTGCGCGGGACAATCGCAGGGGCCTTGACTGCGACAGCGGAATCGGCGGCAGCCACAGAGGAATCGGCAACAACGGCGGAATCCTTCGGGGCAGCGGCAGGAGCGCCAAGTACAGGCGGTTCCTTCTCTTCGGGCTTGTTTACCGGCAGCACCAGTTCAGAAGGCGCCTTCGTATCGGCGACCTGTTCCACCGCAGCTTTCTTAGCAGCCTGGGTAGCACGGGCCTTCGCCCTAGCCTCTTCGTTTGAAGCGTTCATCGTCATCCACACGATGACGATTATCGCCATGAGTACGGAACCGATAATGGTATTCTTGTTCATCTCTATTCCTTCCTGGGCGGAACCGGATCATAGCCGCCCTTGCAGAATGGGTTGCATCTCAAAATCCTAAAAACAGCAAGATAGAAACCTTTGAAGGGGCCATGAACCCGAAACGCTTCTATCGCATACTGGGAGCATGTCGGACGGAACCTGCATACCCCATGAAAAAAGAACGGATGAATCAACTGGTAAAGGCGGATCGGGGCGACCAGCACCTCCACAAGTATGCTCCTAGCCTTCGCAAGCATTCCCCGAACCACCTTCCGGCACCTTCCATTCCATCTTGCGGAATATCTTCAGGGCAGATTCCCTGAGGCGGTCCGGCGTCATCACATCTGACGGGTCGTTCACGATGACCATCGCCCAAACAGGCTTCTCTATCGCGGGAACCATCCCGAAGAACAGCGGGCGAAGGACACGGCGGCACTTGTTCCTGTATACGGCGTTCCCGTTCTTCTTTTTTGCCAAAAAGCAAAAACGACAAGAACCGTCCGGGCTGTCAATCCACCTCATCGATAACGATGGAGAGCGGACGAACTTGCCTTGGACGGCTACTTGCCGATAAGCAGGCTGGTTTGGCAGCCGGTAAGAGCGCAGAGCGGCGATATGCCACCCCCCGACTTACTTCTTGTAGATGGAATCGCTAATGGTGAGGCGCTTGCGACCCTTGGCGCGACGGCGGCTCAGGACGGCACGGCCCCAGCGGTCTTCCATGCGGGCCATGAAACCATGCTTGTTGACGCGCTTACGATTGTGAGGCTGGAATGTTCTTTTCATGATAAAACCTTTTTCTTTGCAAAATTTTGAGCCACAAAAATAGCAAAAAATCCGCACATATCAAGGGGTTACGAGCCGCGTAGCGGCTTTTTTACAGCCTCTTTCAGCTATCCCCAGGAACATCTTCGATTAATCAACAACTTATCAACACTACGCCAGTCTGCACGGAACTAGTCCGTCAGGGTGCGTACCTGGTTCTTTCCACGCGACTTGAAGCTGTCCAGGAGAGAATCCACCTTCTTGAGCAGGCGTTCGCGGTCGAACTCGTTCTCGTCGCGACACGGCACCAGGCCACCACTGATGGTGATACGCAGACGCGGATCGATATTCCAGGAAAGCTTCCATATGCTCTCGCGGAATTCATCTGCCCGCACGAAGGCATCGACATCGGAATCTGCCGCCATGATGAAAAGGAAGGTATCCTCGCCATAGCGGGCACCGCATTCACCCACATCCTCGTTGACACACTTCCACAGTGCATGGGCCACATCGCACACGACGCGGTCGCCCATCACGTGTCCGTAGGTATCGTTCAGGCCATCGAAATCGTCAACCGTGAACATGAACATGTAGAACTTTTCGCGGCTGTGCCACACGATGTTCTCGAGATACTGGATAACGTAACGGCGGTTGTACAGTTCAGTAAGGCTATCGTGCTTGGACTGATAATCCAGCTTGTTCATCAGGCTTTCCCTCTGGACACGTTCGCGCACATAGGCGTTTATCGCAAACGAGCAGATGAGGAACAGGCTCGCGGCCACCAGCACATAGTTCGACACGTAGTCCAGGTAAATAATATCCAGCGACGGCTTGATGTACATCCAGTCCTGATGCTGCCAAGCCACCATAAAAATCCCGACACTGACGACCAGCGTAAGGCCGGCCGAAAAGTAGCGCACCCTGTGGTTATCGATGAAACTGCTGAGGAACGGGCCAACCAGCAGATAATACGGCATGGCGCTGTCCGTACCACCACAGAAGAAGAACTGCAGTGGCGAAGACACGCACGAGTAGTAGAAAATCACTATGAAGAAACCGCCCGAATATGATCCGGTCTTCTTCACAAACAACGCCACAGAGACACACACCACGAAATTGGCCAAGCAGAGCAGCTCCGCCGCGCGGTTCACGTTTTCGTACACCGTGACGACTGTCCCGAAAACCGAGGCAACGATAAAGACACCCTGGATAATCCAGAATAGCTTCTGCTCCAGAGTTTCAAGGTTATCCCAAAATTTTTTTAGGCGAGCAACCATATTTATGTCAATCTCCACTATCTAATATAACTAGAGATTTCAAAAGTAGGACAAAAAAAGAAAAAATTATTTTATATTTCCTTGAAGAAACCGATTTTACCCCGGAAGGCACAAAATGGAACTCACTCCGCTTGACATCCGCAACCAGACATTCCACAAGAAATCATTCGGCGGCATCGACGCCGAGGAGGTCAAGGCCTTCCTGGAAACAGCAGCGACCGCGTTCGAGCAGCTTTCCCGCAACCGCACGGACCTGACCGAGAGGCTCAAGATTGCCGAGGAACGCGTCAACTACTACCGTCAAATCGAAAAGACCATCCAAGATGCCGTCATCACCATGCAGCGCACCGTGGACGAAGTGAAAGCGACCGCCGAGAAGGAAGCCGAAATCATCATCGCCGAGGCCAAAGCCAGGGCGGTCCGCGAAGTGGAGTCCACCAAGAAGCAGGCCGAAGACCTCCGCGCCGAAATCGAACAGCTTAAGCAGCTCAGAAGCAACTACTTTATCCGCTGCCGCGCACTCATCCGCGGGCAAGAGGAACTCCTTGCCGCCATGGAGAACGACCAGAAGGAACTTGAAGCCCCGGCCGCGCCCCAGGTAAGGCCAGCCACACCGGGCATCAACATGGGCGGCAACGTTCTCGCCTAGCGGTTGCACGCCACCTATGCGGGTAAACATCAAGGTACATGCGAGGAGCAAGCGCGAAAGCGTAACGCCCCTCCCCGACGGGAGCCTGAAGGTCGAAGTGAAGGCGCCGCCCGTAGAAGGTGCCGCGAACGAGGCCATCTGCGAACTGCTCGCAGAGCACTACAAGGTACACAAGCGCGACGTGAAGGTCGTTCTCGGCTCCACCAACAACAAGAAAGTCGTCGAAATCGCCGGAATATAGTTACCCCCTCCCGCAACATTTTTATACCAGAAAAAAAGTCCCAGGATAACCCTGGAACTTTTTGATTTTATCTAGGATAAGGAAATCTACTTGGTCACGGTGAACCGGAACATCTGGCCGCCACGGAGGGGCTTTGCGATAAACATGCCGCCGTTACGGACAAGCGCTGCAGTCTTCGACCTGACTTCGGCGAGACCCGCGGCTTCGACACGCCCGTGGAACACGCCCGACACGTCGTAAATTCCGTACACGGCAGGCGACTTACCCGCATTGAACTTGGTCGTTACAAACGTCGGATCGCAGGGTTCCTCCGTGCACTGGCTGGAACCGTTCGAGAAGGCAAAGTAGTCCACATCGAACCAGGAGCCCGTCACCGTCATGCGGAGGATATGCTCGCCCGCCGGGAGAGTAACTTTGGTCTTCACGTCGACGAACTCATCCCAGCTCGTTCCAGACAGCGGAACTTCGGCAATGGAATTTCCATCAATGGAAAGCGTAAAGCCCGATGTCGAATTATCCGTCGCCACGGAGGCAGTCATCGTGTAGTCTCCCGCCTCCTTCACGTTCACGGTGTATTCGAGCCATTCGCCTTCCTGGTTGTAACCCACGACATAGCCGGTAGCCTTCTTGTAGATATCGACACCGGTACCTTCACGGTAGTTAATCTCGCCATGGTCATCGGCATCGTTCTCACTGTATGTCTTGTTTTCCTTACCCGTGCCCGGAATGTCGAAGTTTTCGGCTTCAATCTTGCCCGGAATTTCGGCAATCTTGCCGCCGAACGGTTCACGAGGCACAGGGTCGGCCGGAGTACCCACACCCACGAGCGTCACGATACAGTCCTTGAAATTCGAGCTACCCGGATCCATGGTAATGGTCACGGAGCCGTTCTTGACTTCGACTTCGCCGTCATACTTTGCATCCTTCGACTGGCTCGTCGTGTACACATGGAAAGACTGAACGTCCGCACCCTGAACCTTGACGGTCACGGTCTTCGTATTCTGGTAGTCACGGTTCACGAGCACCACGATGACGCTATCGCCTTCGGAACTCTTGTAGGCGCTAGCGAACAAATTCGCTTCGGGCTTGGCAGTCGCGCCCACGCGGATTGCACCCGGGCGGACAAAGCGGGCAAACTGGCTCATCACGTAGCCGCGCTTCGAGACCTTGCCGATTTCGTTGGACGGTATCTGGAGTTTGTTGCCGAAGTCCTTCTCCATGATGAGGCCGTAGCAACGGCGGATATACCACCAGGTGTACTGATTGAAGTTGCCCACGACCATCGCGCGATGGATTTCGTAAGCCACGTCCATGGCGTTCACGGTATCGCGCTTGTTCTGGTTCGCCTGGTCGCCCGTATTCGTAATCGTGCGCCAGTAGTTACCGCTGCCCTGGCTTTCGGTGTAGTGCTCCGTCATCCAACGTTCCACTCCCTTCTGGTCAGCCAAGGAATACTGGAACCAACTATCTTGAGTATTTCTGTCACTCGCATAGAAGTGCGCACCGAGAATATCCCAGTTCTTGAGAGCATTCGCATCGTTCAGCACTTTATCGTAAAGATTCTTTTGATAAGCGAACGATTCTGTCGAAATCACCTTGACCCCGTTCTTGCGCATTTTGTCTGCGTAACCCTTGGTGAAATTGTAAATTTCGTCGGCGCTCCAGCAAGCCCATTCATGGCACCAGTCCGGTTCGTTACTGATGGAGATGGCGTACAGAGGAACGCCCTGGTTCTTCATGTAATCGTTAAAGCTGTTCAGGTGATCCACGTACTTCTGGTAGTTCGAAGAAGCCATGTGCTGGTTTGCACCTGCATAAGGAGAAGTCCACGGGGTTGCATACAAGATAAAGTCATCTCCGGCGTACTTCTTCGCGTACTTTGCGGCCTGAACTTCTTTATTGAAATCACTGGAGTTCGCATACACCGGAATACGCAGCGTGTTCAAGCCAATCTGGCCATCGCCCGTACCGAATGCGAGCTTGGCATCGGCCTCGGAAAGTCCGCCACCGCCCTGCCACTGGTTATGCACCATGCCACCAAAGCCACGAATGACCTGGTGTTCGTCGGTGACATCCACGTTCACCGTAGAAGCAAAGGCCTGCGCCACCAACGCACTACAGCCTATTGCAAGAGAAACGTTCTTGAGAAGATTCATACTAACCCTATTTTCCAAACAGAAATCCGCAGGATTGCGGTCCCATACTATAAAGATACCCGTTAAATCAGTATTTTCACTACACTTTGGAATATTTTCCTTTTACGTTTTGGCAACGGGCAAGAGCGGAAAAAATCCAAAAATGGCAACAAAACAACACCCTCGGACGTTTGCCCGAGGGTGTCGTTTCTGGATGTGTGGTTTAGGGACTCTTTTTGGTAATCCTACTTAGAAACGGATACCATAAACTTGCTATTGCCGGTTTTCTGCTTGAGCATGTAGACGCCCTGCACAAATCCGGCCGCCTTCAAGACCTCCGCGGCACTCCCTGCAGAGAGATCAACCGTACCGAGTTTCTTTCCGGTAAGGCCAAACACGTCGTACGCCTTCGCAGAAGCATGCTGGAACTTGGTCGGGACAATCCCGATGGTCTCGACATTCCCGAGAGAGAACCAGTCCACATTCACGTTGTCGCTCGTAATGAGCAGACGGATGATGTGTTCACCCTTGGTGAGCTGGGCGCTGCCGCCTTCAAATTCCTTATATACGCTCCAGTCCTCGCCCGTCTGCGGAACCTTGATGGTGTCGCCAACAAGCGCCCCATCAACAAGCAGGCAGAAACTTGCACCGTTTTCCATGCCGGTAGAAGCGGACGCCTTGATAGCATACTCGCCGTCTGCGGGTACGTTGACAGTATATTCGAGCCATTCACCGGAAGCCGTGTAACCGATTGCCTTGCCGGTACCGCCTTCCACGATATCGACACCCAAGTCCGTGCGGAATTCAGCATCGCCCTGGTTTTCGGAATCGTTGTCGTTGTAGGAATCAACATCGCCACCGCGACCCGTACCCGGAACGTCGTAATTTTCAGCCTCAATCTTCGCCGGAAGCGTCACGGCCGTGCCGCCATACGGAGTTTGCGGAGTGGGCGGAGTTGTGCCGCTGCCTTCAAAGCCCCAGGCCTTGATAGCCATGGTAGAATCCTGAGAACCCTTGAACACCAGGAATATCTGTTCCACAATGCCCTTGAGGCCTTCGACTTCGCACTTGTTTTCGGCAAAGGTAGACTTGTTGCCGGTATTCTTGAGCGTGCAGGTGCCCGCCAAGGTACCACTAGCAGAACCCGTGTGGATTTCAATCTTGTTGCCATCAGCCGTGCTTGCGGCCTGCACCACGAAGCCCGTCGCGGCAGTACCGAAGTCAACGCCACTCACGCGGATCCAGGATTCCTTCGTAGAAAGCGGGAGGAGGAGGTGTTCGGCGACCTTGCCCAAGCTCCAGTTGGAACGGCTACGGATGCCCTTCTGCTTGGAACTCGTGAGTGCCGGGTACCAGTCATACGGATCGAAGTTCTCGATTTGCTTCGGGCCTTCCTTCGTGAAGGTCAACGAGTTCATGGAACCGTCGGCGGCGTAGGTGAATTCATCCACGCTCACGCTACGGTGGTAAGCCGGGTTCGGATTCGCCTGGCCATCTTCGGCAGGAATCTTCTCGAGGCCGTCGTAACCGTTGGCGATGCGGCGGTCATGGTATGCAACGTACCAGTGGCCCTTGAATTCGGCAATGCCATGGTGGTTGTTGTTGTTCGCGTTGATGTTCTGGCCGTTGATGTTCGGGTTCCCCATGAAGATGCCCTTATAGGTGTACGGGCCCATGGGGCTATCCGACATGCCGTAGGCAATACGCAAGTCGGCCGTACTGTAAGAGAGATAGTACTTGCCCTTGTACTTGTGGATGTAAGAAGCTTCCATCGCCTTCGGGCCACCGATTTTCAAGTGGGTCTTGGAACTCACATCGAAGCCCTTCATGTCGGAATTAAACTTGTAGATATTGAAGATGTCGTTGTTATTGTCGGCAGCCGGACGGCTATCGCTGCTACCGCCACCAAAGGTGAAGTAGCCCGTGCCGTCGTCATCAAAGAAAATACCCGGGTCAAAGCACCAGCCGATGCCGTCGCAGTCCGCAAGGCCGCCGCCCCAGTTGTTGATGAGTTTCTTGCCGCCCGAAACTGGGTTCGTCCACGGGCCGGCAATGCTGTCAGCAGAGATGAGGCCCACACCGCCGCCACCGCCATCGGGGAACACGATGTAGAGCTTTCCGTCCTTGGGGTTCACGTCAATGTCAGACGCCCAGATATCGCCGATACCGTCCACCTTGCGTGCATCGTAAATGATACCGAAATCGGTCCAGTTTTTCATGTCCTTAGTACGGAAACCGTAAAGGGCCTTGATGCTGTAGCCGTTTGCGTTGTATGCCGCCGGGTCGTCGGAGTCGGTGATGACATAGAAATACGTATCGTCTGCGGCAGCACCCGGGTCAGCCAGATAATGGTAACTGGAAATCGGGTTATCGGCAAGAGCCATCCCGACGAGGCCACCCACGAGGGCAAGTCCAAGCATTCCCTTATGATTCATCTTCATTTTACACATCCCTTTTATAAAACCGTTCCATTACGGCTTTTGCATTCTATAATCTACCCCTAAAAGGGGCCCTTTTTACCCTCAAAAAGGCACATTCCATTGACTTTTTATCCATAACGGCAAAAACATCCCGGAGCGGAGTCCGGGACGTTTCTAACGTCTAATTTGTTTTTTTTGCTAAAATTCCGCGGTTTTTGCTTTATTCAGTCACCTTGGCCATGAACTTCTTGCTGCCTTCCATAGCGCGGAGCATGTAAACGCCCTTCGCATAGCCTGCAGCACGGAGGGCCTCGCCCACTTTCGCGCCCTTCAAGTTGATCTGGCCAACCAGGGAACCCTTCAGGTCAAACACGCGATAGCTTTCGTACTGACCGGCCTTGAACGCAACCTTGTTCTGGAGGGAAGTCGTTCCAATCGGGTCGGAATCTTCCGCATCCTTGCCTTCGACAAAGTTGATGTAGTCGATGTCCATCCAGTCGCCAGTGACGGTGAAGCGGAGGATATGCTCGCCGGCGGTCAGTTTCACGTTGGCAGAAACCTTGTTGTAGTCGTCGTAATTATCTTCGCCGGAGGTTGCCTGAGGTACGGCAATCTCATCGGTGATGTTCTCGCCATCGATAGACAGCTGGAAGCCGGAGGTCGCATTGGCAGAAGCCACGGCGGCAAACATCGTGTAGTCGCCATCCTTAGCCACATTCACCGTGTATTCAAGCCATTCGCCAGTCTGGTTGTAGCCCACCACGTAGCCGGTAGCCTTCTTGTAGATGTCGACGCCAGTACCTTCGCGGTAGCTCTTGCCGCCGTTGCTTTCGGCGCCATGGTCATCGGCATCGTTGTCGCTATAGGAATCGACACCCGCACCGCGGCCCGTACCCGGTTCGTCAAAGTTTTCCATCTCGATCTTGCCGGGGATCGCCCAGGCCTTGCCGCCAAACGGCTTCTGCGGTTCCGGAGGCGTAGTGCCACTGCCCTCGAAGCCCCAGGCCTTCACGTACATGGTAGAATCCTGGTTGCCCTTGAACACGAGGAACAGCTGGTTCACGATGCCCTTGAGGCCTTCGACTTCGCACTTGTTCTCGGCGTAGGTATTCTTGTTGCCGGTATTCTTGAGCGTGCAGGTACCTGCGAGCGTACCCGTCGCAGAACCCGTGCGGATTTCAATCTTGTTGCCGTCAGCAGCACTCGAAGCCTCGACCGTAAAGCCCGTTGCCGCGGTACCGAAGTCCACGCCACTCACGCGTATCCAGGATTCCTTGCTGGAAAGCGGAATCAGCACGTGTTCGGCCTTCTTGCCCTGCACGAAGTTGGAACGGCTGCGGATGCCCTTCTGCTTGGAACTCGTGAGCGCCGGATACCAGTCGTACGGGTCGAAATTCTCAATCTGCTTCGGGCCTTCGTCCGTCACCTTCACCGTCTGAATCGTACCGTCGTTGTTGTAGAACATTTCGTCTACAGAAACGCTACGGTGGTAACCTTCGTTCGGCTTCGGCTGACCGTCATCGGCCGGAATAATTTCAAGTCCGTTATGGCCCTTGGCAATACGGCGGTCATGATAGACAACGTAAGAATGGCCCTTGAATTCGGCAATACCGTGGTGGTTGTTGTTGCCGTTGATGCTGCGGCCGTTCATACTCGGGTCGCCGAGAATGGTTCCCTTCCAGGTGTACGGTCCCATTACGTTATTCGACATACCGTAGTCGATGGTAGGCGCACCCTGCTGCCAGCCGGTACTGTAAGAGAAGTAGTAATTGCCCTTGTGCTTGTGGATGTAGGACGCTTCGAGCATCTTACGGGTCGGGAGGTTGTTTACCTTCACGTGGCTGCCGTTACCCACCGGAGCATCCTTCGCATCGTTCAGCTTGACAATATCAAAGTTGTCGGTATTCGGGCGGCTGTTGCTTTCGCCACCGCCCCACGTGACGTAGGTGGTGCCGTCGTCGTCAATAAAGATGCCCGGGTCAAAGCACCACGAGACACCGTCACAGCCGATAATGCCACGGCCACCGACCAACTTGTCCTTGCCCTGGCCCACGGCATTTGTCCACGGGCCGTCGATTGCAGGCGCCTTGATGTAGCCGATACCGCCGCCACCGCCATCGGGGAACACGATGTAGAACGTGCCGTTATGCACCGCAATACCGGATGCCCAAATATCGTTAATGCCGTTCACCTTGCGGGCATCGTAAATAATGCCGTAGTCAGTCCAGTTCTGCATATCCTTGCTGCGGAATGCATAGAGGGCGTAAATCTTGTAACCATTGGAATTGTACGGAGCCGGATCGTCGGAATCCGTAATGATGTAGAAATATTCGTCGTCGGCGGCTGCACCCGGGTCCGCCAAGTAGTGATAAGTAGAAATCGGGTTATCGGCAAGCGCTGATGCCGCAAGGCCAAACGCAAGCGCTAAACCAAGTTTTCCCTTGGAAATCTTTTTCATCTTAAACATCCCTTTTAAAGACCGCACCATTACAGTCTTCACCATTCTATAATTTAACCCCTAAAAGCCCGATTTTCACTTTCTCCCGAACAAATAGCATTGACGTATTGTCCATAATTGCATTAATAAAAAAAGCACCTCGGGAAATCCCGGGGTACTTTCATGACGCCGAAAAAGGCGTCGGTCTGGATGTGTGGTGTTTAGGGACTCTTTTTGGCCTTATTTCGTCACCTTGGCCATAAACTTCTTGCCACCTTCGACCTGCTGGAGCATGTAGACGCCCTTCTTGTAGCCTGCGGCCTTAAGCGTTTCGGAAACGTTAGCGCCGTTCAAGTCGACCTTGCCAAGCATTGCACCATTCAAGCCAAACACACGGTAGGTGGTGTACTGCAGGGCCTTAAACGCAACCTTGTTCCCGAGCGCAGACGGTCCTCCGATCGGGTCGGAATCTTCGGCGTCCTTGCCCTTCACGAAGTTGATGTAGTCAATATCCATCCAGTCGCCGGTCACGGTGAAGCGGAGGATATGCTTGCCCGCAGTGAGCGTCACGTTTTCCTTGACCTTGTTGTAGTCGTCGTAGTTTTCTTCGCCGGCACTGGCCTGCGGAACAGCGACTTCGCCGGTAATGTTCTCGCCATCGATAGAGAGCTGGAAGCTGGAGGTCGCATTGGCAGAGGCGACGGCGGCAAACATGGTGTAATCGCCTGCTTCGGCAACTTCCACAGTGTATTCGAGCCATTCGCCGGTCTGGTTGTAGCCTACAACGTAGCCGGTCGCCTTCTTGTAAATGTCTACACCGGTGCCTTCACGGTAGCTCTTGCCATCGTTGCTTTCGGCGCCATGGTCATCCGTATCATTGTCGGCGTAGGAATCGTTACCCGCACCGTAACCCGGTTCATCGAAGTTTTCCATTTCGATCTTGCCCGGAATCGCCCATGCCTTGCCGCCAAACGGGGTCTGCGGTTCGGGCTCGCGCTTGGTGCCCTGGAATTCCCATTCGAGAATGCCCATGGTAGAATCCTTGCCATTGTTCTTGAACACGAAGAACAGCTGGTCTACAATACCGCTCAGGCCTGTCATAGCGCAGTCGTTATCGGTGAATGTCATGTTGTTGCTGGTCTTCGCCAGTTCGCAGGTACCGGCAAGCGTACCGGTGGCGCTGCCCTTGTGAATTTCAATCTTGTTGCCATCGCCCACGTTTGCTGCCTTGATGCGGAGGTTCTCGGCACCATTACCGAAATCCACACCAGAAACGCGGATCCAGGATTCGCTACGGCTCGTGAGCGGCAGAAGCACGTGCTTCACCGGCTGGCCCTTCGTCCAATCGGTACGGCTACGGATATTCATCTGCTTGGAACTCGTAGTCGCCTTGTAGGTCTTGTACGGGTCGAAGTTCTTGATCTGCTTCGGGCCTTCACGAGTGAAGGTCAGCTTGTTCATCTTGTCGCCACTCCAGGTGAGTTCGTCGATGGACACGCTTCTATGGTTTTCGTAGTTCGGGTTTTCGGAACGCACGCCAGCCTGCGTCGTTGCGGCCGGGTGGTTGTCGGAAGTCACCAGGCGACGGTCGTGGTAAACTGCATACCACTTGTCCTTGAACGGAGCGAAGCCCTGGTGGTTGTTGCCACCTTCGCCATGAGCATCAGGCACAGAGCCGATTCCCGGAATGACCGTGCCCACAAAGGTATAGGGCCCCCAAATATTGTTGGACATACCATAGTCAATCACCTGGCTACGGTTGTTGAAGCTCAAGTAATAAGTGCTGCCCTTCTTGTGCAAGTACGGAGCTTCGAAGGAGTTCGGCAAAGAGACCTTCTTCAAGGAGTTCTTGTCGAAAGTAATCTTGCCATTGCTTTCGGTAAAACTGATAATGTCAAAGTTGTTGCCATACGGACGGCTGGAGCTTTCACCACCACCGAAAATCACGTAACCCTTACCATCATCATCAATCAAGATGCCCGGGTCAAAGCAGTGCGCAATGCCATCGCAGCTGCCGATCAAGCTACCGCCACCTGCAATTCTATTGACACCATGAGTTTCCTTGACAGGATCGATATAGGGGCCGTCAATCGCAGGCGCCGTAATCATGCCCACGCCGCTTGCACCATCGGGGTAGACTATATAGACCTTGCCATTTTTGACGGCGATGCCCGATGCCCAGGTGTTGTTCGGGTAGTTGCCGAATTCACGCTTGGAACGGAATATCATGCCATGGTCGGTCCAGTTCTTCATGTCTTCGGAAGTGAAGGCATAGAGGCCGACAATGTCGTAGTTCCAGTTTGTCTGGTTATTGTAGTCGTCCACATCGGTCAGGATGTAGAAGGTATCACCATCGGAGGCGCACGAAGGGTCCGCCAGGTAATGGTAAGAGGATATCGGGTTGTCGGCAAGGCCGAATGTAGCAAGGCCTGCGCCCAGGCAGAGCGCGCCCACGCTTTTCCACACGTTCATAAAAACTCCTTATGAGGGGAAGCCCGTGAGCAACATCCACACCACAAACATCCCTTTGATAATAAAGATACCCCAAAAAAACAAAAAATGTACCGTTCGTCACGGCACATTCATTGATAAATTGTCAAGGCCAAACTGGCCAAATTCGGCTAAAAACGCACTATTCAGGGTCCCTTGCGACAAACTTGGAATAACCGAACACCTCGATATCGTCGATCCAGAACTCACCGCCCGTACCGCCGAAGATGGATATGTCGGTAATGTTGCGCTTCACGACATCCCAGCCGAGGTTTCCGCCGATATTGTTGCTATCGGGCTCAAGGAAATCGGAAGGCGTCACCACGAAGCGGTTCCAGACCGTATCCACGTCCAGGTGAACCCAGGCCTTGCCGCTCTTAAGGCTTGACGTGCTATCTACATTCAGGTCAAGCGAGAAGGATATGTACTTGCGCTTCGAACTATCAACGACATCGGTGCGGGCCCAGAACACGATGGAATCGAGATTGCTCATATCAACCATGCCACCGAGCGAGCGGCCCATCAGCACCCAGTTGTAGTTGGAGTCATTCTCGCACGTGAAATGCGCAGCCTTGCCTTCCCGGCCAAGACCCGCATCCACAGTTTCAATACTGCCATTGGCATTTTCCGAATGCTGGACCTTCCACGCATCGATGCTACCCTCGAAGTCCTCGAAAACAAACGACGGGAGGGAATCCTGCGGGCGGGTATCGATAACCACCGCACTTTCCTGACCGGCACGCACATTGGCAATGGAGGACCCGAGCTTGCGGATGACACGCACCTTGCCCTTCTTGCCCGAATCGTCCACGACAACGCTATCGGTCTGCACGAAGGCGACCATCTCGAAGAAGCCCGCGGGGAGCGACTTGAACTCGAAGTTGCCCATACCATCGGCCATAACGCTGTAATCGAGACCCTGGACCGCCACCGTAACTTCGGAGGCATCCTCGTCGTCCTCGACCAGCACACGGCCCGAAACAAGACCAGGCTTGCCCAAGTGCAAGGACACACGGCCACCCTCGGTCTGCCACGACCTGTAGTTGAACTTGGAAGCGCCCTTCAGGGAATCGCTCCTGGCCTCGACAATGTAGCTGCCGTAGCCCAGGTTATCCAGAATGAGTTTGCCCGTAGAATCCGTCTCGAAGTTCATGTTCTCGTCCACGAGAGAATCTTCGAGGGAATCAGCCCCGGCCAAGTAGCTGTCGGGGCGAACAATAACGCGAACACGAGCCGCCGGTGACCCATCGGCGAGCTGAACGGAAAGGGCGATGGAATTCTCAGTTTCCATCGATGATCCGGCGACACCGCTGTCTCCACCGGAACACGCGACAATGGCTCCACCCAGTGCCGCCAACCCTAATTTCCACACCCTATTCATCATTTTTTAACTCCTGCGCCTTCCCCCATTATAGCATTTTCAGGGAAGCCTCCTTTTCTGGCGACCGGGTAAAATGCCATAGAAAGTTGCATAACACGGTCAGAATTCTTGGCTTCGTCAACCCGTTTCTGCACTAATCTGCGGAATTCCCTCAGCATATCGCCCAAATCCTCGAAACAGGCCTGGTCTACGGAGAGGGTAAGAGTGGACACGTTGCGCTCGGTAACGGGCACGTTATCCAGGGAATCGCTGGCAAGGGAGAGCACCTGGCGCTGGAACTTGCGGACCGCCTGTGCCTTTTCGGGGCCACCTACCGTGAGGTGCGCATCCGTGAGGGCAAGTCGACCGCTGGCAAGTTTCTTCACCAGGCCCACCTCTTTCAGGATTTCAATAGCCTCGGTAACCTGCTCCTCCGAAATCGGGGGGCAGATGTCCTTTGCAATCTGCTTCACGTTCACCACGCCGCCGTTCAAGTCCAGGTAGGCACGCACGGCAGGGATCCACCAGTTCTCGAGCAGCTTGAGTTCGGCCGCCTGGAGGCTGTGGCGTTCGACATCGCGAAGGGAAAGCGCCTTCGCCATGAGTTCTTCTTTCTTCGCCTTGTCCTTGCTGACCGCGGCAGAGAAGAGCAAATCAAAGTATTCGGCCTCGCGACCGCTCAGGGCCAAAATCTCC
>Ga0247609_10002291_pt1 | contig 20559 bp, 21 predicted proteins | sample 172DNAGHGlowgp2_FD_193487 | JGI IMG/M metagenome (GOLD analysis project Ga0247609, IMG submission 193487) | Sheep rumen microbial communities from Palmerston North, Manawatu-Wanganui, New Zealand - 1728 DNA GHGlow gp2 | ecosystem: Host-associated > Mammals > Digestive system > Stomach > Rumen ...
CATCATAAAAGATCTGATTACCATGCATGATTGCTTTATTGTTTTTATCAGTTCACAACAAATCATATTTAACTTTTATATTTCAATTTGGATATCGAAGTATCATATGTCATGGCTCTATAAGTTCATCTCAACTCCATATTGGCTGACTTTTATACCCTTTAGCATTACCATTATCAACCCATTCATCTAAAGAATCGAGTGCTATATATTGTTCCATTTCATTCTCTTCAAAAAGTTCTTCTTTATATTCTCATGGAAGTTTTTCTGAAAACAGTTCATAATATCAATACATATACTCATCATCTTCATCTTCAAATATAGCATCTTGTTCTTCCTTAGACATTTTTTTTCGATCATCCATTGGATATCTATTTCATTTAATTTCAATTCGAACTTGATTTCATTTTTCATGATATACTTTATAATCAATAACACTTTCTTTTGTTTCAATATTCTGTGTCGAACGGTATTGGATAGTTAAACCATCTAATACTCAATCTTTATAATTTATTGTAGATTCTAATCGTCATGTTGGTTTTTCTTCAATTTCTGTTGGATCTCCTCCATATCATGCCATTATTTTATCTCAAGTCATGAAATATAAATAGTTTCAATATGTTGGGTAGTATAAAGTTTGTGTGCCTTGTATAACTCAATTTTCAAAATATCATTCACTTTTAATTTGCCCATTTGAATAATAAGCTACCCATTTTCATTCTGGCAATCATTGTTCGTTATATGTTCAAGTTGAATAAATATACATATTCCATTCATCATCAATTCATGCATAAGTATAATCAGAAAAATCTAATCAAAAATCCCTAGCATTTCCCTCCTGTTGATTAAATGAATTTTCTATTTTTTCATCTACTTTCTCATTTGAATTACATCACGCAAGCATCAAAAATGTAGAAATTACAAGTGTAATAATTAACGATTTTTTCTTCATTTTAATGTATTTGTATATAAAATTAATAGATTATTTTCACATTAATTTCTTAGCTCAGGCATAATCCGTTCGCTTGATATCTCAATTTTTATTTACACATTTCATATCATTTTCCCGATTCCAATCAATTGTTGTTTTATCATAACATGTCCAATCTTGTTCCGATTGAATTTGAGAATTAAAAAATGATATATAAAAAATAGTTAACAATATTATATATCATATTCAAACTCTTTCTGGATGTTCATCACTCATTACCGCACAAGCAAGTCACCAGAAGATATAAGAGCAAATTGGTATTCCAAGCAAACAAATTAAAAAAGATACTAAAATTGAATCTTCTGGGAAATTTATATATTGGCGCCATGTAAACAAAATAATGCTTGGTATACATGTATATAATACAACAATTCGTTGCCAGTTGGTTTTTGTCATTAATTTTATAAAAGTAAAATTTTATAAATTATGCTAGTATCACTTTTTTACATTAACATTTACAACATATGGATTTAGTACGGTTCATTGTTTACCGAGACTACTTGTTAATCAATTATTCCTATAAACTGTATTTGTAACTGTCTTTGTTGTTTCTTTTATATTTCAGTTTGAGACCGTTCAACAGGAATCATCAAAAGAAATATATCAATTGTATATATCTCAGTCTCTAAATTCTCATACAGCAGTCATGAATCAATTATAAGATTTCATTCAATATTTTAGATTAAAATTTTCGTCAAAGTCTCATATTATAGTTACTCAACTATTCTTATTGAACATTTTTCATGATTCTAATATAGAAGCTCAATTATCAATTATTGTTCGTAATCATTTTAAAGCATCTCCATTAGAAAATGATACTTTCCCAGCGATAAAAGATCAATTATAGAAATAACCATCTCTAATTTCTCAATTTGATGTAATCAATTTTCACTTTCAATTAAAATTATGTCACCATACATCTCATACATACGTCCATCAATCTTGTGTTTTACAATTTGCCTGTCATTCTATTTTATCAACTCACTGTCACACACAAGTCCAGTTTCAAATAGTTTCAGTAATTTTTTTTGTAGATGTATCACAAAATTCATCGCATCACGTAAGGAATAACAATACAGCACATAAAAAATATAAAAATTGTAATTTTTTCATGTTAATGATGGATTAAATTATAAAATCCCAATTGGCTGATAGTTATCTTTAGGCTCTCAAAATGAGGTTTTATCAATATAATTCACTAAGAATCTCCAACTATAGTATATTAACGCACATCGCCCATCCTCAAAATTTTTTGTATCATCTACTTCATCGTGCAATAACTCCATAAACTTTTGTTGATTTGTTTCTAATTCAGGAATTGCAATTCCAAAATCTCACAAGATATCTATTAAAGTCTCATCCCTACATCATTCATAGAACTCTTCTGTTGTAAATTTATAGTCTTCATTATTAACTAGAGAAAGAACGCCATTTAATCTTCTTAAGAAATTAAACATGTCCAATTTTTCTTTACTCATTTGGTTCATCATAATTACTTTTTATAAAAATAAAAAGACGGCTAACTCCTGCTAGTCGCCAAACTATAAACACTCTAGTTTCCAATAGATAGAAAAGAGGTCGGAATTAACCGTCTTAACTCATCTATTAGAAACAAGTTCTAGATAGTTTATAATTTGGCAATTTGAGAATATTAAAATCTTTCTAATTGTCAAATCTTTATTAAAAAAGGGATTCTTCGCTTCGCTCAGAATGACAAAAACTGTTTTTCCATTGAAAAAGTAAAACATAACACTAAAATTAAAGTTAGATTTATTATTTCATGTGAAAAATAATGTTGGATCAAAATGTGATTTTATGAGAATTAGAACAAGTAAAAACTGCTGAAGCTTTGGAAGAACGATTCCAAAAATATTTAGGTAAAAAATGACTTTTGCCTGCCGAATTTAAAGTAATGGGAAGCCTTTCTCCTGAAGAAAAAAGAGAAAAATGACAACAGCTTTCTGCTCTCAAGACAGCTTTGGAATCTGCTTATGAGAAGAAAAATAGTGAAATGTCTTCTGCTGCTATCAATGAAATGCTTGAAAAAGATTTGATAGATATTTCTCTGCCTGGAGCTAAATTAGATCAGTGATATTATAACTTACTTGCAAAAACTAGAAGAGAAGTAGAAAATATCGCACAGTCTCTATGATTCATAGTAGATAACTCTACAGATATAGTTACTAAATTTGAAAACTTTGAATCAGTGAATATTCCTATTACACACCCTGCGACTGAGATGCACGACACGATTTATGTGGACAAGAAAGACCATAGGTGAGAACCATTCGTTTTGAGAACTCATACTTCGTCTGGTCAGAACTTCTTGATTAGAAAGTATGGACTTCCAATGAAGGCTGTAATTCCATGAAGATGTTATCGTTTCGATGAAATGGACGCTACTCATGATACAATGTTCTATCAATTGGAATGACTTTACGTGGATAAGGATATTTCTATTGCTAACTTCAAAAGTATCATAACTACATTCCTTTCAGCTATACTCAAAAAAGAAGTAGAAATCAGAATGAGACCAGCATTTTTCCCATTTGTGGAGCCAGGATTTGAAATCGATGCTAGATATGATATGGTAGACCCGAAAACTTGAGCTAAAACAAAATCTAAATGGCTTGAAATTTTGGGAGCAGGAATGGTTCATGAAAATGTATTGAAAGCTGCATGAGTAGATGTGAGTGAATGATGGACTGGATTCGCTTTCTGATTATGAATTAATAGAATAACTGCGATGAAATATGGAATCAGAGATATTAGATATTTCACTAACGGAGATCTCAGATTTGTAAAAAGTTTCTAATTATTTGCAAAATAGTTTTATTTTGTTTATAATTATGTAGTTTTATTTCATTATCTATAAAGGAAATGGTAGCATTATTAATTATTTTAATCATTGTTTTATGATTTGCTGGTTACTACATTAAATTAAACAATAAAATTGTAAGTTTAGAAGAAACTGTAGGAAACGCATGGTCAGATATCGACGTTCAACTTAGAATGAGATTTGATTTAGTAGATAATCTAGTAGAAACTGTAAAATGATATGCAAAGCACGAAAAAAGTACATTTAAAGAAGTAGTGGAAGCTAGAAATAAGTTTGCTAGTGCAACAGATGTAAAATCAAAAGCTGAAGCTGATAATATGCTTAGTGCTTCATTAAAGTCATTATTTGCATTATCAGAAGCTTATCCTGAGCTAAAATCTAATGAAAATTTTCTTAGTCTTCAATCTGAATTATCTGATATTGAAAATAAGATTGCTTCTGCCAGAAGATATTTTAATGCTGCTACAAGAGAATATAATACTTTGATTAAACAATTCCCTGCTAATGTATTATTCCACAAAGAATCAAAAGATTACTTTGAAGGAATAGAAGAAGCAAAAAAAGCTCCAAAAGTAAAATTTGATTAATAAAGATAAATTATCAATAAAAATCCGGTTAGTCTTACCTTTCCGGATTTTTATCTTGAATTTTTTATTTGTTACATTATATATTTCAGTATATATTTTATGTGCATAAATAATAAATAATGGCTCTCGACATTAAAAAAACAGAAAACTGAATCTTAGTAGAAAATAAGTTCTTATTCAATCCAACAGAAATAGAAGTCTGAATTATCAACCTAATGCCAACAATATGAGAAGAAATGGCTTATGATAGAGGAAATTTACTTTCAATAGATTTCCCTGGAGAATACGATATTGGATGAGCTTTCATCAAAGTTTATGCATGAAACGGAAATAAATTGAATTTCTTGGTAACTTACGAATGAACAACTTTTGCTATAATCCAATCACCTGAAGTATTAGAATTAGATGAAGTTTGTGATATGGCCACTTGGATTTTTCCAGATGAAGCAGTTGCTAAAAAATTGGATCAACTAGAAATGGAATGAAATAGAATCAATCTTGCTCAATTAGATGAAATGTGATTTCAAGAAGCTACACAAGACACCCAAGAAGAAATTGAAGTAAAAATTGAGTAATTAAAATTTATCACAAAGATTATAAAGTTCACATCCGTGAACTTTTTTTATTTAACCAAAAATTCCTTGATTTTTACACAATTTATCATACACTATTCTCCAATGAAAAATTTTTATTTCTTATTTTTTTATACACAAATGAAAAAAGCTCTTTTATTATTAGGATTACTATCAACAGTTTGTCTAACTGCTTGTTGATCCAAAGATTTTAACATGACTTTCGAAGAAGCTTTAGAAGCTGCTAATCATTCTGAATTACAGGATATTTTATCTCAAAGTGATACATTCGAACAAGATTTTAGCATATCTGGTAGTTATGCTGCTGATTGAACTAAAGTAGATGCGAACATCTCTTCATCCAGCAAGCAGAATCTAAACAACAAAAATTCTGAATCTTCAATTAGTTTCGCAGGAAACATCACTGCAGAATGAGAAACTATAAAAGCAGATTGAGCTCTAGATTTAAAAGTAGTTGATAATACAGTTTATTTAAATCTTTCTTCTCTTAATCTAACATGAAGTGAAGATTTAGGAATGGTATGAATGATGACTGAATGATTTAAAAATCAGTGGTTTTCTATCCCTATGGAAGGATTAAGCGACGTTCCTGACACATTCTCTATTCTACAGGATTCTAAAGATTTAAGTAACCAAGCAAAAGATATTGCAATAAACGAATGATCAGTTGTTTACAATTGAAAATTTACTCAATTCAACGGATACAATGCTCGAAAATTCTCATTAGATAATGAAAAATTGAATGCATTAATAAAAGAATATTATAATGCTATGAATACTAACCTAGATGAAGAATACGCTCAAGAAACTCCTGAAATAAATATCCAAGATTTTGAATGATATCTAGTTATTACATGAAAAGATAAAGTTACTACTGTTATCGAAAATATGAAAATGGAAGACAATGATACTAGCATAATTGCTAATTGATTCGCTTGAGAAGATTTCGAAATAAATCTATCTGAAGGAGAGGAATCTTTAATAACAATTATCGCTAATAAAAAAGGTTGAAAATATGAAATTTCTGCTAAAATTGCTACTGATGCCATATCTATAGATTGAACAATTTCTCCAAAATTATCTAAATCTTCAATTGATTTAAGTTTCGATGCTAAAATAACTGTAAAAGCTGAAGAAGAATGAAAAGCTAATACAGTAATTCCTTTCAAAGGTTCTTGGAAATATAATTCAATTTCTGAGTTCTCTACAACTATTCCTGAAAACGCCCAAGATTTAAGTGATTTAATATCATCATATTTAGGAGGAATGATGTGATGAGATGATTACGATTACGAAGATTATGACTATGAAGATTACGAAGATTATGATTATGATGAAGAACTTAACGAAGGAAATATTGAAGGATTAGACAATATTCTTGAACCAGAATATGCTCAACCACTAGAAGAAGTTTCTGCAGAATAATAAATTAAAAAATATATAAAACCTACTCATTTAGAGTAGGTTTTTTCATTTCAAATAACCTTGCAAAGAGATTAAATATTAATAATCTTTATAAGTGATAAATTAGGATTTATATATTTTTGTTATATTTTGATTAAGCATAAATTTCGTTTAAGAACCAAAGATGTACGTTATTTAACCAAGAAAAGACAATATTGTGTGAAATGAATTTTTGGCTTCCGATGGATAAAACAGTACCCAAATAGGCAATTCAATCAAATTTCATGCCATATTGGTGTAAAATTAAGCAAAAATGCTACAACAAGAAACCAACTCAGAAGAGTTATTATGAATTATATAAGAGATAATAAGATTGAAACGACTCCGATAAATTGAAGTTTTTACAAAATATTTATAAACCTAGATAAAAATAAGTTACCAGAATTAACAAAATATATTCAAGAACACAATAAATCTGAACGAAACTCATACTTTGAAAAAGAATTTGATTCTGCTTTTACTTCATTTAATTCATATCTATGCGACAAGAATTAAAACAAAAATGGGAACAGAAAAGACAAGAATTATCTCAAGAAGTTTATTGATGGAAAGAAAGCGTTAAACAAAAATATAGAGAACGTTTTCCAAAACCAAATCTAGAGAAACCTGAAACTCACCTTTTAGAAAAAGATCAAGATGAAGTAAACGCTCAATCGGCAAGAACGACTAGATTAATACTAAAATTCTGGCTAATATGACTAGCAATAGTTACATTATGATATATGATGTACATATCTCTCTCATATATCTATATGGTAATTGCTGCTTTCATAATTTCACTAGCACTAGAATGATGTATAATTTTTTGGCAAAGAATCACAAAAAGTAGATGATTCTGAATTTTAATTACATATTTATTGACTACATTTTTCATATTGTCTGGATTTATAATACTAATCCCCTTTTTCTTCAATCGATGAACAGAACTATTACAATCTTTAATTACATGACTCGTAAAATTACAAACTGCTCTAGCTCAGTTATGAGTACCATGATACATAGAAGAAGTAAACCGAATGCCTTGATTTCTTAAAGAAGAACTCGTACAATGGATACAGAATTCTAATTCAGACACAGTTTTAACCGCAATTACCGATAATATTTGAAGTATTATGTCTACTTCAAGTGATTACGTAAAAATTATAGCATGACAAGCATTAATATTTTTCTGAAATATATTCTCTATAATTATAGACTTTGCTATTGTTTTGACACTTTGTATATTCTTCTCAATTGCCCACTACGATATCAAATATGCACTAAAATACATATTCCGCCATTATACAAATATTTTACCTAGAATTGATTCTGCCTATTCTGGAATCACAACTCGATTAAAAAGCCAACTTTTCCTATGCGTATTTATATGAATAATGTCATATCTTTGACTGCGAATTTTAGAAATATTCGGAATAAGTATTCCTCAGAAATGAACTTTAGCCATATTAGCATGATTATTTGAAATAGTACCATATATTTGACCATTCTTATGATGATTGCCAGCCGCAATTTCTGCACTCATATTCTCATGATGATGGTGATTCCTAGCTGTTTGTATATTATATACTATAATCCAGCAATCAGAAGAAAAAATACTAGTTCCAGTTTTGATGTGAAAAACTTTATGAATTAGTCCTCTTGTTGTTTTTATATGTATGATATTATGTGGAACTATAATGTGATTCTTATGAGTTCTATTAGCAGTTCCTATGGCTGTAATAGTTTCATTAACATTTCACGTACCTCAATCTGATGAATTAGAAAAAAGAGTTAAAAAAATAGAAAAAGATCCTTCTTTCAAAAAGAAAAGAGTTTCTAAAAAAGATAATTTTTAAGTGAATAAAAATTAACTATGAAAAAGAAATTACTTCGCTGATGCTACCTATTTTTGGTAAAATGTGCCCATCATTATCTTAATCGTCATAAACCAACCGTAATCTGAATAAACTGAAGTGTATGAAAAACGTCATGTCGTATGATTATTTTTCAGACTCTACAAAAGTTTTTCCCAGATAAGAAAATATCTACTTCACCCAAAAATTTTAATGGAGAATTCTGACTTTCTCTAAGCGTTTTTGAAATTACTTCACGATCTCCATCAATTGTGAATATGATGAAAGTTTGCTGTAAAGCATTATTTACTGCTCTATTCTGAAAAAAACGTTACGACGCAATTGTACTAGAATATGGAATCGATAATCCATGAGAAATGGATTTTATTTTGAAAGTTTCACATCCTGATATCTGAGTTTTTACCGCTATAGATGCTGTTCATAGCGAACAATTCTGAAATCCTCAAAAAATTGCTAACGAAGAAATTAAAATGGCATTAAATACTAAATCTCTAGTATTTTTGAATGCTAATGATGAATATGCTCAGCAATTGGCCCCAAGAATTAAGGTAGATAAGCTCATGTACAAGACTTTCGATACAGACAATATTGAAGCCGATATATATTTCGACCAGCATTCTTTCAAGAAATGAAAAGAAAATGCTGACCTAAAATCACACTTTGATTTACATATCAAAGACCAAACATATAATATCGAAACTAATTTATTTGGTAAAATGAACTACGGATATATCGGAGTAGCAGTTTGAATCGCTGAGACTCTAGCATATCGATGGAAACAAGATTTACATTTGAAAAATAAAGACAAACTCGAATTAACATATAAACTTCAACCTGGTAGATTATCCGTTTTTGGTGGAAAATTTGATACATTAATTATCGATTCAACATACAATGCATCACCTTTAAGTGTGAGAAAAACTATCGATACAGTTTATACTATCAGAAATAATTGCTTTCCAAAAAGCGAGATTTGGCTAGTCCTCTGAGATATGAGAGAACTTGGAGACTTAACAGAATCGGAACATCGTAAACTAGCTGGATACGTTTCACAGTCAGCAGATCAACTTTTTCTCTTGGGGAAATCTATGAATGAATTTTTAGCTGACGAACTGGAAAAAATCTGAGCAACCAACAATTTAATATCCTGTAAAACCTTGAAAACGCTAAATAAGACAATTGAATCTAAACTGAAAGAAAGAACGGATAAACCCCCAGTTATCTTAGTTTTCAAATGAAGTCAAAATACAATATTCTTGGAAGAAGCTGTGAAACATTTTTTGAAGAACAAACAAGATGAGCAATTACTAACTAGGCAATCAGAATTCTGGATGAATAAAAAAACTGAATTCTTAAAATAAATATCTCAACACATAAAAAGTTCTCATAATGAGAATTTTTTATTTTACAAAATATCACGCAATTTTACCAAAAAGCATAATTTTTTATATATTATGAATAATTTACCATTACAAAACATTGCTTTTCAACTACAAAATAAAAAAAGTCCCCGAAAAATTGACAAATTAAAAAAAAGATATATAATATGTATGTCATTATTTATGAAAGGGAAATAATGACTATAGGGAACAGTTTGAAAAACTTTGATTTTGACTAAGTGATCGATCGGATAATAACTAAGCTTAACTTAATCAGAATTTATTTTCATTCTGTTATATAAATTGGTTCTACACACAAACTACCGATTTATTTCCCTAAAACTTTACACTATATGCACACAAGCAGAAATCAGAAATCTTCGTGATTTCTAACGATTGTAGCATTTGTGATGGTTCTTTTCTGAGTAGGATATATATTTTCTTGTTTATCGTGAAGTGAGACCTTTGCAACTAACACCAACGAAAATGTTATTCCTTACGCAGAAAATATTCATATTAAAGACCTTCAGTGAAAAGAGGATCAGGAGAAAACCTCTGCTGGAATTGAAAGATCCGTAGCTGAACGAGCTGTTTCATGATGGAACAAACTCGTAGGGAATAATGATAGTACCAGCTCTTTGACTGTAGATTTACCTGAAAATGGTAATAATACCGCCCCATGAGATAAGGTTGCCTCTTGATATGAAGATACTTCGACAACGAACGTGGCATGAAATAACATGCAACTCAGTTTTGCTAATAGTTATATATTGCCATCTGTATATCAGGACATTTCGACCTCTTCTTATCAAGATGCTATTACTATTCTTTATTCCAACGGAATAATTCAATCTAACAACAAGTTTTATCCGCATAATTACGTACGCGTAAGTGATTTCATTAGGGTAGTAATGGATGCTTATCGTGTCCAGCTCTGATACGAGCCAAGCAGCCTAGTAGGGTTAACAAACAATTTCTATTTTTCAGATGCCTCATTCGACTCTGAAGTAATGAAAAGAGTTAACTCAGCGTATGAATTATGATTCCTTCAATCGTTTGCTTTGAAAGACGCGGAGTGAAAACTTCGCCTTGATGCATTTATTACTCCAAAGGAAGCTAAGGATATTCTATGAGAGATAAAGAACAAAGATTCTAACTCTATCAAAGATATTCCTAATCTATCTTGGCAAAGTAAAGAAACTTTATGCAAAGATGAGATGGCTGAATTGGTGGTTTCAGCTTTCTGATTAAAGCTGAATGAATGATCTTTAGCAGTATTTAGTGATATTAGTTGATCCGCTTATCAAAACGATATCCAACTTCTCTCGAAGCTTGGGATTGTTTGATGAGTTGATGGGAAATTTTACCCAGATGCCAAAATCGAGAATAAAGATTTTGTCGTTATGATAGTGAGAGCTCTGATGAGACAGTCAGATTCTCAACCAACTATCAACAACTTTTATTACTTAACCAATCTGCTGAATGCTCCATACAATTCCTCATACTCTCCATATCTTGAGTTTTGCCTTGAGTCTCAAACTTGTAATTCATTACTTTCTCAAGCACAAGACTGAATTTCTTTCATGCCTAATAGACAACTTTCTCTGTGAGAAATTACTTCCATTTTATCGACTGTGTCTAAAAAGCAACTTATCGTTGCATGAAACTGAGAACAGCTGATAACCAGATGAGAAGTCGCCAAACTTATTGTAGACGCTTTTTGATTTAATGCTGAAGAAAGCTGATCTACAGTTCTCTCAATGAGTAATCGATGAAATCAGAAATCTGATTCATCTGGCAAAAATGCAATATCGTCCCTATGGAACGACTTTCAAGACATGATGAAGATATCATAACTTACCTATTTACCTCTTAAACTATATACAAATGTCTACAAACGAACAACGTGAATTTGCTGGAGTTTCTCCAATCAATGAACCTGCTTTACCAACTGAATCAAAACATGATTCAGATGAAGCACATAGAAAAGCTCATGAAATAGCTCTTTACCAAAGAGATCTTCGTGAACTGGATAATTATCAGATGATGGAATATAAACAAGATTTAACTGATGTATTATGAAATCCTTATGATAAGGTTAAAGATCAGCTTAGAGAATGAAATTATAGAACTATCTCTGAATATGAAGCTCTAAAAACGCCTTATAGAAAGGCCGCCTAATTCACAGTAAGACAAAAAAATTTATAGCAAAATCTGATTATTTATCAGATATATTAAAGCCTGACAGATGATTGTACGTTTGCGTCCAATAGTGGTCAGGCTTTTTCTATTTTTAAAATTTTACTTGAAAAAATTTGTCAGCTTTTTATTATACCTATCGTAAATAAAAATTTATATAATATTTGTAGATATGAACTGAAAAAAAGGTTGAATCGTAAAAAAGGCATGATGAATAGTTTACGATGGTGAAAAGTTCTTTGCTGTAAAAAGAAATAGTTATAATGATATATCTTTACCTAAATGACATATTGATCCAGGAGAGACTTCTGAACAAGCTGCACTACGTGAAGTATTAGAAGAAACGGGATTAGAGTGCCAAATTGTTGAAGATTTAGGTACAACTGAATATTTAAATTTTGAATGAATCGTTCAAGTTCAATATTTTGCTATGCGTGTAAACAGAAAAGTAACCGACAAACTTTTCTCTGATGTTGATGAAGTTATTACTGGAAGTAACGATAAAATAGAAAGATTACTCTCCTATTCCACAGATAAGAAAATATTTGAAAAATGAGTAAAATTCTTCAGATGAATTAAATAAACCTCATAATTAAAAGGATATTATTTTTTCAATTTTTTGAAATATTTCATTCAATCTTTGTATCCTACTTCATATATATTTTTTAATTTTTCTTTATTAGTTTCTGCCGTAGAAACTCATGTATTTTTACAGAATAGATGATCTGTAGCTATGATATTTCATTCTACATCTTTCGATAATACCAAGTTCCAAGAAACCATTGCACTAGAAAGCAGATTCGAAATTTTTTGATGTTTTTTATATGATGAAACTGTCACACCTATAACTTCATGATCTGGATATAATTTCTTTGCACGAATAACTGGGAAGTTATCAATAATTCCTCCATCTGCCAATAAATAATCCCCAAATTTAACTGGAGGGAAAATTACTGGCAAAGCTATGCTTCCCATTAATGCTGGGATCAATTCTCATGTATGAAAAATTTTATACTTACCTGTATTTAAATCTGTTGCTCAAATATAAACTTTCTTTCTTAGTTTTGAAAATGTAGAAGGAAGATGTTTTTTATACATTCTTTGGACAGATTTTTCTTTAAGGATACTTGTAACTGGTGGCATTTTCAAATTTTTTGCACTAAGAAATTCAATATTTTGCAAAAGTTTGGAATAGATTTCATCAGCTTTAAATCATGCTGCCCAATATGAAGCGACCATCGCTCATGCAGACACTCCAAAAATTGCTTCAATTTGAGAATCTAATCAGCTTTCTTCTAAAGCTTTAATGATTCATAAATGATAGAATCATTTAGATCCTCATCACGAAAGAACTAAAATATATTTTTTATCCCCTACCATTGTGTTTCGAAATTATAAATATTGTTTATTTTGTTCATGCTGTGCATTAGTTTCTGCATAATGAATTTGACCATCAGAACCATGTAAATAGAATAGATAAGAAGTCTGCGTTGGGAACAATACAGCTTCGATTGTAGAAAGTGCAGGATTTCAAATTGGAGTTGGAGTAAGTCATGCAACTGCACGTGTATTGTATCTATTACTCGAATCGTTTACATTCTTCGCGATAACGTTTGGAGTACATTCGCTATATGGTTTAGCAAATCCATAACATAATGTGATATCTGCTCAAATCAGCATTCATCTATTTAATCTGTTGTAAAAAATTCCTGCAACAGTTGGCTTATTTGCATTATTTTTTTCTTCCTTTTCAACTATAGAAGCTAGAGTGATAGTTTGATAAACTGACAATCAATATTTATTTTGAATATTGCTAAAATCTCACGCATGAGCTTCTCGAACTTTAGATTTGAATGTATTAAGCTGAATTGAAACAAGCTGATTTACTAGGTTTCATCGATTATCTAGAAAATATGTATCTGGATAAAGAAATCATTCTAATGAAGTTAAACTACCATCGAAGAAATCGTATCTAGTGGATAATTCTGAAATTTTAGCAGAATCTGTTACGTATGAAATGTAGTCTCACTCGTTGATAAATCATTTCGCTGTCAAATCTGCATCGATATCGTAAATTGATCGTCATTCAAGTACTGTATATGAAATATATTCTTTTTCTGGTCATTTAGCGATATGCGAAAGGAATTCTTCATTCGTATATGTTCCACTAAAAACGTAAGTTCATTCTTGGATTTTTGGCAATTCGTCTTGATGATTTCTAACATACCATTTCATCCAGAAAGTCTGATTATCATCAAGGAGTGTATTATAAAATTTTGCGATAGTATCTCATTTCACGATTGAAACTTTTTGCCCATCAAAAGATAAATCTGATGGAGAATATTTAATCCATCATCGAATAGCAACGATAATTATTGCGATAAGTATGAATAAGAATCACTTTCAGCCTTTTTTCTTTTTTTGGCGTGAATAACCAAATCCAACAGATTTTTGAACCATTTTTAAATATTAAATTTAAAATTATTTATGAAAAATAACATTTGATCATTGTCATTCCTGTAAATCAAAATCAGATTCTTCATCTTCTTCTGATAAATTTTCATGATTTTTTGCACATTCTGGGCAATATAAGACAAATGGAGTTTCCAATTCTATTGCTTGATAAATTAATTCTTCAATATTGATTGTCGCAGTTTTTTCATCGATAAAAAATAGAACCTCATCATTTGCATAATTTATCTCATCTTTATTTAGAGTAAATCTACTGCTATATCACTGAATTTTTATCTTTCTCTGAAAAGGCTTAGTGCAATAATCACAAGTTTCATTTAAAGTACATTCCAATTCCTCGATTTCAACTAAAACATTTTCATCATCAATTCATGAAAGTCTGATTTTACCTGTAATTCACTCTTCACTAAGATTCGGAATTAAATCTGTTTTCTTGTTTTCAAAAGTTATTTCATCAACTGCAACCTGATTTAACAAATCTCCTATCTTTATTTCAAATGTTTGGTCTTTCATTTCTATTATCAAAATGTGTGATAAATACAGTTAATTTCTATTCTTTTCCCAGAGTAATGCAAGTGAAAGGATTTTTATAAAATAAAGGACAAATGAAATCACTCGTCCTCTGTTTGTGAATTAATGTCTTCAAAGATAACACACGCATCTACAATAGCTACATTTTCATCTCCTGATTTAGCAATTTTAACTGTTGCCGTATTCATACATTGAACTCTGACTCCAGGATTGAGAACTAGAAGCTTCGAGATAGCCATAGTTACATTTCTCATTGAGCCATGCATGTAAACAGCACCTTTGACATTATTTATCACATCGACGCCAAGTATGTCATCAAACTGATGCCTAGCTCCTTTAGTAATGTTTAATTTTTCCATAATTTGTTGTTTTATTGGTTTTACTTTATGTTTTATATCTTTAAATTATAAAGATTTTGACATTTTATTTCAAGAGAAGTAATTAATTTTACACTTCATCTTGTTATACTTACCCCTTTCTTTATTATACTTACTATGAAAAAGGAAATTTTGATTAAACATTACGAGGATTTATTTACTGAATACGGAGAAAATTCATTATTTTTGAAATTACAAAAAAATCTGAATCCCCTTTTTGAGTCTTTATGATTGAAATATAAAGATGTTATTTTAGCAGTTTCTGGATGAGCAGATAGTATGGTAGTTACTAGTCAAATTTTGTTTTTCTATCACGAGAATGAATTAGATTTAACGAAAGTTCATATCGCACACTGTAATCATAAAATTAGATCTGAAAGTGAAGATGAAGCAAAGTTTATGTCAGATTTTTTTTCTGGGTTAGATTTCCATTTGTTCGAAAGAAAAGACTTGAAAGATAATAATGAAAATTCACTCAGAAATCGAAGATATTCCCAGTTCTCATCGTTGCAAGAATCTACGAAAAGTGCATTTGTTTTTCTTGGCCACCATTTGAACGATAGAGTCGAATCTACTTTTTTAAATTTAATGCGTGGATCTGGAATCAATGGATTTCTAAATATGCGTGAGGTGGAAGAACATCATTTACTTCCAGATTGATGTAAAGTTTGTCGCCCACTCTTAAATATTTCGAAAAAAGAAATTCTGAATATCTGTAATGAACAATGAATTCCATATTTTGAAGATAAGACTAATTTTGATAATTCTGTGTCAAAAAGAAATCGAGTCAGAAATCAGATTTTGAATCCACTTTCAGATGATAGTAAATTTCTCGAGAGTTTTGCTGGAATTTATAAGCAATTGGAAAATATTGAGAGTTCAAATTCAAGAAAAGACTTAAATTTTATGCCTAGTTTTCCATTATGGAATGCAGATTTTTCATATTTATGGGAAAAAAATATTTTGGAATGTAATGAAAATGATGTTTTCGACCTATTCCACACGTTAAAAATTCAATGTTCTGCAAATGTAGTAAATGAATGGAAAGATTGGATGAATCAGTGAAAAAATGGATATAAATACATTTCATGAGTTTACTTTTTCATTCATGAAAAACAGCTTTTCATCGTGAAAGCTGATAAAGAATTTTGGATAAGAAAAAAAACTGCTGAAGAAAATATTGAAGTAAGAATTGGATCAATAGATAATATCAGATTTTTTGGATTTGATTTGAAAATCCCTAGAGATGAATTAGTTTGATGAAAAATTCGTTTACCAAAGGATTGAGATATTTTTGCAGGAAAGAAACGAAGTCGCTGGGCTTTGAATCAGAAAATTCCTATGCGATGGAGAGATTGGATTCCTCTTGCAATAAAAGATGGAAAGGTTATTCATATGTGGAAGAATATATGGAAATAATTTTATTTCTGGATTCATGTAAAATATGGAGTGACTTATGAATATTATAAATCAATTTTGGCCTACGTATACTGATTGGATTGAGTTCTTTTTTCATTCAAGTGGGACTTGGACTACAGTTTGGAGTATCCTAGTTTTGGTGTGGGCTGTAAGTTTTCTGATATTCTTACCATTACATCGCTTAAGTTTAAATAATGTCATAAAATCTAAAAAAAATCTAATAGACTCTGTAGATAAAGTAATTTATTTACTTTCAAAAGCTCAATATTCACTTTCAGAGCAGCAAACTCTAAAATACGATCCATGTTTTGCATTAATGAAAACTATGTTTTGAAGCGGTAATTTTGAATATGTAGATAATATAGATACCATAAAAGAAAATGAAAAAAAAGTGGAGACTTTGCTTAAAAAAGATGTAATTTCTGATGAAAAATGGAGTAAAATTGATAGTCAAAGAAGTAGTCTAAAATTTCATTTATTTTGGAGAAAATTATTCGGTTACGAATTAAATTTAGTGACTTGTGGAATTTATAATTTGTTCTGGTAAAAAACTTGTCATTCTGATCGACAGCGAAGAATCTTTAACAAACTGCTATAAACCTCACCCTACCCCTCTCCTAATAGGAGAGGGAAGCCACAAAGTGGCGAGAGAGGTTAATTTTAAATTCTCCCTAATTTATTAGCCAATTCTTTCGTTTCATTCAAGTAATCTTTCAATGAATCGAGAGACTCATTTCGGAATTCTTTCTTTGTGATATCGATTCACATATCCATAAAAATTTCTTCAGGAGATTTGGAGCTTCATGCTGCAAAAAATGATTTAACCTGATTGATAGTCAGACTTCAATTTTTTAATTTTCTAAGCATTGACTGAGAAATTAAATATCCACTTGCGTACGAATAAACATAGAAAAACATTCTAGTATGGCTTCGACTTATTCGGCGATTAGCATCAAATTCATCGTAATGGATTCATTCTCAAGTATAATCTGACATATGCTGAATGAATAGTTTTCAGATTTCATCTGCTCATAAATATCACTTCTCACGGAATAATTTATGTAAATCTTGTTCGAAACGATATTCTGCGACCTGACGTGAAACTGTAGCTACCATATCATCCAATACACCTACACAATAAACTAACAATTCTTCATCGGTTAAAGTTGATTGAAGAGAATCTTGGAGTAATGATTCATAAAAAGTCGATGGAGTTTCTGCTAATGAAATAGCTGCTCAATACTCCAAAGCATTTAGATTTTTTTTCTGTAATTGATTACAAGCGTTATGTCATGATTCATGAATTAAAGTGGAAACATCACGAAGCTTATTTGTATAGTTCATAAGAATGTAAACAGGCAATCATTTAGAACTATCAGTACAGAATCATCATCAGTGTTTTCATTTCTGAGGGAAAACATCTATTCTTCATTCTTCGAGTGATTTATTGAAAATATCCAATAATTCTGAATCCCATTTTCATAAAGTCTGTTGGCAAAGTTCTACCGCTTCATCAAAAGAATATTGCTTTTCAAGTGTTCCATAATGGAGACTTTTTTCAGAATAAGAAAAAGATTTTACTCAGAATAAATCAGCTTTAAATTTGTAGAAATCACGTGAAAAATCATAAGCATCTTTCACAGCATCAACCATTGTTTGAACTGTGGAAAGTGAAATATCATCACGAACTGTAAGAAACTCTTCAGCAGAAGAGAATCATCTAAGTTCATCAGTAGTTTTTTTGTATTCAAGAATTGAATTTATTTCATTTTCTGCCATTTCTCTAGCCTCTAAATGAATTTCATTCACAGCTTGAATAGCCTGTTTACGGATATTTTCATCTTTATCACATGTATATGTAAGCAATTCTTCAAGTGTAGCTTGTTTTTTTCATGATGGCAATTCGATTTCTCTTTGAGATTTTGAGAGAAATTTTGCAGTCATCGATTCCCAATTTTCGTAGGAAGTTTTGGAAAGCAAATTCATCATTTTTTCTCACTCTGGAGAAAGTAAGTATTTTGATGATACAAATTGTTTTTCTAAAAAATGATAATATGGAGCTAATAAAGGATCAGATAAAAATTCAGATTGCTTTTCTGGTGAAATCCTAGCTAACTTTAATTCAAAGAATAGAATTTCATTTTGTAGTTTAATGGCAAAATCATCAGCTTGGTTTGATTTTGCACGCATTTCTTGGTCATCTGAGTGGAGACAAGTCTGCATTCGATAGTAAAAACTTTCAGATCAAATCACACCAAAATCTCCACCAAATCCATTTCATCGTGTTCAGTCTTGAATTTTTTCGTATTCGTCTAATGCTTCTTTTAAAGCTTTGGAATCTGTCAGATAATCTTCACGATTTTCCCACCTTTCCTTGAATGAAGAAAAGATTTCTTCAGCTTTTTTTCTCTGTCATGCTCGATATTCTGGAGTTGGAGTGGTAGTTAAATGGTCAAAATTTCGTGAAGTTAGATATGTCATAGTTTAGAAATTGAATAATAAAATATCGTTTGTTAATGTAGTTAAATATTTGATTTTTTCAAGAAAATAAAAAAATCTGGACATTATAATCCAGATTATTCTCTATCCTAAATATAATATTTTATGCCTTTTTTCATGTATATTTTATTTTCTTAGTTCTAAAATATTCTTCAAAGTCTATTTCTTCTCGATGATTATCTTTCAACAATTCAACTTTACTCGGGAATAATGGTTCTTTTCAAATATATTTAACTGCAGCTGGTTGTATTGATGATATTAAAGTTTTATATAATTTTGGATAATTATCCCTAAAATAATGCATAATATATGCTAATCAAGCAGCATCATGAGTGTTAAGTTCTCATATTCAAATTTCAATTCAGTAAGATCAATTAACATACGGAATCTTTATATTTTTAAAATCCTTATATACTTTAGTTTTATCAAATGCCAATACATTTTCTTCTTTACCCTTTATTTTACATTCTCATACAGGTATTTTTTTAAGGATATTTTCATGTTCACACAAAAAATTAAAAACTTCTCATGTTCCTCAACAAGTTTCCCGATCAGGTTCACATTCATCTGAATTTACATCAAATGTTAACTTTACAGGAGGCATTTGTTTAGTTATAAAAGGATGTTCATCTTGAACTACTAAGTCCTTTCATCATACTTTGAACCTACGTTCATTTATAAAGTAACGATATGCTTTTTGAAAATCTACATGCTTATCTGCACGCCTATTGTTAGTCCACATATAAAATCATAATCATTGTCACTCTCAATTAGATACATCTGACATTGCACCATTAGAAAAATCTTCCAAATATCCCAAATTAGTTATATGGTAATATTCTTGTTTTTTTAAAGTCTCCGTAATATCAACTGATTTATCACTAGATTCCTTTTTTGAAATATTTAATCAGTCTTTTAGTATTTCATTATTTCTTTTTCCCATAGTTTTTGGTTATGTACTAAAACTGCATTTATTATATTTATAAATAAAAAATTTGCAAAATTTTGACAAGAAAATAAAAAAGCCAACCATTTCTGGTCAGCTTTTTTATCTAAGAATTTAATTATTCTGCAGCTTCTTCCTCAGCTTCAGCTTTTTTAGCTCTTGGTTTTCTAGTTGTTTTCTTTTCAGCTTCTTCTTTTTCTAATTTTTCAGCAACATCTGCTAAGTCAGCTTTTTTAGCTTTTGGAGCAGCTTCTTTGTTTTCATCCAAATCCTTCATTGAAAGTCCGATTTTTCTATTCTTTGGATCGATTAAGATTAATTTAACTTTAACTTTCTGTCCAATTCTTACTACTTCATTTGGATTATTAACTGCTTTCTGAGATAATTCACTAAGGTGAACTAATCAGTTA
>Ga0247609_10002292_pt1 | contig 20554 bp, 18 predicted proteins | sample 172DNAGHGlowgp2_FD_193487 | JGI IMG/M metagenome (GOLD analysis project Ga0247609, IMG submission 193487) | Sheep rumen microbial communities from Palmerston North, Manawatu-Wanganui, New Zealand - 1728 DNA GHGlow gp2 | ecosystem: Host-associated > Mammals > Digestive system > Stomach > Rumen ...
CCTGGGTGTTCTCAGGGGCCATCCAGCATGCCGACAAGGATATCGCCGAAGGCGACATTGTGCGTGTAGTCACCAATAACGGCGATTTTATCGCCATCGGTCATTACCAGCAGGGCTCCATCGCCGTGCGTGTGCTCACGTTCAGCGATGTCGAGATCGATGCCGAGTTTTGGGCTTCACGCCTGGCTTCGGCCTTGAAGATGCGCCAGGCCATCGGCATTGCCGATAATCCCGATAACAACACCTATCGTCTGGTTCATGGCGAGGGCGACAATCTGCCCGGACTCATTATCGATGTCTACGGCAAGACGGCCGTCATGCAGGCCCATAGCATCGGCATGCACCTCTGTCGTAAGGAGATTGCAGAACAGTTGGTTAAGGTGATGGATTCGCGCCTCGAGCATGTGTATTACAAGAGCGAGACCACGCTGCCGTTCATGGAAGAGATGCAAAACGGCTTCCTTTATGGCGGTTCCACCGATAATGTGGCCCTCGAGAACGGCCTGAAATTTTATGTCGACTGGTTGCGCGGTCAGAAGACTGGTTTCTTCGTCGATCAGCGCGAGAACCGTGCCCTCCTTGAGCGCTTTGCTAAGGGTAAGAGAGTACTCAATATGTTCTGCTACACCGGTGGATTCTCGTTTTATGCCATGCGTGGTGGGGCTAAATTAGTCCATTCCGTCGATAGCAGTGCCAAGGCCATCGAACTCACCAACCGCAATGTAGAGCTCAATTTCCCCGGCGATGCGCGCCATCAGGCTTTCTGCGAGGATGCCTTCAAGTATCTCGAGCAGGCTGGCGATCAGTACGATCTTATCATTCTCGATCCGCCCGCTTTTGCCAAGCACCGTGGCGCTCTCCATAATGCACTGAAGGGCTATACTCGCCTGAATAACAAGGCTTTCCAGAAGATTCAGAAGGGTGGTATCCTCTTTACGTTCAGCTGTTCGCAGGTGGTCACCAAGGATCATTTCCGCAATGCCGTCTTCACGGCTGCTGCCCAGGCAGGCCGTAAGGTGCGCATCCTCCACCAGCTGCATCAGCCCGCCGATCATCCCATCAACATCTATCATCCCGAAGGGGAATACTTAAAAGGATTGGTCTTGTATGTAGAATGAAACAGAAGATTTCGGACTATATTTCGAAGCACTCGCTTCTTTCCCGCGACGCTCTCCACCTCGTGGCGCTGAGCGGTGGGGCCGATAGCGTGGCTTTACTCCGGATTCTTCGCGATTTAGACTACCAAATTGAGGCTGCACACTGTAATTTTCATTTACGGGGCGCTGAAAGCGACCGCGACGAGGCTTTTGTGCGTCAATTATGCGATTCTCTCGGTATCAAGCTTCACTTAATTCATTTTGATACAGAAACTTATGCATCAGTCCATCAAGTAAGTATTGAGATGGCGGCTCGAGAGCTCCGTTATGGCTATTTTCACTCACTTTGTAAGGATATAGGAGCGGAAACGGTGTGCGTGGCTCATCATCGTGATGATGCCGTCGAAACCTTCCTCATGAACCTCCTTCGAGGCTCTGGCATCCATGGTTTGACGGGTATTCGCCCCAAAAACGGCCCAATTGTCCGTCCATTGCTGTGCGTGGGCCGTCAGGACATCCTGGATTATCTCCATTCCATCGGTCAGGATTACGTCACAGATTCTACGAATCTCGAATCCATCGTACTCCGCAACAAGCTTCGCTTGCAGGTTTTGCCGCTTTTGAAGCAACTTAACCCTAAAGCCGTAGAAAACATCGATAAAACCGCCAATTACCTCCGCGAAGCGGAGAAAGTATACAATGCCTACTTTGCGGCAGATCCTGACAGGGGACAGGTACCTGTCAGAAACAATCCAGCGCAAATGGCTGACAGGTACCTGTCCCCTGTCAGGATCCCCCTCGATGAAATTACTAAACAACCTTCACCCGAATGTTTCCTCCACGAATGGCTCTCGCCTTATGGCTTCAATGCCTCGCAAATCGCCCAAATTCTTGATGATTTGACGGGAGAGTCGGGTAGGGAGTTCTTGTCGGCTACACACACTCTCTTAATCGACCGTTCTCAGCTCGTTTTAGAGCCAAAGCAGGCCGAAATCAAGCCTCTGCGCATCCCTGAGGCCGGTAACTACCGTTTTTCGCCTGAAATCCTATTTTCCGTAAAACTCACTGATGATTTATCTATTTCAAAATCAGTAGAGTGCGCCACGCTCGATGCAGCAAACATTCAGTTCCCGCTAACCGTGCGTCAAGTAGCCTCTGGCGATGCTTTTTGCCCCTTTGGCATGGAGGGTCGCAAACTGGTGAGCGATTTCCTCACCGATCGTAAGATTTCGCTCCTCGAAAAGCGCCGTCAACTGGTGGTTACAGCCGCCAATGGCGATATTATTTGGCTCGTTGGCCAGCGTACTGATCATCGTTATCGTATCACCGCCAGCACCCACCAAGTCTTAAGTATTACTTTAACTCATAATTCCTAACAATGTCACAGCAGAGAGTAACCCCTGAGCGTATTACGCACCTAGAGAAAAACGAGATTTTCGTGTTTGGTAGTAACTTAGCTGGTGCCCATGGTGGCGGCGCAGCTTACATTGCTTATAAGAAGTTTGGCGCCATCTGGGGCCAGGGTGTTGGTCTGCAGGGCCAGAGTTACGGCATTCCCACCATGCAGGGCGGCGTTGAAACCATCAAGCCCTATGTCGATGAATTCATCGAGTTTGCCCGCCAGCACCCCGAGTACACCTTCCTCGTTACTCGTATTGGCTGTGGCATTGCCGGCTTCACCAACGAAGAAATCTCCCCGCTCTTCGCTGCCGCCCACGATGTCGACAACATCGTCCTCCCCCTCGGCTGGTAAGTATGCTGCCGTTTTCCTGACAGGGGACAGGTACCTGTCAGAAACAATCAAGCGCCAATGGCTGACAGGTACCTGTCCCCTGTCAGGACCCGCACTATGTGAAGAATTATTGTAAAACATTTGGTTTTATCAGAAATTATTTATAATTTCGCCCCCGAATAATTAAAATAAACCAACCAGATATAATATGAAACAACTATTCAAACTTATTATGGGATGCATGCTCATGCTGGCAATGCCCCTGATGCTGACCTCGTGCGAGGGGATGCTCGACGACATTTTCGGTGAGTGGAGCCGACCCACAGGTAACAATTCCACAGGTAACAATTCTTCGAATAACGATTCTAAGCCGGCTGAAGATTTCCCTGAAACGAGCATGGAGGAAACCCCGTTGACCCTTGTGGCTATTGAGGACGGTAAGATCACTGTCACTTTCTACAATGGCATTATCCTGCAGAACGATATCCATTACTTTATTAAGGGCGGTCCCGAACAGACGATTGCCAAGGATACTAAGGGCAGCTATGACATTATCGTGAAGAAGGGCGATGTGGTGCGATTCTATAGCACGAACACATCACTTGGCAGTGGCGCTGTTGCTGCAACTCGCGGTCTGACTCGTGCTGTCGATACAGATGCCAAGTATATCAATATCAAACCTTCGATGAAGACCGAGATTTACGGTAACGTGATGAGTCTGCTGAAGGGCAAGGACAACCTCGAGAGTGCTGTTAGCATCGAGGCCAACAATGCTTTCTACGGCCTGTTTGCAGGAGCCGAGAAACTCGTGAACAGTACCGAACGTAAACTCGTGCTGCCAGCCACCACGCTGATGGAGGGCTGCTATCAGGATATGTTCAACGGCTGTAAGGGCCTCGAGAAAGCCCCTGAACTGCCTGCACCTGCGCTGGTGAAGGACTGTTATAAGGAGATGTTCTATGACTGCTCGAAGCTGAACCATGTGGCCTGTCTGGCTACCGACATCTCTGCCACCGACTGCACGAAGGACTGGCTTGGCAAAGCCGGAACCGAGGCCACAAGCAAACCGGTGCTGGAGAGTGTGTTGGATATGAAGGCTGGTAGCGACGACGGTGTGCCTGTGTCATGGACTGCCAAGAAAATCGTGCTTGTCGAATCGGTGAAGATTCATATTCCTGTCGACTTTACAGATAATATAGTCACGTTATCTGTAGGCCAAGATTACATGCTTTTAGGCGAGGTATATCCCAGTGACGCCACTGATCCAACCATCACCTGGACGAGCAGCCATCCTTCCGTAGCTACTGTTGATGCCAATGGTACTGTTCACGCCGTAGCCGCAGGCGAGGCCACCATCACTGCTACGGCCGGCGATAAGACAGCCACCTGTAAGATCACTGTGATTAATCCTCGCGCTACCATCACCACCGAACCGACGGCTTCTCCGGTCGATATTATCCTAGGTTCAACTGTAGAGCTCGTTACGCCTGGTACAGCTTCTGGCGGTACCATGATGTATATTGTGACCACCACTGACACGAAGCCGACATCTACCGACGGTTTCAGTGCCACCGTGCCTACAGCTGAATCCCTTGCAGATGGCGTCTACTATGTGTGGTACTACGTCAAGGCCGATGCAGACCATACCGACAGCGAAATCTCGTCAACGGGCATTATGGTGATTGTTAGAGGTTCCTGATAAAATAGATAAAGATGACACGACTATTCAATTATTTCGCCCTCGTGGTGATGGGCGCTATGATATGCGGTTGCGCTGAGGAGGTAGAAGACGCTCAGCCTTCAGTTGGCGGCACTGTGACGATGAAGACCACCGTTAGCCTCGATGAACATGCATCTACACGCGCCCTCACCGAAGCAGGCGTCCTGACAGGGGACAGGTACCTGTCAGGATTCTCAATGCGGGCATAGCGGAGATGAGAGCGATTGTGTTGTTTTTACTTTGTGAGTTGTAGGTAGAGCTTGAAGAGTTCGGCTACGCATTGGCTTTCAAAATTAACAAAACTTGTTTAAAAATTAAGAAATTCGGCAATTTTTGACTGAAGACGCTTGCTGTATCAGATTTATTTCTTATCTTTGCCCCCAGAATAATCTATTAATTAATTAATAACTAAATTCAAAATTATGATGAAATCAATGAAGTCAATGTTGATGGGGGGGGCAATTTTGCTGGGCCTCGCTATGTGTTTAACCTCTTGTGAAGGAACACTCGACGACATTTTCGGCGAGTGGAGCCGACCCACAGGAAACAATGGAAACACAAAAACTACTGTTGCCGTAAAAAGTGTAACGCTTGATCAGACGACGCTGACGAAAGCCGTTGGCGATGACGCTGTGACGCTGACCGCCACGGTTGATCCGTCGGATGCATCCGACAAGACCGTGACCTGGAAATCGAGCGATGCAAGCATAGCCGCCGTGGATGCCAACGGTAAGGTGACCTTCGAGGCTGCAGGTACAGCTACCATCACCGCCACCGCCACCAATGGCACGGAGGATACTGCCGACGACAAGACGGCCACCTGCGAAGTGACTATAAGCGCTAAAAAAGTTAATGTAGAGAGTGTTAAACTCGATCAGCCTACGCTGACTGCTACCGTTGGCGACGCTGCTGTGACCTTGACGGCCACGGTTACTCCTGACGACGCGACCGACAAAACCGTAAAATGGACATCGAGCAATGAAAGCGTGGCTACCGTAGCCGATGGTGTTGTAACCTTCGTGGCCGCAGGTACTGCTACCATCACCGCTACTGCTCCTAATGGCACCGATGATACAGCCGACGACAAGACAGCTGAGTGTGCAGTAACCGTAAACGCTGCCGCAGCCAAGGTAACCACCGCTCCTACGGCTACAACGGGAACTATCGTAGCGGGCTCAACCACAGCCCTCGTTACAGCAGGTGCGGCCGATGGCGGTACGATGATGTATCAGGTGACTACTACTAACACGAAGCCAACTTCTACCACTGGTTTCAGCGCCACAGTGCCCACGGCAGAAGGCCACACAGCAGGCACCTACTATGTATGGTTCTACGCTAAGGCTGATGCTACGCATGTCGACAGCGAGATATCTGCCTCGGCTGTTGCAGTGACCGTGATCGTATTTGCAACAAGTCTGTCGCTCGACAATACTATGAAAGTGTTAGTAAAGGATGGAGCCACTCTTACGATTAAACCTAAAGTTACGCCAAGTGCTGCTACAGTTACTTGGACTTCCAGCAAAGAGGCTGTGGCTACTGTTAATAACGGTGTAGTAACCCCCGTAGGATTAGGTATTACCACCATTACTGCCAAGTCTGGCGATTTGACAGCCACTTGCGAGGTGTTTGTAGGTACTGAGGTAAATGTCTCTACACGCAATCCTATTCAGGACTATGATATCCTGGCAGGAACTAAAAATACTTCTGCAATTACTATTCCCGCCGGCTGCCATGTAGCATTTAATGGGGTGAATACCAATCAAGGAATCGTATGCTCAGGCGATGCCACTATCTACCTGATTGATGGTAAGAAGAATACGGTGACTGCGCCAGATGATAAAGCTGGCATAAAAATTGGCGGTACAGGTACAACGCTCACCATCAATGCCGAGACCGCTGGCACTGGTGAACTCAAAGCTACGGGCGGAGGTGGTTCTGCCGGTATCGGAACGAATGTTTCTTATTCCGCAACTGGTGGCAACATTGTAATTAATGGTGGAACGGTAACCGCTACTGGTGGCAATTCTGGTGCAGGTATAGGAACGGGATGTGATAATAACGGCAATACATGTGGCGATATCAAGATTAACGGTGGTACAGTAACCGCTACTGGTGGCACTTTGGGTGCTGGTATCGGAACGGGAGCTGGCTCTAGTAGCACTACATGTGGCGATATCACGATTGGTACTGGCGTTACAAAAGTTACTGCAACCAAGGGTAATTACAGTCCTAATAGTATAGGTATAGGAGATGGCTCCCCTGCCCCAACCTGCGGCAAGATTACCATCGGTGGTGTGGTGAAAGCTCAGAGTGAGTTTACAGGCGCTACTTACACCTACACCCCATCGAACTAACGCTTAGCGGGTCTTATCCCGATCATAACAATCACCAGCGGGCTCCATACGGGGCTCGCTGGTTTTTTTATTATAATGGTACTCGCGCGAGGGAGTGAGGGGTGTGAGTTAATTGGAGTTAAATCTATTGGAGAGCCCCATATAATTGATGATAACATGCTTTAAAGAGAGGGATTTTTAGTAATTTTGCAAGCCGGAAATAATAATTCAATCATTTATTAAACTTCAAACCACATGTGTAGAATTACATTAACACTAAGTAATTGCCTGAAAAGAGAGAAGCAATCGGAGGTTGCTTGTCTGGAGGCGGAATTAGCTGCGTTGAAGGCTAAGTATGAAAGAGAGCATGAAGCGCGGCTGAAAGCAGAAGCAGAGAACAATTTGATGAAAGACGTTCTGAACCTAAAACCTGACACCAAACGATTCAAGGTGAAAGAGATGGCAATTATCGCCCTTGCCCTTTGTAAGAAAGCAGGTATTTTGCCTAGTAACAAGAAAAACATCGCTACACTGTTTAGTGAGCTGACTGGCTATTCAGCCAACACCTTAAGTCGCAGCCTCTGCACAACCATCAGCGATAAGGAGATAGAGATGATAGCACAGAGGATAGAACCAGACATGCCTGAGTTAGCCAAATATATGAGAACCGAGAAGTTTTATCTGCCAGAAAAGAAAAAGTAACCCCTTACCTGAGCATTAAGTAACCCCTTACCTCTTGCCGGTTTCATTGGCATGATGTAATTTTGTGGCCGCATTGGAGAAATCTGATGCGGCGATTTATTTTATTTAGTACAAACCTGAGTGGGAATGTTCGAAGGAATCTCATGAGTTAATGCGCCGGCGCGTTTCTCGACTTCTTCGCTCATAATCACCCAGGATGATGAACAAGAAGAGAAGGCCTGCCCGCGAAGTAGAGCAGCGCACGAAACGCGAGAAACGGCGCTATCCGTTTAAGAACACAACAAAACTCATAGAATTGGTAGACAAGCGTCACTATGGTAACATGGTAAGGCTGATAGAAAGGCTCCGTCCATACCTGATGGATGGGGAAGGGGGAGCGTTCACATTGACAAGGCTCTACTTCGACTTAGACCGATTGATGTATCAGCGGCAAGTAGTGTATGCTGAGTTGGCCATATTCCTCAATGAGGTAAAGACTGACGATGGGCTGGCTTGTGCCCAATCGGTGTTTTTTCGTTACTTATCGAGCAGTGATCACTGCAATCTTGGATTATCTGAAAGTTCGTTGAAAGCCCTGATTCTAAAGGCAATGAAGTAAATTTCTTAACAGATTTTAAGTAACCCGGAATCATGGAAATTCTTTGCAAGGCTCCTCAAATGTTTCTAATTTTGCCGACGCAAACAAGATGCAAGCGCGATCATTGACAAGTTGAAACAACAATTGGGCGTATGTACGTACGCACAAACATTTTTATATACAATTATGCAAACTAAAATTTTAAGAGTGGTTTCGCAGACGGAAGCCGTCTACGTAACGAGTAAGAAACAAGAAAACGGCCAAGTGGCCAAGGGTTATATCAAGCTGAAAGAGCTTGGTGGTGATTACGAGGATGAATACACCTGCACGGTATTCGGCAACCTCGCTCTGGTGAAGTTCGACAAGGGTGACACGGTGGTGGCTGTGCTGCAATTCCGCACCCGTGAGGCGAATGGTGCTATGTATCAGGATGTCGTAGCGAAAGACATTATAAAAATTAAAAATTAAACATTAAAGATTAAGATGACAGTAAGTAATGAATTGATTGAGAAACTCAAGGAGTTTGAGGGACTGCGCCTGGAGGCGTATCTGGATGCAGCCGGTGTGCCCACCATCGGCTACGGCCATACAGGCGATGTGTTGATGGGCGATCGTATAACTGAGTATTGGGCCGGCGAACTGCTGAAGGAAGATCTGGAGCAGATAGAGGTAGCCATCAATGAGATGCACGTGGCGAGAACACAAGGCCAGTTTGATGCACTGGTTTCCTTCGCCTTCAACATTGGCACAGGCCGACTGAAACGCTCACGACTGCTGAAGTGTATTCGCAGGGGCATGAGCAGAAACGAGATCCGTAGCGAGTTTAAACGCTGGGTCTTTGCAGGGGGGAAGCCCCTGAAGGGTCTTGTAAAGAGACGCGAATGGGAAGCAAACCGCTTCTTCGACTAACAACAATTAATGGTTAAAATCGTAATTTACACTACCCAAGAGGTAGTTGACGCCCGCAAGAAGGGCTTGAGAGTGGCAGGCCGACTCTACACAGAGAAGGCAAGTGAAGAACATGATGAGATAACGGTGTTTCTGCCGTACAACCGTAAGCCGAAAAAGCCAACGAAGACGCTTTACAGAACTGCTAACGGACGACTGTTCCAGACCTGTAAGCTGAACAAGGTGAGCATATCGAGCAAGCGCTCGGTGGGCTACAGCCGAGGGGCTGGCTATATGCTTGGCGAGATGCAGGAGATGGCACAATATATGATGAGCTTGGCATTGAAAGGAGGTGATGATGTCGAGGATTGATATCGGTAAGAATATCAAGAAGCCCACGACCGTAGCGGCTACGGTCGAGGGCTTCCTCCAGGCCACCGACCATGAGGTCACGGGCCGCATCTGCGCTGAGCTGCAGGATGCGTTGGAGAGCTTTTTGCGGGGCGACCTGAGCAAGGCCGACTATAAGACTAAGAAGAGCAACCTGAAACTGGGTCTGCAATTCTATACGCCCCACGCACACTTCCTGAAGGGCTATAAGAGCAATGAGGGCGAGCCGGTGGACTCGGGTAAGGCGCTGCTCGACATCGATGACTTCAGCGGCGGCGAGCAGCTGTATGAGCAATACCTGAAAGGTCATGAAGAGGCGCTAGGAGTGAATGCTGTCTACCTGACAGCCAGCAGCAACGGAATGGCCGTGTTGTTCGACATACCCGAGGGACTATCGCGCCAGCAGGCGCAGGCTTGGATGGCTGATAAGCTGGGGGGCGTGGCGTTCGACAAGGGTGTGCATGAGAAGGAGCGTGCGGCCTATATCCCTGCGCGCGAACATTTCTTCTATATCAATGAGCAGCTGATGTTTGGCGATGAATTACGGCCGGCGGTGCTATCTGATGATGAATTAGAGAAATGGCAGGCTTGGGAGCCAGAATCGGCCAAAAGCACCCAAACAGAGGCGAACCCCATCATGGTGGAATCGCAAGAGCCCAGCGCTAGGGCCCTCGCCGTGTTCGACGATACGCTGCAGATGACTGGACTGACGCTGGATACGCTGAATCAGGAGGGCGTACGCCATAACACACTGAAACTGATGTTGCCCACGCTCTGTCAGATGATGACGCAGCAGGAGCTGCTGGGGGTGCTGAAGCGCAAGATGCCTGAGTATTCGAGAGAGGATGACTGCCAGCTGCTGGTGAGTAATTTCTACGACAAATATGTAGACCAGAACCGCCCCATGAACCAACGGCAGAAGGAGGTGTTTCTACGTTCGCTGAAGGTGGGCGCAGCAGCTCCAACGGATGATGGAGAAGGTGATAAGAAACCTCAGTTTGTACTGAATTACAAGCAACTGCCCATCGGTATCAAGGATAGTCTGAAGGGTAATCCTCCGCAGATACATCTGCCGCTCGTGGTGGGCATGATGCCCGCTCTGATGGCTCTGGCATCCGACGTGAACGTGAAATATTGCGACGGCCGCATACACTATCTGGGCGGCATGGCCATCATCAAGGCGCCTCAGGCTAATAACAAGTCGGCCGTAAAAGAGGTGGTCGACCTGTGGCTAAGGGTAATCCGCAGAGAGGACGAGCAGGCGCGTAAGAGAGAGGAAGAGGCCGCTGAGAAGAATAAGGGGCGCAAGAGCAGTGAGCGTGCCGTGGTGCCCAAGGAACTGATCAGAGAAGTACCCATCACCATCTCGTGCTCTACGTTGTTGAAACGACTGAAACGCTCGGAAGGCAAGACACTCTATTCGTTTGGTGAGGAGATGGACACGCTGCTGAAGACCAATGGCGCAGGCAACTGGTCGGCCAAGTACGACATCTATCGCAACGCCTTCGACAGAGGCCGATGGGGTCAGGACTACAACTCTGATCAGGCCGAGAGCGGCATCGTGGCTGTGGCTTACAACTGGACTATACTCAGCACGCCTGGTGCACTGTTTAAGTGCTTTAAGGGCGATAATGTGGAGAATGGATTGTCGAGCCGAATGATGCTGGCTGAAATGCCCGACGGTTACTTCGCCAAGATCACGAAGTTCGAGGAGGTGAGCATCAACGATCAGGAGCGCATAGACCAGGCAGTAGCCATTCTGCGCACAGCCCATGGATTCTATGATACGCCCCGACTGCGCAAGGCCATAGGCCAATGGCTGGAACAGAAACGCCAGGAGGCTGCGCTGGCCATGGACTTGGTAAAGGATACCTACCGCCGACGTTCGGCTGTGATAGGTTTCCGTTGCGGCGTGGTGTTCATGCTATTGGCCGGCAGGGAATCGAACGCCTGTGTAGAGTTTGCGCTGCTGATGGCCGACTATACGCTGGCGATGCAGTTGAAGCACTTTGGTCCAACGCTGAAAAAGCAGTTCGAGCGCGACACAGAAGTACCTGATAAGTATGCGCCTAATCGCGTGGCCTATGATGTGCTGCCGTCGACATTCGTATTGGCCGACCTCAGGGCTGTGAAGGGTTCAGAGATTACTGACAACGGTCTCTACAGCATCATCCATCGCTGGACATCAGAGGGGTGGATTGAGCGAAAAGGAAAGCATTATGTGAAAGTGATGAGACGTGGTTGAAATCTTTCATTCTTTCATCTTTCATTCTTTTTTAAGGCCGAGAGCATTGCGCTTTCGGCCTTATTTTCAAATAAGTATTTGGCAAATTACTTGAAGTCCAGTTCGCCGTAGTAGGTGATGCGGTCGCGCTCGCGGGGGATTACGTCGATGTTGGCGCTGCCGTTGGTGAAGATGTCAATGATGTATTGATAGGTGTCTTCATCGTTGGTGAGCGAGATCTCGATGTGACGGCGGTCGTCCTTGGGCTGCGACTCGCGATAAGACTCGATGGGGGCTGAGAAGTTGAGCCCCTTGCCACCACCATAGGGCACGTTATAGGCATGACCGAAGTAGGGCAGATAGGACAGCAGGGAGTCGTTGCGCACTTCTACGCCGTAACCATAGGATACTGTCTTGGAGTTGCCTCGGAGGGGTATCATGCGGTTGACGCTGATTTTATAATTACGCTCTTTAAGTGCAGCAGTAACCTTACGGGCTTGCTCGGCGGCTCGGGCGGCGCGCTCTTCGGGCGTGGCACAGCTGCTGATCAATACGGCGAGCGCACACGCTATTACCAAAATAGAACTGAGTTTCTTCATATCGTAGAAAAGTTTAAAAGCCCCGACGGGAGTGTCGGGGCTTGGAGTATGTTAACGGGCGCTGACGTACTTATGGAGCGTCTGACGCACGGCACCGGGGCCTGCGAAGAGCTCTTTGACGTAGCCCTCGATCTGAGCGCCAAGGCCTGCCTCGTAGAGGTCGAGACCAAACACGTCCTTGCGGCTGTAGAGGGTCTTCAGGCAGCTCCAGTCCTGATCGGGCTTGCCAATCTGCAGCGGAGCAACGATGGCCTGCAGTTCCTCGAGCATGGGATCGGGTGAACAATCGAACGTTGTGCCATCGTCCTTGATGCCCTTCAGGTAGCGGGCATAACCTGCCAGCGTAAGGGGGATGAGGATGAGGTTCGACTTATCGAGTCCGCGGGCGATGTACTTCTTCAGTGTCTCACCGAAACGGATGGGCAGTTTCTGGCTGGTATCCATGGCGATACGCTGAGGTGCATCAGGCATGAACGGATTGGGCAGACGGCGATTGATAACGGCGCCGATGAACTCGTAGGGATTGAGCACGCCTGGATCAACGACTACAGGCATGGCCTCGATATATCCCAGCTTCTGAACGAACGGACGCAGGTCCTCATCGGCCATCTCGGCAGAGATGAGCGTGTAGCCCAGCATGCAGCCATAGATCGACATGGCGGTGTGGAGCGGGTTCAGACAGGTGGTTACCTTCATGGTCTCCACCTTATCCACAGTCTCGCGCGTGGTGTAGAGTGCGCCACCGAGATCGAGTGGGGGACGACCGTTGGTATAGTTGTCCTCGATGACGAGATACTGCACCTCTTCGGCATTCACGAACGGAGCGGTGAAGGTGTGCTTCTCGGTCTCGATGTAGTTGTTGTCGTCGAAACCATCGGCAGCCAGCATCTCCTTGACCTTCTCGTGTGGGCGAGGGGTGATCTTGTCGATCATCGACCAGGGGAAGGTGATCTTCTTTTCATCCTTCAGGTAGTCGAGGAAGGCAGCAGGAACCAGTCCGTCCTTCACCCAGCGCTCGGCATAGGCGAATACGCCAGCCTTCACCTTGTCGCCATTGTGCGAGCAGTTGTCCATGCTCTGAACGGTGAGGGGCAGTTGACCTGCCTGCCAGCGCTCGAGCAGCAGGGCGCAAACCTTACCCATAGCGAAGAGGGGCTTCAGTCCGCGAGCCAGGTCGGCCTCGTTGTAGGTGTAACCCTTCTCGGTGATGGTGAATGAGATCATCTGCAATGAGGGGTTCTTGAAGATTTCCACCAGACGGTTCCAGTCGGGGAACTGAGGATCGGCCTTGAGGGCCTCGGTAACGCTGGCGATGACCTTCTTCTCGATAGAACCGTCTGAGCAGAGGTTCACGCAGAGCGAGAGGTTGTTGTAAGGGGCGTAGGCCTTGTCGATGACCTCGAAGTCGAAGGTCTCGGCTACGATGACACCGCGATCGTACTTGCCTGTGTTCAGGGCGTCGTTGAGGATGGCGGCTGGGAAGGCGCGGAAGATGTTTCCGCCACCGAAGTGTACCCACGTGGGCTCCTTGGCTGTCTTCTCGCGGACGGCCTTCATATCGAACTTAGGGAGTTGGTAGCCTTTGGCTTCCCACTCCGCGGCATTATAATTGCCGGAAAAAATATCGTTTAACTTCATAATACTTATTATATTAATGAAACACAGAGTAACAGAGATACAGAGTTTTTTTATTCTTTTATAGGTTTAATGCCTGTATATTCAAGATGTGCATTTATTTTTCGCTTAATTCCTTCTTTTAGTACTGGTACATTGAAGTTGATGAGTAGTCCGATGCTCTTGTTTGTCAGCTTAAGATATGTAACAAGCTGAACTTCGTGGATTGGAAGAAGTGCCTCGACAGCTTTCAACTCAATGATAACCTTATCCTCTACAAGCATGTCAATTCTATAGAACTTTCCTGTAGGAATACCTTTATAGTATAGAGGCAGATCTATTTGTGTCTTGACAATGAGACCTTGTTTCTCAAGTTCAGCTTTTAAGCAATACTCGTATGCAGATTCTAAAAGACCTGGACCAATCTCCTTATGGACTTCAATTGCTGCGCCAATGATCTGTTTGGTAAGGGCATTTAGTTCATTATACTCTTCTTTCGACAAGTCTCTTATCTCAGTCATAAAAACTCTGTACCTCTGTATCTCTGTGTTTGATAATTTATTTAATCAAAGAATCCGGGTTGTTTGTATTCGATGCCGAGCTCGCGGTCGACGGTGGCGAGGATGCCCTGTACCTGACCGAGGGCGAACATACGGCCCAGAAGGGTATAGCCGGCATTGTGGCCATGAGACGACTCGTCCATGATGCCACCAGGCTCGTCGGTGAAGGTCATACCATGATCCACACGCATGGGCAGAGCGGGGTTCTCCTTCTCGAAGATGCGGCAGAGCTCTATCAGGTCGGCACGACCGCCCAGGTGAGAGGCCTCGGTGAAGTCGCCATTGGGGAAGATGTGGCATGAGCGCAGGTGAACGAAGTGGGTGCGAGAGGCAAACTTCTTGGCCAGCTCAACCACATTGTTATAAGCACCTGCTGAGAGCGAACCAGCGCAGAAGGTGAGTCCGTTGTGCTTGTTGGGAACAGCATCCAGGAACCACTGGATATCCTCCTCGGTACGAACGATACGTGGCAAGCCCAGAATCTCGATAGGGGGATCGTCGGGGTGAACACACATGTTCATGTTGCACTCCTCGCAAACAGGCATGATAGCCTCGAGGAAGTACTTCATGTTGGCACGCAGCTTAGCCTTGTCGATGCCCTTATACAGATCGAGGAACTCGCGGAACTTCTGTACAGGAGCCTCGTCGTTCTCGCTGAAGTTACCTGATACGAAGCCCTGCGTCTTGATGACGATGTTCTCAACCAGCTTGTGATCCTTCTCGGGAGTCATGGTCTTAGCCAGCTCGTCGCACTCGGCAATCACGCTGCGACCTTCGCCCCATCCCTCGGGGAACTGGAACTTCTCCCATTCCTCGCGAGCGCCCGGGCGCTTCAAGATATAGATGTCGAAATAAGCAAATTCGGCATAGTTGAAATACAGGTTAGTGGCACCGTTAGGGTTGTCGTGGAACAAATCGGTACGAGCCCAGTCGAGTACGGGCATAAAGTTGTAGCAGATGCAGTGGATGCCTTCAGCAGCCAGATTGCGCAGCGACTCCTTATAAACCTCGATCTGGTGGTCGCGATCGGGACCGCCGTATTTGATTGTCTCTACGACGGGAAGCGACTCAACGACGCTCCAGCGCATGCCGTAGCTCTCGATGTATTCGCGCAGATCGCGAATCTTCTCACGTGTCCAAACTTCCCCCAGAGGCACATCGTGAAGGGCGGTAACGATGCCCTCGACACCGATCTGTCTCAGTTGTGCAAGAGTGATCTTGTCCTTCTTGCCAAACCATCTCCATGTTCTTTCCATATTACTACTAATTTGACTTGTTATTAAGAATGCTGCAAAAGTAGGAAATTTATCGCAAACGTGGTTACTTTTTCAGCTCAAATGTTTGTCTATTTGTACTTTTTTAGCGAATTACCCATGATGAGCTGGCGGAAATCGATGTTCTTAGGCATCTTGCCGTTGGTGCCGATGCTGCCCGTGGGTGTGCTCTCGTTGCCATAGCGATCGGTGGCAGTGACAGCGTAATTCAGACTGCGACCCTTATGGGGAATGCTGACTGACAACTGCTGACAACGGGTAACCACAAGGTTACGGGCATCGGTGACATCGACGGGATACTGCTCGGAGGCATATATATTATATAATAGGTAGTCGCCGCCTGAGAGATCGCGTGCCTTATTCCACGACAGGAAATCGTGGTTGATACCTCGGCGCACATTGATGGCACTGACTGCCAGCGGCGCCTGACGACCTGCCCACGTCATAGGCGGAATGAGGGCAGGGTAGAGGTTAAAGTCTTGCGTGAAGGTATAGATGCCTTTCGTATTGTCAGTGAGGAACTTAGAGCGGAAGAAAGTGCATCCAAGACCGAGGTCGCGCAGCACACTCATCTCGCGGGTGACCACCTCGAGGGGCCAGTTCTTCTCACGCGGATGGAGCATGTAGACAGCGAGGCCTGGCGCCACGATGCGACCATAGCTATGCTGCTTCCAATCGACCGCAAAAGGATAGAAGTTGTTGCCCTGGAAATACATCATGGGGAAGAGGGCATCCATGAGTCCGCTGCGCAGCCATCCCTGGGCATCCTGACACACGGTGGTGTAGGCATTCCAACCGGAACTGCGATAACGGCTCAGATCGTCGAACTTACCGATGGGCGAGCAAGAAAGCATGACCCAAGGCTTGACGGATTTCACGGCCCGATTGATCTTGCGGACGATATCAGTGATGTACTGTCGGCCCTGATCGCGACTCACCTTCAGTTTCCACGTCTCGGGGTAGCGGATATAGTCGAGATGGATGCCATCCACATCGTAGCGGCGCGTTACTTCGGCACAGAATCGAGCCAAGTAGTCGCCCGTCTGCGGCATCTCAGGATTCATATAGCCCTCGTCGCCAATCTTACGGATGAGGTTGGGAAAGCGCTGGCGGATCTGCTTACAGCCATTGGTGTTCCACTTGCCAACGGGGATGGTGACAATCCAGGCATGGCACTGCATGCCGCGCTTGTGGCACTCGTCGATGCAGAACTGCAGGGGATCGTAGCCAGGCGACTGTCCGGGAGTGCCTGTGATACAAACATCCCAAGGCTCATCGGCACAGGGGAAAACGGTAGAAGCCCTGACTCGGGCCTGAAACATGACGGTATTAATGTTGGCCTGACGGAGCTGGTCGAGAATGGCGGTAAGTTCCTGACGCTGTTGCCATGAAGAGTGAGAACTGGGCCAGTCGATGCCGCCGATAGTGGTGAGCCACACGGCTCTGACTTCATGCTTCGGCGTCTGTGCCGAAACGTTCAGAGAGAGCCATAATAAGATGAAAATTCTTATAATTGTCTTCAAAATGTTGCTATTTTAGAAAATTTTGCTGCAAAATTACTAAAATAATATGAATTATGAACGATGAATTATGAATTATTTAGTACCTTTGCCGAAAGATTTTAAAATAATAGCATAAATAGACTATGATTTCATTTCTGTTGAGCCTTGTAGCTCTTGTTGTGGGCTATTTGTTCTATGGACGTTTCGTAGAGCGTGTGTTTGGTCCAGATGATCGTGTGACACCAGCCGTTGCTAAGGCCGATGGTCTCGATTACATTGTTCTCCCTTCGTGGAAAATCTTCATGATTCAGTTCCTGAACATTGCCGGTACTGGTCCTATCTTCGGTGCCATCATGGGTGCGAAGTTCGGTCCGGTGGCTTATCTGTGGATTGTATTCGGCTGTATCTTCGCCGGCGCCATGCACGACTATTTCTCGGGCATGCTTTCGATGCGCCATGACGGTGCAGGACTGCCAGAGATGATTGGTCAGTATCTGGGCAAGGCCACGAAGAGCGTGATGCTGGTATTCACCGTGTTGCTGCTCATCATGGTGGGTACGGTGTTCGTATATTCTCCTGCTGTGATTCTGCATGAGCTGGGTGGCGAGACGATGATGTGGGTGGCTATCATCTTCTGTTACTATATCGTAGCTACGATGCTGCCTATCGACAAGATTATCGGTAAGATATATCCGTTGTTCGCCTTCTCGCTGCTGTTTATGGCAGGCGCACTGATGGTGTGGCTGTTCCTGCATTGGCCTACGGTTCCTGAGATCTGGACCAACTTCTATAATATGGGCGCTGCTACGGAGCCTGAGACGTGGAAGGACAATATCTTCCCGGCTCTCTTCATTACGATTGCCTGTGGTGCCATCTCTGGTTTCCACGGCACACAGAGTCCGCTGATGTCGCGCTGCGTGGGCAATGAGAAGCTGGGACGTCCTGTATTCTATGGAGCCATGATTACCGAAGGTGTGGTTGCTCTTATCTGGGCAACAGTTGCAGCCTGGTTCTTCTATGGCGAGCCTGCTCCGGGCTATACACTGATTGAGAATGCAACGGCCGGATTCCATACTTCGGCACCTGCAGTTGTAAACCTCGTGTGCAACGACTGGTTGGGTGTCGTTGGTGCTGTGCTGGCTATGCTGGGTGTGGTGGCTGCTCCGATTACCTCGGGTGATACAGCATTCCGTTCGGGCCGTCTGATTGTGGCTGAATGGCTGAAACTGGATCAGCGCCCCATTCCGAAGCGCCTGTTGATTTGTGTGCCCATGTTTGCCGCATCAATCGCTATGCTGGTATGGCAGATTGAGAATCCTGATGGCTTCAATACCATCTGGCAGTACTTCGGATGGAGTAACCAGACGCTTAGCGTATTCACGCTTTGGGCTGTGACCGTTTATCTGGTACGTCAGAAGAAGTGCTTCTGGATCTCACTGATTCCGGCCTTGTTTATGACAACCGTATGTACCACATACCTCTTTATATCGAAGCAGGCATTCGGACTGCCTGCCGAGGTGGCTTATCCGATGGGTATCGCATGCCTTGTGATTGCCTGCATCTGGTTCGGCCTTTGGTACAAGAAACAAAATTAAAATAACAGAATAATTATGAAAAAACTGATGATGGCAGCCATCGGCCTGATGATGGCAGTAAGCGCAAACGCACAGTATCTTAACGACTCTCAGACTCCGTTCGAGCAGGGTAAGTTCTATGTGGGAGCCTCAGCCTCGAGTGCTACGCTCTCATATAGCAAGAGCACTGACTGGAATTTGGGCGTTAATGCTCAGGTGGGTTATTTCTTCCTCGACAACTGGATGGCATTGGGTCGTCTGAACTATAACGCTTACAATAATTTCGACCTTACTACCACCCAGTTGGGTGCTGGTGCGCGTTATTATTTCGACAGTGTCGGTATCTACGTTGGTGCATTGGCGCAGTATGTACATGCTACAGGTGGCTACGATGATTTCCAGCCGGAGATTCAGGCAGGTTATGCTTTCTTCCTGGGTCGCCATGTTACTGTAGAGCCTGAGGTATATTATGCTCACAGCTTCAAGGACAAGGACTATTCAGGACTCGGCCTTCGTATTGGTTTCGGTATCTACTTCTAAAGGGTTGGCTTATGTTAAGTGTAGAAGAATTGGTTGACAGACTGATTGACCTGTCGTTTGCCGAGGATATCGGCGATGGCGATCATACCACCTTGTGCTGTATTCCTGACGACGCGATGGGTAAGAGTCATTTGCTCATCAAGGAAGACGGTATTCTGGCTGGTGTGGAGATAGCCAAGGAGGTATTCCACCGTTTCGATCCCACCATGCAGGTGGAGGTGTTGATGCAGGATGGTACGCGTGTGAAGAAGGGCGACATCGCGATGATTGTTTCAGGTAAGATCCGCTCGCTGCTTCAGACTGAGCGCCTGATGCTGAACATCATGCAGCGCATGAGTGGTATTGCCACGATGACTGATAAGTACGTGCAGCGCCTGAAGGGCACGAAGACCCGTGTGCTGGACACCCGTAAGACGACTCCAGGTATGCGTATGCTCGAGAAGCAGGCCGTGAAGATAGGTGGTGGTTGTAACCATCGTATCGGACTCTTCGACATGATTCTGCTGAAGGATAACCATGTGGACTTTGCCGGTGGCATCACCAATGCCATCGATCGCTGCCATAAGTATCTCAAGGAAAAGAGGCTCGACCTGAAGATTGAGATTGAGGTGCGCTCGTTTGACGAGTTGCAGCAGGTATTGGATCACGGTGGTGTGGATCGTATCATGCTGGATAATTTCAGTGTGCCCGACACGAAGAAGGCTGTGGATATCATCGCAGGCCGTTACGAGACGGAATCGAGTGGTGGCATCACCTTTGACACCATCCGCGACTATGCCGAGCAGGGTGTTGACTTCGTTAGCGTTGGCGCTCTGACGCACTCTGTAAAGGGATTAGACATGAGTTTCAAAGCATGTGAGTAAATTGATAATTGATAATTGAAAATTGAAATATTAGAAATTATGAAAAGATTGTTTTTGATATTGGCCATTGCTCTTCAATGTTCAATATTCAATATTCAATGGAGTCTAGCATGTACCAATTTTATTGTAGGTAAGAAGGCCAGTGCCGATGGCTCTGTGTTCGTGACATATAATGCCGATTCATATGGTGCCTTTATGCCGCTATATCATTATCCTGCTGCCAAGCATCAGCCGGGTGATATGCGCAAGGTATTTGAGTGGGACACCAATAAATACTTAGGTGAGATAGCAGAAGCTGCTGAGACCTATAATGTGATTGGCAACTCTAACGAGTGGCAGGTAACAATCGGTGAGACGACCTTCGG
>Ga0247609_10002295_pt1 | contig 20546 bp, 13 predicted proteins | sample 172DNAGHGlowgp2_FD_193487 | JGI IMG/M metagenome (GOLD analysis project Ga0247609, IMG submission 193487) | Sheep rumen microbial communities from Palmerston North, Manawatu-Wanganui, New Zealand - 1728 DNA GHGlow gp2 | ecosystem: Host-associated > Mammals > Digestive system > Stomach > Rumen ...
GTGCCTGTCACCTCTGGCCGTGACAAATTCAAGATGGTCGCCAAAACCATGATGGGCCTCGAAGAGGTGTTGGCCGACGAACTCCGCGCCCTCGGTGCCGAGAATGTGGAGTGCATCAACCGTGCTGTCACCTTCGAAGGCACTATGGCCACCCTCTACCGGGCCAACTATACCTGCCGCACCGCACTGGCAATCCTCAAACCTTTTGCCGAATTCGAGGCCAACAACGAGCAGGAACTCTACGACAAGGTCTATCAAATCAAGTGGGAGAAAATCCTCGATGTGGATTGCACCTTCATGATCGACAGCACCACCAGCGGCGAAATCTTCACCCATTCCTATTTCGCCGCTCTCAAAACCAAGGATGCCATTGTCGACCGCTTCCGCCGCAACTTCGGCCAGCGCCCTTCCATCGACACCGAGAACGCCGACTATAAGTTCAATCTCCACATCCGCGACAACCAGGTGACGCTTCTCCTCAACTCCAGTGGCGACTCGCTCCACAAACGCGGCTACCGCCAGTCGGTAGGCATTGCTCCCATCAACGAGGTGCTCGCTGCCGGCATGATTAAACTGACCGGGTGGAACTGCGACAGCAATTTCTACGACCCCATGTGTGGCTCCGGCACCCTCCTCATCGAAGCCGCCATGATGGCCAACAATATCCCCGCCCAGTACTATCGTGGCGACCGCTTCGCCTTCAAGCGTTGGAAGGAATTCAACCTCGGCGAGTGGAAGAGCATCAAGGAACAGGAAGACCGCAAAATCGGTTCAGGCGATTTCGATTGCGAGATATGGGGCAACGATATCGACTTGACTGTCCTCCAGCAGGCCGAAAAGAACCTCGAATACACTAAACTCCATAAAGATGTCATGCTTTTCAATGGCTCGTTCGAGGACCAGGACCCGCCCGAGGGCCGCACGCTCATCGTCACCAACCCGCCCTACGGCGAGCGCATCAAGATAGAGGACCTCAACGCCATGTACGAACAGCTGGGCGACACCTTCAAAAAGAAATATGGCCAGGACTGCGACGTGTGGCTCATCACCAGCGACTTCGATGCCATGAAACACATCGGCCTCAAGCCCAGCAAGAAGATACCCCTCCTCAATGGACAGCTCGACTGCCGTTTCCTCCATTTCGAACTCTACGAGGGCAGCAAGAAAGCCTCCAAACAGTCAGCTCCCGAAGCCGACGAATAACCCCTCTGTCCTCGCTTGCCCATGCTTCTCGAAGCCCAGTGGATTAAGCAAACCGCCCTCGCCCTCGGCCTCGATGCCTGTGGCCTCGCCGTCGCAGCTCCCATTCCCCGCAGCCAATGGGGGCTGACCGAATGGCTTGCCGATGGTCGGCAGGCCGACATGCACTACATGGAAGAGCATGTCCCCTTTCGCTACGACCCCACGCTTCTCCTCCCCGGAGCACGCACCGTCATTTCCGTCCTCCTCGGCTACAAGCCCTCGTCCCTCATGCAGGGCCCGGTCAAGATTGCCCAATACGCCTATGGCGAAGACTACCACGAGCAGCTCAAACGCCTCCTCTATCAGCTTCTCTCCGCCCTCTGTGCCCGCTATCCCGACCTCCAGGGGCGCCCCTTTGTCGACACAGCCCCCATCAGCGATAAATATTGGGCAGTCCAGGCCGGTCTCGGTTGGCGGGGCAAAAACACGCTCCTCGTCAATCCCCTCCTCGGCTCCTACTGCTACATCGGTGAATTGGTGGTCACCCTCCCCGCCGATACCTACGACAGTCCACTGCCCGACGGCTGTGGCGACTGCGACCGCTGTCTCAAGGCCTGCCCCAACCAGGCCATCGTCGCCAGTCCGCTACCCGCCGTGGGCACCCAGGTCGATGCCCGCCGCTGCGCCTCCTACCACACCATCGAAAACCGTGCCGATACCCTCCCGTCCAACATCAAACTCTCAGGCTATGCCTTCGGCTGCGACTGCTGCCAACTCACCTGCCCATACAACCAGACAGCCGCAGTGCGCTATACCCTCACCGACGAGCGCAAAGCCCAGCTAGAAGCCCTCCCCGACGCCGACCCCGCCGCCTTCCGCCGCGCCACCAAGCACTCCCCCCTCAACCGCATAAAACACCCCCTGTGGCTCCGCAACCTCCGCCACAAATAGCCCTACAGCATTTGCCTCTTCTACCTATCTATCTTGGCCTATTGGAGTTTAAAGGTATTGCATTTGGCAACCATGTTGAATCGGAAGCTATAATATACATTTTAAGATTCCGATAGTGCGGTATTCCGTATCACTATCCAACTCTATCACGTTGTAGTCCTTGTTCAATGGTATCAATTCTATCTTGGTGTGTTTCCAATCTTCATCAGTGATTGTTTTCTCACTGTGATATTTTTTGATGGTGTATTTTCCACCATAGTCCGAGTCAAACTCATTACTTTGTGTCAGTACAATCTCGCCGTTTCGAGAGCCAGCGCGATACCATTCAAATACACATATGTCTCCATCCTTTATTTTGGGAAGCATTGAGTCTCCTTTGGCATGAACGGCAAAGTGCCGCTTTGGGTCTGGTGTAAACCCTTTCCCACTCGCATCCACCCAGCCTTCTTTCTCGGGTTCCTCTCCATCCTCAAAATATCCACATGCGGCATGTAGCGTGTATAGTGGCACAAATCCTTCTTTGTACTCCTCATAAAGGGGAATGACAGCCGAGTTGTCTCGATTCTTCAATGTTTTATATACTTCATTCACAAAAATTCCGAGCACTTGTTTCTTCATTTCGGGATTGGAGAGAAGCAACGAGAAGAAGTCCTGATTTTGCTCTAGCCCTTTTACTAAAGCATCATCGATTTCGTCATAAAATGAGAATTTGAATTGGTTTTGTGTATTGACGAGTGCGGATTGCTGGAGTTTATCTGATTTCAGCAATATCTCCTTAATCTGAAGCATGGCCTTTGCCGCAACATCTTTGTCAAATTTATTGCCGGTACGGTTATTGATCTCCTCAATGATTTCCGATAGTTTTTTCTCTTCATCTTCCGACAATTGTGTTTCTGCTTCAGGCAGTTTCACATATGGGTTGGCAACAAGATTGGGCTTTTGGTATTCCCCTTGGAGCTTGTTTAGGAAATTGTTGGCCACAATCTGGTTCTTCAAAGAAAAACCATCTCCCGATAAGTCTTTCTTAAACCACGACTGCAAGTTGGAACAGAATTTGTATTTCTTGTGCAGCTCGACATCCTCTAAGTGGCTTGCCATGATTACGAATTCATAAAAGCGCACAAATCTCTTGAGGTTGGCCACAAATTCTTTCTTGTCTTCTTCCGGCAGTTTGTTGGCCCTGTCCTCGGCTTTTCTCAGATACCCGGTCATTTGTATTTTCTGTCGGTCTGTGGGCTGGGCTATTGTGATGAGCTCTGCGAAATTGTCAATGTCATATTCGTCCAGCACGCCGAATCCGTCCAGTTTGGCTTCCAGTTTGAATATATCGCTCGGTGTGATGTCGTTTTCAAGCCTGGTCGCTGTGTAATAGGGAGCAAACGATTTCTTGATATCCTTATATGTGTTGCAGAAGTCAAGCACAAAGGTCTTCTTTTCGTATGGCGGGCAGATACGGTTAAGTCGTGAAAGTGTCTGCACAGCTGATATCTTTTTCAGCTTTTTCAACACATACATCGCACACAGACGTGGCTGGTCGAACCCAGTCTGGTACTTGTTGGCAACAATCAGTATCCGGTTTTCTTCCTTGTCAAATGCTTCAGGCAGTTTCTTTTCCGATATGCCGTTCATACCCATTTCGGTATATTCTTTGTTCTGCTCTTCATCCAGTTTCACCTTGCCCGAAAAAGCTACAAAACAAGCCATGTCGCTGTACCCGTGTTCCCTAATATACTTCTCGAATGCCATTTTATACTTCACCGCCGCTGGGCGCGATGCCGTTACCACCATCGCCTTGGCCGTACCACCCAGCTCTTGCATCACTTTTTCCCTGAAGTGTTCTATGATAATCTCTGTGCGCTTTTCAATGTTTTCATCGGTGAGGTCCACCAGTCGGGATATTTTCCTTTTGGCTTTACCCGATTTATATATCGGGTCGCTTTCTATTGTCTTGTTGATGTTGTAATAGGTCTTGTATTCCATGTAGTTGACCAGCACATCCAGTATAAACTCTTCCTCAATGGCCTGCTTCATAGAGTAAAGGTCAAAAGCCTCTTTCTTGCCGCTCTTTCCTATCCGCCCGAACAGCGATAGTGTGGTGGGTTTGGGTGTTGCCGTAAAGGCAAACATCGACACATTGGGTTGCTTCCCGTTTGCACGTATATCGGCTGTGAAAAAGTCATTCTGTTCATCTTCGTCGTCATCATCCACTGCCCTGCCTTTGCCCAGCACCTGTGTCACGGCTCCCATGTCCTTTCCTGCTGTCGATGAGTGTGCTTCGTCAATGATTACAGCAAAATGCTTATGGCTAATCTTCTTTATTGTGTCTACAATATAGAGAAATTTCTGTATGGTGGTGGCTATTATCTTCGTGTTGCCTTCCAGTGCTTTGCGCAGGTCGTCGGCCGAGCAGCCATCGTCCATCACCTTCACAAGTCCCGACTTGTGTTCCAGCTTTTTCACTGCATCTTGCAGTTGCCGGTCAACAACCACACGGTCCGTTACAATCACTATGTTGTCGAATATCTGCTTGTCCTCCTTGTCGTGCAGCGACGAAAGGCGGTGTGCCAACCATGCAATTGTTTTGGTCTTCCCCGAACCTGCCGAGTGTTGTATAAGATAGTTGAAATCCGTATGGTTTTCAATCAAATCATCCACGGCTTTGCGTATCGTGCGCAGTTGATGGTATCTGGGGAATATTGGCTGCTCCACAATGTGGCTCTCCCCGGTCACCGGGTCTGTCTTCTCTTTTCTCTCCACATATATAAACCTACCAATAAGGTCGTAGAGCGTATCCTTTGTGAGAATGTCCTCCCACATATACGACACCGAATACCTGTCCTTGAATATTGGGTTTCCCTTGCCCGTATTGATACCCTCACCTCGGCCTATGTTAAACGGCAGGAACGAGGTCTCCAGTTTATTCAATTCCGTGGCCATATATACCTCTTTCAAGTCCATGGCAAAGTTTACAAAACAGCCTGCTTTCTTTTGGAACAACCGCGTTTTGGGGTCTCGGTTGTTGCGATACTGACCAATGGCGTGGGTGTAGTCCTGTCCTGCCTGGTTGCATTTCAGCTCAAACGACATGATGGCCAATCCGTTGAGGAAGATTACGAGGTCTATGCGCTCTTTGTCGCTCGCCCACACCTCTTCCATCACCGAGAAGATATTCTTCTCCACCTTGGCCATCAATTTCTCGTTGATGCTTGTGGCCGGCTTGGTGTAGAGCAAGTCCAATTTAACGTTGGCAATCTCAATGCCGTTTTTCAACACATCGATAAGTGAGCGCGACGATTTGCATATTTCCAGGTTGAGAAAGTTCAGCAAGCCCTCGCGATAGTTCTCCTTCAGGACGTTTTTCACCTTTTTCATCTTCTGCGGCTGCGTCTCTTCCAGGAATTTAAACAGCATGTCGGGGTCCATGGCAAAGCGGCGGTCATAGTCGGCTGCCTGCCGCACCACATAACCATTCTCCACCAGTCGTTGGATTATATACTTCTGATAGTCTTTCTCTGTCAGTATTTTGTTCATATCACTTCTTTTTTGCCAGTTACATATTCATAGATAAGCGAGGACTTGTATGCCGTCAGGGTCTCTATCTGCTGTGTTTTGTTCGTTATTGCATCTTGTATCTCATCCAACTTACGATCAATATAATTTGCAATCTTTTCCTGCTCTTCTATGGGTGGTAAAACAATACGAATTTCTCTCAATTTCTTCCAACTTAAATCACAAGACCGGACACGGATGCCCGTAGATAAGGCAAGGAAAACATCTCCATAAGCCATATTCCGTAAATAGTACATTAAATACCGCTTGTTATGTTCAGAATCAAGTACATTTAATACAGGAGTCCCTTTGCCTCTCGAATCAGAAATACCTATTGAACCAGCAAAACCGTCCATTCCATGAACGACTAAGTCACCAGGTTCAATGCCTTGGTATCCGTACTCCTTTGCAGACATCGTAAACCCGTCTTCTCTGCGATTACTTCGTAAGGTGACTTCTCCGTCTCTAAAACAAGTTATAACTCCGTCATCTTCTTTAACAGGACGTTGTAACAATCTGAAAGTATATTTCCCCTTCTCTATGTTCCAATGTGCAGGGATGTGTTCTGCCCAGGGAATTCCAGAATCCTTCATTGGGGCGTTGGGGTTAAGTCCGTGGGTGACTGTTTCGGCTATGATCGATTTCTTGTATTCCGTAAGTGTCTTAACTTCGGCAGCTAAATCTTCCAACAACCCATCAATCTCCCCACATTTCTTATCAAGATAATCTGCAATGGCTTTCTGCTCAGAGAGAGGAGGGTATGCAATATACGAGTTATTCATAACTCCCATCGTTATGAATCCCATTGTTGTCTCGTGAATTTCTGATTGAAGAGCGTTCGTTAGACTTATGAAATAGTAATAAGCAAAAGATTTAAGGATTTTTTCAGACAAAACAGTTTTCCAAATATGATAATGGTATATTACTTTTTCTCCATGCCAAATAGCAGGAGCATATGACATTGACCATGAATATAACAGATCTCCATCTTGGCAATATTTATTAGAATCCAATTCAAGACTAGAAGTATACCATACAGGATTCGTAAAGAGATTCCCTACTCGTAATATTCTGTATTTGCCATCTTCTTCAAATTCATTATCTTTATACGCTCTTCCATTTAAAAGAGTAATCAGATATTTCTGTTTACAGCAAATCCAGTTGTTTGGTATCTCCCCAATCCACTTTACGCCGCTATCTTTCATCTCTCGTGCCATAGTCATTCTTTTTTTTGGTTATTATCTCCTTGCTCTTCCCTATGCGCAGTGATGTATTTGCGGTTGGGATCGTTAGGAGTTGTAGTGGTAGGACGCAGCAAACCCATCAATACTAGTTTGGTGGTATATTGAAGCACTGTCCTTGTCTGATACTTTACCCCTACCATTTCCAATATCTCTTGTGCGGTGCGTGGCATTTCGTCACAGAACTCTAATACTTTTCTTTGCTTGGCTGTCAAGCGAACTCTATTACTTTTTGAAGTTACTCTATTATTTTTTTCGTCAAGCTCTATTACTTTTTTGTCTAACTCTGTTACTTTTTCACCGGGGTTGGTTGCTTTTTCGTTGGGGTCTGACTCTTTTCCCTTTCGGTATATAATTGTTCGGAAGTCTTCTGCTTGGCGGAATTCCGGCTCAAGGAGGCCATATTGTTTGCAGGCGGTAATCATATCGGTGGTGCCTGTGCCAAGGTGCTCAATATATCCGGCAAGGAATAGCGGATGTGCAATGACAGGGTTCGTCGGCTCGGATGAATGTACCTCCCTCAATTTCTGCACAGTGAAACCATCGGGAAGCCTGCCCGGATTCCATATCTCTACTCGGTCGCGGAACAGCATTACTTGCACACTGGCATTGCTGGCATAATCCCGATGCGCTACCGCATTTGCTATGGCTTCGGCCACGGCGCTTTCCGGCAGTTCATAATCAACGGGAGCGTCCACCGAGTGGTCGCGTGTGCCCACACGGGCATCAATGCGGGACATGACGAACCCCACTGCCTTGTCAATCATCTCGAAGAGCGAACCGGTAAAAACCTGATAGTTGCGGATGGGCTTCTCCACTTTTGTACCATAGAATTGGGCGCAGCGCACCTCTGACGTGCGGAAAAATCGCTGTGGGTCTTTGGCAAAGAGCAGAAGTGCGGAATTTGTCAGTCGCCCGTCATCCGTCAGCACATGAATACCAGTGAATATCTTTTCCATCCCGTCGGCAAAAGTCAATGGGAAATTACGCTTCTCCTTGGCTTTGTTGACAAAAGTGCGGACGCGTTCAGTGTCGATGTCGTCGTATGTGGCAGTGTGATGGGCTGCTGCATCAAAAGGCACACGTCGGATAATCTCCTTCTGCACCAGATAGTCGATAAGCGAAGTATATACAGCCGTGCGTAATTCCTCGTAAGTGGCAAAACCGCGACGCACCACATCCTGCTCTACTTTGCTGATAAATGCTTGTTCCTTAGGATGACGCGGCTCGTTGGTAAGCAGGGTGTATGTCAAGCGATGGGCAAAGTGTGCGGTAGCAGTATCGTATTCACGTTCTGTGGGCGAAATACCTTCCGCGTCTTCGTAGCCATATTGTGTTCCGAAAATGCCTAAGTAAATATGGCATCCTGCTGCCTGGGTGAGGTAAGCTTTTTGTGCGGACACCTCCGAGGCGGGCATATCTTCGAAGATAAACGGCACGAAGAACTTCCCGAGCAATGCGTCGGTTCGGATATAATCGCACAACAGTCGCCGCTCCTCGGCAAACTCTCGTTGCACACTGCTAATGAATACTTTTATTTCTTGTGCCATAGTTAATCAAAGATTTTAGCCACACGAATGGCAATCGATTTCTCCAACTCTTCAAACTGCGCCTTGAGCACACTGCTGTCTGTCGGCTTTTGGTATTTGTAGAAATAGCGTGTAAAGGGTATCTCGGCACCAGTCTTGATTACGGGCTTTTTCTTTGATAGGTCTTCTTCAAAGAATGCCTTGGCATCTGGTATGTGTGGTAGCACCTCACGCGCCATGTAGGTATCTATATCTTCGTCATAGCGCACTATTTCTATGTCCTTTGTCTCCTTGTCGTAGATTATTTCGCCTTTCTTGTCGCGATGTATTTCTGCCCGTTTGTCCATTACCGACAGCCCTTCCACAATAGAGGCAAAGAGTTTTTCCTTTGGCTCCACAATATCTTTCAATACCTTTTGCAGCACAGGCTCAAAGTCCGAAAGCGACAAGTAAACCTCATCAGTAACCGCCTTTCGCAAGGCTGCCAACACTTTATTATAGCGTGGCTCGTTGGCCTTGTAGCCTTCCACTTTCTTCAACTCCTTGTCGGTGGGGTCTTCTTTTTCTTCTATCTCGGCTATCTTTGCTCCGTCATACAACGAACCGAGTGCACCCGAGAGGAGCATCTGCTCAATGCGCTCGTCGTTGATGGCGTAGCTGCGTTGCAGAGGTTGCATCACTGCATACTCTCTATAGATGAACTCCGTGTTTGGATATATCTTGCAAATATCATTCTCTTCGAAATTGCGATAGAGGTCAGTGATAGTCTTGCGCTCCATGGGTCCTATCTCGTTCTTCTTGTTTCCTAATGGCTTGCGCAGCTTGTGGCATATACCAGTGGCATCTATCAACTGCACCTTTCCCTTACGCTCTTCGCGCTTGTTCATCGACAATACCCAGATGTAGGTCGCTATGCCGGTGTTATAGAAGAGGTCGGTCGGCAAGGCTATAATGGCTTCAATCCTGTCGTTCTCCAAAAGCCAGCGGCGTATCTGGCTTTCGCCCGAAGCTGTTCCGCCAACAAATAGAGGAGAACCATCCTCTATAATGGCGGCCCGTCCGTTTTCGGGGTCGAGCTTGTCGATGGCCGATTGCAAGAAAAGCATCTGCATGTCGCCCGAACCTGGCAATCCTGCACCCCAACGCCCCGCAAATCCTTTGTTATGCTCGGCAATAACGGCATCTTCTACACCTTCTCCGGCGTCTTTGCCTCCCCATGCCTGCCCGAATGGCGGGTTCTCAATAACAAAACGCATCTTGGTGTCCCGGAATGCGTCTGCCTTCATGGTGTCCTGCATGCGGATATTGCTGATATCCTGGCCTTTGATAAGCATTTCTGCAAGGCACATGGCGTATGATTCTGGAACAATCTCGTGCCCGAACAAACGGATGTTGGCTTCCGGATTGAACCGTTTGATGAAGTTATAAGAGGTGGACAGCATCCCTCCTGTACCGCATGCTTGGTCAAGAATGGTAATCACTCGCCCCGGTATAAGCACATCCTCGCTCCCCTCCGATAGCAGAATGCCTACCATGGTCTTGATGATGTCGCGACCGGTATAGTGGTCACCCGCTTCGGCATTTTCTGAGAACTTTCTTATTAATTCTTCGAAAATGTAACCCATCTTCATTCCGTCAATGGTCTTGGGGTCGAGGTTCAGTTCAGAAAAAGCCTTGATAACAGAATATAACCGGTTGTACTTGTCCATCTTCTCGATCTGCCGGTCAAAGTCCAAATTGCGTATTATTCCTTGCACATTGGCCGAGAACCCTTCGATATAGGCCGTAAGGTTGGCCACAAGGTGTTCGGAATCATTGCACAACTCAGCAAGGTCGAAACGGGAAGTGTTGTAGAACTGGTAGCCAGATAGATGCTGCATGGCCTTCTCAGGATAGTTCGGGTTCTTCTCATATTGGGCGACTACTGCTTTCTTGGTTGGCGCAAGTGCACACTCAAATCGTCTTAGGATAGTCATGGGAATAATGACATCCTTGTATTTGTCACTTTGATATGGCCCACGCAGTTTGTTTGCTATTGACCAAATGAAGTTCACCTCTGATGAGACATCTATGGGCTTGTCATCCCACATCGGGTCGATATGCTGATTCATACTATTGTCCTTTTTCTTTTGTGGCACAGTGTGTGATGGCGGTATACAGAAAGAAACAGACAAAGCAATATGGTATATCAATGCCATATAGGCCATATTCTCCATGATTGGATATTATGTACCTGTTTCTCTCCATTTTTAATTATCTGCTTCTGGCCGAAAACTATTGTTTGTTCTGATAGGTGTCTCCCTTACATAACTGCCAAAGGCTTTTGCTTTTTTGTCTTTTTTGTTATAGTGTTGGAAGAAACCATTGTTTTTTACAACGAAAAAAATGTACAAATATACTCATTTTTTTCAAAATCCACATCGTCTATCTTGAAATTTGTTTTCAAATAAAGGTAAATCAGTCTGTTGTAGAATTAAATTTCAGTTTGTGATAATCGAAAAGCCATTCTTTAAAGGTCTTTTTTTTTGAGGTAATCCCTTTTTTTTAGTGTTTTTTACTATTGTATTCAGAGAAAGATGGGCACAGACTAGGTTCGCAGTAGGTTCGGAGTTGGTTCGCTTACGGCTGAAAGACTTTGCACTTTTATTAGAAGGACTCTGCACTTTTGTTTGAGATTTCTTTTGTTTCAATGGCGCGGTCGTTTCCCTTGAAGGGTGTAGTCACTCTATGGGTAGTTTTTGTTTACCTTAATGCTTAATAAGGGGTTTTGAAGAGGTGGATAGAGGCTTAACAGGAAGCGAGTGTGAAGGTTATGCTGGTGGGAAACGAGAGGGAGGTGGATGGGATGTGAGGGGGAAGCGAGAGCGAGATAGATGGGTGTCGAGAGCGAGATAGATGGGTGTCGAGAGCGGGACAGGTGGGAGGTGGGGCAAGTTGCCTTATGTACGGAATAGGCCGGGAGTGGGGGATGATGGTCGGGGGCTATGGAAATGTGCAAAAGCGCATTTGGCTTTGAGCTTTGGTTTGGTGGTGCTGAGATGCGAACAATAAGGGTGGGGAGGATGCCGGAGGGTGGAGAGGAGTGACCCCTAAAAGTCAGGGATAGAAGACTTTTTTGATTACCAGCACCAGGAAAAGAATGGCGGTCAATGCACCGACGGCGAAAAGGTGGCCGCTGCCGTGGGGATGGGCGGGGGAGTAGCGGCACCAGGTGCGGCTTTCGGGCTGAAAGATCGAAACGGAGTGGACTTTGATGTTGAGGAGAGATCGGTCGTTGTCGAGCGGGGTGTCGAGTAGACGGCGGTGGTCGTCGGGCGAAATCCAGAGGCGGAGGGGTTCGGAGGGGTAGTTTGTGAACGAGAAGTCGGTGTAGAAGGTGGCGGGATATTCATGCAGCTGGAACTGACGGTAGGACATGCCCAGCAGAATACCGGAACCGGGGAAGATGTCGATATTGATGAGTGTGTGGGGATTGCGTTCATGACCTTGGATGGACACGAGGTTGGAGGGTGTTTTTGGGAAGTAGAATGCCAGGAGGCAGACGATGGAGGTGCAGGCCAAGAGCAGGAGGGTCCACCATGAGCCAAGGGCATGGCGAAGGCGATGGGGAGAGGAGACAGGGGTGTTCATTGCCGGGAGTGGTGTTTTTTGTGTTTGGGGAAATGCAGGCCGGGGAACCAGCTGCGGACGGGCTGGTCGAGGCCGAGGTCGTTCATGTAGTTGTAGGTGGCGAGGCTGAGGCCGCGGCCCACCTCCTCGATGTCGTAGTCGAATTGGGGCGGCTGGGATTGGTTGGCGGAGTGTATGGGCTGGGATGGCAGCCAGTCCACCTCGTTGTTGCAGAAGGGGTTGGGTGTGGTGTCGGGGCGCATGGCTCCATAGCGGGCGGGATTGAGGCCGGAGGGGCTGTGGCAGGTCATGGCATAGCGGTGCCAGAAGGCGCTTTGCACAATGCCTTCGTCGAACATGGAGCGTACCACTTCGAGGGCGTTGAGGGTTTCCTGCAGCGTTTCGGTGGGGAAGCCGTACATAAGGTAGGTGTGCACCATGATGCCGGAGTCGCGGAAGTGGCGGCATACTTGGACGGTCTGGTCTATGGTGACCCCTTTGTCGATGAGCTGGAGGAGGCGGTCGGAGGCCACTTCGAGGCCGCCGCTCACGGCCACGCATCCGGCGTCGGACATGAGGTTGCAGAGCTCGGCGGTATAGGCCTTTTCGAAACGGATGTTGCCCCAGAAGCTGACGGTGAGGTGGCGGTTGAGGATTTCGCGGCACACGTCGGCCAGGAGCCTTGGGGGCAGGGCCTCGTCGACAAAGTGGAAGCCGGTGATGCCGGTTTGGCTCATGATGTGCTCCATGCGGTCGACCACGGTGGCGGCGGATGGGGCCTGGAAACGTCCTATGTAGTCGAGCGAAGTGTCGCAGAAGGCGCAGCGATGCCAGTAGCAACCGTGGGCCATCATCATTTTGTTCCAGCGGCCATGGCTCCACAGGCGGTGCATGGGGTTGGTCATTTCGGCCAGGGAGAGGTATTTGTGGAGAGGCAGACCGTCGAAGTCGGGGGCGGGCTGGGTGGTGAAATCGGCTTGGGGAGAGGAGGGGAGGGAGGCGAAGCTGGTGGTGGAGAGGTTTTGGCGGGTGAAGGTGCGGACCAGTTGGTCGGGGGTGATGGAGCCTTGCAGCAATTGGGCGATGGAGAGCATGGGCAGCTCGCCGTCGTCGATGTTGATGTAGTCGCAGTAGTCGAAGATGCGGGGGTCGGACAGTTGGCGCCACTCGGTGTTTGGGAAACCGCCGCCAAGGGTCACGGCGATGCCGGGGTGGTGACGCTTGATGTGCTGGCCGAAGCGTAGGGCGGCATAGAGGCAACCGGGGAAGGGGATGGTGATGCCGACAATGCGGGGTTGGTGGAGGGAGAGCTGGTGGTCGAGGAGGGAGAGCGAGAGGGTGTCGATGGGGGTGAGGGGAGCCTGGAGCGCGGAGTGTAGCTCGTCGAAACGTGGGGCGTAGCTGGCCAGATGCTCGGCATAGCGGATGAGGTCGAAATGGGGGTCGAGGTGGGTGCGGATGTGGTCGGCGATGTCCTCGATGAAGAGGGTGGCGAGGTATCGGGCTTTATCGTCGGTGCCCGAAGTGCCGAAGGCCCATTCCATGTCGGCCAATTGCGAAAAGCGTTTGCCCTCGGGCAGGAGGCTGCGGTTGGCAATGCGTGGCGCAAGGGTGTTGTCGGTGCCGCGTAGAAAACGCATGACGGCACCTATGGTTTGGCTGCATTGCGTGAGATATTGCCGCTCGTCGGGATTGGGGCATGAGGCGGCATAGCCGGCCAGCCACTGACGGGAGAAGATGCTGTCGACCAGCTCAATGCCCAAATCGGTTTGAGCCACTTCGTGGCCGCGGGATTGGAGAAACCCTTTGAGCACGGTGGTGGCGGGGTAGGGGGTGTTGAGCTGGGTGAGCGGGGGTGTGACGAGCAGGTATTTCAAGAGTGTGGATTTTATGAATTATTGTTTCGTTAGGAAGTGCAAAAATACAAAGTTTTTTTCAATTGGGACGATATTTGTGACAAAAATAGTGGTAAATGGATAATTCTTTGTATCTTTGCAAAAAAATATAGAAGAGATGAAACGTTTAATATTGTTTGTGGCGTTGGTTTCCATGGGATGGATGGCTGCCGCGCAGTCGTATTCGGACAGTTTTTACGAGGCAATGAATAGGGATGACCTGAAAGAGCAACGCCGTGTGCTGGACGAGTGGGGGAAAGCGGCCCCGGACGATGTGGAATGGTATATAGCCCGATATAATTACTTTGTGAACCGCGCCATGGTGTCGATGGACGTGCCGCAGGAAGACGGGGAAGTGGAGACCATCTATTTGGTTGCAAATAATTTGGCCGACAGCGGACTGGCAGTGATAGACAAGGCGATAGGGCTGTTTCCGCGAAGGCTGGATTTGCGGTTCGGGAAGATTTACTTTCTGGGCGAGGCAAAACGCTGGAACGCGTTTGAGGAGGAGATAATAGGCACGCTGAACCATTCGGAGCTGATAGCGCACGAATGGGAGTTTCCCAACACCGAGGGAGAAGGCAGGGCGTTGATGATAGAGGGGGTGCACGATTATCTGCTAACGATGATGGATGCTATTTCGGACCACGAGCACCTGACTGCTGACGACTCGGCAATGGTGATGCGGGTGAGAAGGGTGGCGATGCGGAAGGTGCAGGTGTTTTCTGGCGATATGATGGCGGTGAATATTGTTGGGGTGACCTATGCCATAATGAAAGAATACGAGAAGTCGCTGAAATATTTCAAGCGGGCCGAGAAACTGGCTCCGGACGACGAGGCTGTGTTGCGGAATCTGCTGGATGCCTATACAGCGATGGGAAATAAGAAAGAAGCGAAATTGTATCAGGAGCGGCTGGACAAGCTGGGAGGCTCGGAGTAGAGAGAGGGGGATTAGTGCCCGTCCCACATGACGGAGCGGCGCACGATTTGAGCCGGATTGCCGGCAAGTACTGTTTTCTGTTCGGTGAAGATGCCATGCACACAACTGCCTGCACCCACGGTGGTGAAGGACGGCAGAGTGGTGCCTTTGGTGACTATTACGTTGCATCCCAGCCAGATGTGGTCGGCAAAGACGACGGGGCGGTCGGGGTTGAGGTGGGAGCCGGAGTCGTCGACGAGGCGATGCTGGTCGGTGTCCATGATGGTGCAGCACCAGGAGGTGAGCACGTGGCTGCCGAACGAGACGGAGGAATGGCAGATGACGAGCGAGCGGGGGCCGAGGTTGAAATGGTCGCCCAGGGTGAGAGTGGCACCTTCGGACACTTCGATGCTGCTTCCTGCCCCAATGGCGCATTCGCCAAGGAAGCGGACATTGCCGCGGAGGTTGAGGAGGGTGCGGTGGTAGTGGAAATCGGAGAGTTGGCAGGTGTTGAAACCGATTTTGACCAAGCCGACACGGAGGGAGTCGGCATGGAGAGAGATGGAGCCGGAGAGGTTGAGAATGCGTGTGCGGTGGGAGACAAGCAGGGGCAAACGGCGCGCCTGACGGAAGGGCAGCAGTCGGAAGTTGAGATAGAGGCTGCGGGGCAGGGCCAGGAGGTAGCGGAGGGCGGCGAGGCGTTTGTTGCGGTGGCGTTCGTTCATGGATACAGGGTTGAATAATGGGTGTGACGGGTGAACGGTGGAGGGGGAGAGGAGGGAGAACCGTGGGAGGGGGAAAGGCATACTGCAAACGGGTGGGACCTGGGAATGCCTTAAACGGATAGTAGGGGGTGGATTATTGTTTCAAAAAGTACATCTTGACAGAAACGTATTGAGTGGTTTCGTTTATTACGATAAAGGGGCCGGTCATGGTGACGGAAAGTGCCTTGCTGTCGAGTTTGTTGATGTCGGCAGTGTAGTTGTCGTCTTCCATTACCAAGTTGATTTTGTTATTGATAACGGAGTAGGTGCCTTGGATTGTTCGGTCTTGGGCATTGATGACAAGGGATTTGTCGGCCGAGAAGGTCCAGACGCTATTGACGAATGATGGAGCATTGGAGTCGGCGACGGAGCTGGTGCATTTCCAGGAACCGATGATGAGGTCCTCGTTGCTCTTTTTGCAAGAGGAGAGGGCGAAGATGCTTACAAGAATCAGAAAAATGTATTTATTCTTCATGGTGAGGGACAATGAGGTTAATCCATTTGTTGAAAAAAAGCCCTGCACAGGGGCAGGGCTTTAGTTGTTACATCTTTGTCGTGATTAGCCTTCAACGATTGCACCGGTGGGGCAAGCGTCAGCGCAGGTACCGCAGCTAACGCAGGTGTCAGCGTCAATCTTGTAGATGTCGCCTTCGGAGATAGCTCCGACGGGGCACTGGTCGATGCAAGTGCCGCAAGCAACGCAGATGTCAGTGATTTTGTAAGCCATTTTATTCTTTTTTTAGGGTTAATAACGTGGTGCAAAAGTACAACTTTTTTCGGACATAGAGAGTTTTTTTTATAAGGAAGGAGTTACGGGGGTGTTTAATGCCTGATAGTCTGATGAGTGTATGGTAATAAAAAAACAATATCCGATAATGGAGGGCACAATACTAAAGCGAGGGTAGCTGTCTTCTTTTGGCTGTTTTCCGGCTGATGAAGTAGGCAATGGAAAGTGGTATGGCTATCAGTACCGCCGTGCCTAAAGTCAACATGGCGGCACCGTAAAAACTGGCGCGTACAGGATTCTCCAATTCATTTTGGCGTACCGCTACCACCAATACCAAGATAATGAGATAGAATGCAAGACAGAACCACACAAAGAAACAGACGGCAAGGCGCCATGCTGTTGCCCAAAACTTGTAGCCGAACAGCTGCCGATAGCAGATGTAATAATAGAGCGGGATAAGGAATATGGTAATCCCGTTGCTGACACGGATGGTGAAGGCGACAACAAGCATTAATGTGCTCATGAAAATCTGAATGAAGATGTTTTCGGGAAAGGAGAGGTGCGGACGCCGCGGGGCAAAACGGAACACAATGAAGGTGGGCAATATCATTATCATGGTCAGTATCATCATGGCCCATCCTGGGTGAGCCACCAACCATTGATAGCAGAAATTGATTATCTTGAAGTATCCAGCCTGGTCGTAGCCTTCCACTTTGACGGTGTTAAAGCTGACATTCTGACCGATTAGCTGCATGATGACAACATAGACCAGCGCCACAATGAATAGCATGTTGACGGGTTTGTAGCATATCTGCCGGTGGCCACCGATATAGTCGCCGATTAGATGGCCGGGACGCCAAAGGAGCTGCAGCAGGGTGTTGGGAAGGGAGCGGGAGTCCATTCCCCATACATCGAGAATGCTTTTGCCGACCCACTTCCATGTGATGTGTCCGTCGCCGACCTCCTGACGGCATACAGGGCAGTAGTTGCCCTTGAACACGTGACCGCAGTTGGCACAACGGCACTCCTCCAGCTCCTCGTCGGAATATAGAGTGGGTTTGTTCTGCCTAACGCGGAAACGTCTGAGTGTTTCTTTGAGTTTCATATCTTGGATTGTGCTGTTTTTTTGCTGACGAAGTAGCCAAAGGCGAGGATGCCTGCAAGAGCGGCAAGGAAAGACAAGAGGCCTGTTGCGACTTGCGGAAGTTTATCGGGGTGGGTTGTGAAGATATATAACAAGTTTATTAAGATACCGAAGAAGAAGCCCCAGACCGCAAAGCACAAAAGAATACGCCAGACAGTGCCCCAAGGTTGGTAGCCGAAAAGCTGGCGGTAGGCGATATAGTAGTAAACTGGCATCAGAACATAGAACCAAATAAAGAATTCGGAAAGGAAAACAATGACGAGGATGAGGATGTTCATGAAGATCTGGATGAAGATGCCTTCGGGTAGTGTGTGGCGTGTATGGCGTGGGGCAAAACGGAAGAAAAGCCATGTAGGGATAATCATTGCCACAGAGATAAGCATGGCGTTCCATGCGGGGTGTTCGGAAACCCATTCAAAGACCATTTGAACGACTTCGCCTCCCTTGTCTTCGGGAGTGGCCGCATAGTCCCAACCAAGAAATTGCTGCACCACGACGTAAAAAATGGCAAGAATGAAGAGCATATTGAAAGGCTTGTAGCATATCTGATGTTGGCCGTCGAGATATGCACCGATAAGGCGTCCGGGACGGATGAAAAGCTGCAAGAGGGTGTTCGGGAGAGAGCGGGAATCCAAGCCCCACACATCGAGGATGCTTTTGCCTACCCAACGCCATGTGATGCGGCCATCTTTGGCATCCTGACGGCATACAGGACAGTAGTTCCCCCTGAACACGTTACCGCAGTTGGCACAACGGTGCTCTTCCTGTTCCTCGTCGGAATAGTGATAGGACTTGTCGAAACGTCCGAGTGTTTCTTTCAGGTTCATGCCTTAGAAAATAAGACTGAGCAGAACCCAGAGCCAGTGGGCGGCGATGCCGGCGCAGAGACCTCCGATGGTGTGGGCACCGATGGCTTTTCCGATGAGTTTGCGGTAGCCGAGGGCGTCGAGCATGGCGGTGTGGGTGGAGAGATAACCGCTCCAGCACATACCCATGGCGGTGAAGACGGCGATGGCGTTGCTGTTGATGATGCCTTCAGTGATGAAGCGGGGCACAAGACCGAGGGCTGCACCTACGGCACCGAGGGCAGTGATGGGGAAGGAGACGAGGGCACCGCTTTCGAAGCCGAAGAGCCAATAGAAGACGAGGTTGATTTTGTCGGCCAGCCAGGTGATGACGGGCACACCCTCATAGGCGGCACCGGTGTAGGCATGCGTGGCGGAGTCGGGGCCGAAAGTGAGCATCATGACAAGCGTGGAGATGCAGAGCACGCCGGGGATGATGGCGAAGCCGATGCTGACACCGTCTTTGCCACCGTCGAGCAGGGAGTTGAGGAAGCGTTGGAATATAGAGCCTTCGGTTTTGAAGGATATCTGTTGCTCGTCGCCGCTGTATTCAGCCACAGGGCAGTCGAGTTCGGGATAGCTTTTGAGGGTGAAACGCTGCATGAGGCGGGTGGAGATGATGCTGCCGAGAATGGCGCCGACAATGCCCACAAGAGCACCCTTGCCGTAGCCGAGGCCGGTCATGAAGGCAAGCACCATGAGGCCCATGCCGAAGGCGGTGCCGAAGTTGGTGAGGGACACCAACTGGTATTTCTTGAAATACTGGGAGAAGTTTTTGTCCTGTGCCAGAGAGATGATGGCTGGGTTGTCGGAGAGAAAGGTGAGGATGCCACCCAGGGCGGCCACACCGGGCAGGTTGTAGAGCGGTTTCATGAGCGGCCTGAGGATATTCTCCATGAGGCGCACCACGCCGAACTCAGTGAGCAACTTGCCGATAGCACCCATAAGCACACAAATGGCCATGATGTAGAACACGGTTTCGAGCAGAAGGTGGTAGGCGGTCTGCATGAAGGTGTTGAGCATGTGGGGCAGGGTCATGCGGTAGGCCAGGAACCAGAAGAAGCCAATGAAGATGATGAGGAAGAGGATGGCTTCGAGCGAACGTTTGCTGGTGAATTTGAGCGGTGATTTGAATTTGAACCGACGCTCCAGACTGACAAACAGACGTTCGATGCTGCGGGCGTAGGAGGTGGTGCTTTTTTTGTTATGATGCAAATGTTCCATGATATGTGTGATGGGTTTGGGTTTACTGTATGGTGTAAAGGCTATTATTCGAGGGCGGAGGGCTGTTTGAGCAGGCGGTCTTTAAGCATGCGGTGGATGTCCATGTTCCAGGTGATGCCGATGTTGGCGCGGAGGGAGTTTTCGACTACGTTATCGATAGAGGTGGTGCGGCGGTTGGCCACGAAAGCGTGAAGACGGAAATCGGGGCAGACCTTGGGGTGGTATTCCATGCCTAGGCCATAAGTGAGGTGGGATTGGCCTGTTTCGCAGAAGATGTCGTAGAAACCGGAAGAGATGCTGTTGCCGATGCCGAATCCGGGAAGTGCCTCGTTGGATTTGTTCTGCTCGTAGGCACCTTTCACGAAGATGTTGAATTCCTTGTTGAAATAGATGTTGGCGCAGCTCACCACGGCGAAATTGTTGCCCCAGTCTTTGAAACCGTTGGCGTGGTGGATGAGGTCGAGATAGATGTCCCAATGCTCATACTCCAGTTCGTGGCCGATGGCGATGTAATTCATGAAATTGTGGTCGGGACGCTCGAACATGTTGACCGAATGGAGCAGTTTGAGGTGTCCCACTTTTCCGCTATAGAAGAAGTTGAAAGAGAGGAGGCCGCTCTTCCATTCCTCGCCGAGGCCATAGCCCAGATTGGCACCATAGTGCACATAGGGCGAGTTGGCCACCTGCATAAGGAGCATGTGCTGGGCATCGTCGGTCTTGTAGGCGGCAGCCACAGCGGGCTGGAAGCAATAGAAGTTGTCCCAGTAGTAGGTGCTGAAAAGGACGTTGATGGGAGGGGCGTCGTATTCGAAACCACCCACGGCCAGAGCGTCTTTACCCAGACGGATCATCCAGTTCTTGGAGGGGGTGTAGTTTACGTAGAGGAAGTCGGTATTGTCGAAAAGGCTAACGTTACCGGGACTGGCAATGATGCGCTGACGGAAGAAATAGCTGAATTTCTCGTTCA
>Ga0247609_10002296_pt1 | contig 20534 bp, 12 predicted proteins | sample 172DNAGHGlowgp2_FD_193487 | JGI IMG/M metagenome (GOLD analysis project Ga0247609, IMG submission 193487) | Sheep rumen microbial communities from Palmerston North, Manawatu-Wanganui, New Zealand - 1728 DNA GHGlow gp2 | ecosystem: Host-associated > Mammals > Digestive system > Stomach > Rumen ...
AAACACCTGATCTCCGGAGCCAGTTTCCGTGGCACAGAGCGAGATTATGCACGCGGCCGATATGATGGAGTACTGGACTCCCATAGAAAATCCATCCTACTATACGTTGCACCATCCTTTACACTAAGTTGGGGCAATTGGGATGCTTGGCGCGAATACAATGCTATGTCCCTGTGGATGCGTACCTATTCCCTTGCTGAGGATAAAGCCGCACTCCGTAAGGGAGGAGTTCAGGCAGCTTTAGTAGTCAAAAATTCGAAAGAGTTTGAAGACAATTTCAGGCAGAAGTATGCCACCAATGCCACTTTGGAACCCTTTGGGGGTAGATTCTCTCATGTATATATCATTCCCAAATCCACTATCGGAGCAGCCCATCTCAACTTCATTCTGTTGGTGGATGAAGAATGGGAGAAGGGAATGATGCAGAAGATGATCGTGGATGGATATCAGGGAGAGAATTCCAACAGCATCTTCCCTTTGAGAAGTCAAAGAGGAGAATTGACGGCGCTTGGATTTATGCTTGATGCCAAGCAGCTGAAACGAGTCATTGATACGGCAAATCACGATGTCGAGAGACAGTATCGAATTTTATGCTTTGATTGGCAGGAAGAGTACTACCGTAGAGTACTGCCTCCAAACATCGTGTTCACGACATTCTATCCCCCGTATTGATGACGCTCCCTATAACAAAGCGCAGCACGGTGTAAAAAACTGTGCTGCGCTTAATTCTATACGTTTAGCCAAAGGGCGTTACCCAATAACAACAGGACTTCCCCCAAAGTTGCCAAATTCAAACGTTTGTGAGCCAAATATGATATCAGAAGATGCTTCGTATTCAAAGGGGAACATCTGGGCTGTTGCAGCCAACTCCGACGGCTCATAATACGGCTTCAACTTCAGCGCCAGGATAGTCTTCATGAGGATGATCCTGGTCTGGTCGTCTGCGATATGGTTTCGATTGACCGTGTAAACACCAGCCGACGAGCTTACTGCCCCAAGCTGGCGTATCGTCTGCATGATTTTATCCAGGGAATGGATCAGCGTAGTCCTTTCACCCCACTGCTCGTAGATCTTCTCCTTCAGCCAGGCAAGAGAAAATGAATCCTGCATAGAAGACAGTTTCCCGATCGTCCCGGTGACATCAACAAAAACAGGATAGTACAACAGCAGCATGCACCAGTGAAAGGCCATTCTATCTGCATTGCCGCTGCGCAGCGCAGATATCGCCAAGTCCCTTATATGATTGCTCGCTCCATCGGCAAACGGTCGGACCCAAAGATTCAGCAGGATATCCCTCGACTTGCGGATGTTGTCCGGACTGTTGATTTCAAAAGAAATATAGTCATTCAGAGCGGATTTGATTTCTTCCGGGCTCAGCCCTTCCAGGATCAAATCCACAGTTTTATCCAGCCATTCCAACTTGATTGCGCGGGATAAACCAACCATTTTAGCCATGCTTCTTCCTCACTTCCACAAACGGTACAATAACCTCTTCCAGTGTGATGCCACCGTGCGTCATAACTTCTGAATTGATGCTGTCAAAAGATGTGCGCCCATTGCAAATTCGATACTGATAGTTCTTATCGCTGTAATACCCCGGATAAACGAATGTCCGTGCTTCCAGGTCATCGTGGATCTGGGCAAAATCCTTCAATACGACCATCCGTTTTGACTTCGTTGCCGTTTCAACGCCGGACCTCTTTGTTCCGCCTCTGCCGATGCAAACCGTATTCCCGTGATCGGCCGTCAGGTAAACCTTAAACCCACGGCCCAAGAGGCGGTCTACCAGATCCAACAGCTTTCGCTCTTTGGCCCAGAGTCGAACATCCTGATACATTCCGATCCGACCCTGCTGCTGACCGTGAACCATATCGTCTATATCATTGATAATGATCGCTGCAAATCGTACCGCCGCACCCGGTTCAGCGTCATACCCTCTGCCATAGAAAGCCTGTTGACGGTTGTATCCATGCTCAATGGCGGCAGCGTAAAAACCGCTCTCTTCCTTTGCCAGAGAAAAGGGATCATCCAGTTGCATGGGATACTTCCCGGCAAGCAGACTTTGACGGGAAATGCTGGTGATGGTGGGAATCAAGGCAAAAGACCCGCCGAAAGAATACTCGTAATCCTTCATCTGTTCAGAAAGGATCTCAAAGTCAAACATCGACATGCCGTCTGCCACCAGCAGACAGACCTTTCCGCCATCGGCAATCTTGTCGATCACCTTCGGAAGAATGGCGGGAGCTCCGGTAGAAATCGTCCCGGACAGTTTGCCATAACCTGAAAAGATGAAATCCCGGAACGCATCATCTATAAAGCTCTGATCCCGTTTGATATGATGCAGGCAGGCATACTTTTCCAGCTTCGCGTTCTCTTTTGCGATCTCGATCCACTCTGAATAAACAGGCTTTTCTTTCAGCCTGTCGGCGATACGCTTTTCTTCCGCGGCGATGTAGCTGCGGATCATTTTTTCGGAATAAACGACGTCACCCAAGAATTGCTCTGTCGCCTCTTCCGTGAGGCAGCGCTGCTCAAATATGTCGTAAGCGAAATCGATCAACCAAATGTCTGTGAAGTGCTCTTTCAGTATGGACGCCTTCATCCGCGGATAGAGCATTTCTACCGACAAGGTAACTTCCCGGAAGCCTCGGCGGATGTCTGTCGGCAGGTACAGCTCGTTGGAGACGATGATTGCACACGGCGTGTCCGTATGCCGCATCTCCGTCTCATACAAAAAGCGGATCCTCTCGATATCGTCATAGAGATAGACGGAAAAGCCGCAGGAGCGCAGCAATGAAACATAATCGCAGTTGGCTGCAAAGCCGTCTCGATCATACACAAGGATGCGCTTCTCGTATTCAATTTGAAGGATCTTGCGTACTCTGTTCTCGATCATTGGTTTACTCCAAGCGTACCAGCAGCTCCAAGTGGAAGTCCGGGCAGAGCTGCTTGTCCAGACGGTACTGCGTCTCCATTTCCTCTTTTTCCTGCGCCAGGGACTTCAGCTTGTGATTGCGTATGTTGTCGATTCCGATCCGTCCAGCCGCCTCTGTCCGAAGCGAGAGCGCATAGCTGTACTTCGTGTGATTCTCCTCTACTCGGCGACTATATTCCGCGCACATCTCCTGGAAAGAATCGTATGCGTATTCCTGCGAGGCTTCTCTCAACTCTGCGAGCTTTGCGGCGTCAATCGGGCCGCCTTCGGAAGCCTTGATCGTTCTCGTATCATCCAGCAGCGCATTCCAGATGCGTTTTCCCGCCAGCGGACGGAGGACGCCATCGTCGTTGATAAAGACGCTCAGCGTTTTCCCACCGCTGCCATTTGCGGCAACGGACAGATGCCAGAGCATAAACCAGCCTTTTTCTCCGGCCAGTCCGGGAATGCTGACATGCAGCAGATTTGCCTGCGCATCCTGATGAATTTCCTTGCGGAGGTGCCGGATAATCCGTTCGTCGTTGATGCTGAATGTATCCAGCGGCAGGACCGGATTCCCGACAGAGCTCTCATACCAGCCCATCATGGACCGGAGCGCTGTGTCGATATCGAAAGACGTGTCCGCGCCGACAAGGCTGGTGAGATCCTTTTCCTCGCGGATCAGGTCCTTGATGCGAAGCGTGTTCTTTGCTTGGGTCTTCAGGTCCTCTTCCACAGGGCGGATACTGAATTCAATGTTCTTCGGATTGCGTATTGCGCTCATGTAAGCATCGGTGAAATTAACGCCCGCGGTCTCACTGTCAAGTACATCGGCGTATTTGTCGATGCCGATCTCTTTCAGGATCACAGAGAGCTTTTCCTCCAGGACGTCTTTCACCCGGCTCTCCACCGTGTCGGCGAGGACAAAGTTATAGACCTCCACATCCCGCTGCTGCCCGATACGGTCAACACGTCCGATGCGCTGCTCGATCTTCATGGGATTCCAGGGCAGATCGTAATTGATAATGCAGTTGGAGAACTGCAGGTTCAAACCTTCGCCGCCTGCATCGGTGGAAATCAGAATGTTGGTCTTCTCGCGGAATTCTGCCAGGACGGCATTGCGCTCCTCAATGGACAAGCTGCCGTTGAGCAGAGACGTCGTATAACCACGGTCGTTCAGAAGCTTGCTCAGATACTGCTGCGTCGCCACGAACTCCGTGAAGATGATCAGCTTCCGGTTTCGATCTTCGCCGAAAAGCTCTTCCACGATATCCAGCAGCGGCTCGATTTTGACATCCAGATACTGATACTCCGCCTGCTGAGCCACGCTGACGATCTGCTCAAGCTCCCGGATTTCTTCCTTGATGTCCAGAGAGATTGCGGAGATGGCCTCTTCCATGGTCTCTTCCAGATCCAGCTCGGCGAATTCCTCCTCGGACATGGATTCATAGCGAAAAGCCTGCTCCTCCAGGATCCGAATTCGCTTTTGGAGGCTCTGGCGGACTGCGGTGGTGCTGCTGGTCACAAGCCTCTGCATCATGATCAGAAGGAATATGATCCACATGTTCTTGCCGCGATTGCGCATGGCCTTGTTGTAATTCTTGGCCACATACTCGGAGACCATTTCGTACAGCTTCCTCTGCATGGAGTGACGCTCATCCCAGTGCAGCTCCACGATATGCGTATTCCGCTTTTTGAAAAGCGGTTCCCCGTTGTTGTCGATGGCCTCCCGCTTTTCCGTGCGGATGACATATGGCGCGACCTGCTCCTTCACCACGGCCTTCATATTCGGGAAAGCCCTCTCGTCTACCAGGCGGATCAGGCGCAGGAAGGGCTCGGTCTTGCCGTTGTGAGGCGTAGCGGTCAGCAGCAGAAGGTACGGACTGGCTGCGGAGAGCAGATTGCCGAGCTTATACCGGGCCACCTCTCCGGTGGAGCCGGCGACGCGGTGGGCCTCGTCGATGATGATCAGATCCCAGCCGCTGTTGATGATGGAGTAGATGCGCTCCTCGTTGTATTTTTCGATCCGTTCCTCGGTCCACCCGGCCCGCTTTTCCAGCGGCTTGATGGAGTCCATGGGAGAGATGACCTGGTCGAACTGCCCGTAGACGTCGTCATTGTCCGTGATCCGGCGGATCGTGTCGTATTCCTCCGGGAGAACAATATGGAACTTCTCTCCGAACTTCTCCTCCATCTCCAGATTCCACTGGGTGACCAGACCCGTGGGGCAGACCACCAGGATCCGGCGGATCAGCCCGCGGGCCTTCAGCTCCTTGATGATGAGTCCGGCTTCAATGGTTTTGCCGAGGCCCACCTCGTCCGCCAGAATATAGCGGACGTTGTTGCTGCTGACGGCGCGGTTAAGGACGTGCAGCTGGTGGGGCAGCGGGATGATGCCGCTGGAGAGCTTGGAGAGGGTGCCCTCGGAGACTTCGCTTTTGATCCTGGCGAGCATGGCCAGATAGCGCAGGGTGTACTCATTGGCATGGCTCTCCCGCGCTTCCGCTTCCACCGCGTCGGCCGCGAGCTTGTACACCGCGCCGGTGACGGGGTCGAAGACCTTATAGGTCACGAAGCCCCAGACCGTGGTAATATCCACGATCTGGACCCGTTCTTTTCTGTTTTTATCAAAAACAAAATCTCCGATACTGAACATTATTTCCTCTATATTTTCACGACAGACGCAGACGGCTTATTATCATTTCTTGCGTCAATCAAAACGATATCCGGATTTCCGGCAAGCTCAAGACTGTTGAGAATATCATACACTTTTTTCTCTTCTTCATCTGTGAAAAAGAGAATCACTTTTATTGCGCGTTCTGTTTCTGATGCTTTTTTATATATCTCCACCTGCTTGGCTAGATTTTGCTTCAACTTTGAATTGGATGCCAGTTTAAATTCAACTAATGTTGCATTTTCTTTCCCAAAAGAGATTTTATAATCAACAGCTCCACGTCCATTATTTACTTCACGGTCAACAGAAAACGGGGAACCATACCACACCAATCGATAGATAACTTGCAAGTCCGCTTCCCGTTTAATTGGCTTTCCCGCTGAATAAAAGAGTCGATATCCGTCTTGATCTTCTATTACATGTTTTAAGTATTGGACCCGCTTAGCTGCTTCTTCATGTGCGTCCGGAACGATTTTATAAAAGTCAGTATTAGTCAGCTTCTGAATCAACTCAGAAATCTGATCATTGTAAAGGATTTGGACTTCTTTAACTTTCTCTTTGCTTATTGAAGTTGCCTGATCTTCATGATCCTCTTTATAGCGCACATAATAATCTATTAAAACACGATGCCGCAAAATCAGGTCGGTAGCCTTTCTTTCCTTCTCTGTCTGAGATAATTCTTTCTTCTTTTTTGTCAAAACATTTTGGAAATACATCTCCAATTCAAATCTTAATGCCGCATCTGGAATTGAAGGTGCGATCTCCTGGAGATTATGCAGCATATCGGCACGGTTAATAAACGTATCGTCTCGCGTCAGCATCGCTTTAGGCGTTAGCAACACAAAATCATCATTGTGCCAAGGAAGATAATACTCTTCAGAAACCCAAGAGGAGGTATCCTTGTTAAAATAGACTTTTGGCACAGTCACGGTTTTGCATTGGGATGGGTCAAGGTATGTAGTCGCAAATTCTTGTGTGTAGTTCAAAAGGTAACGTTTGGCAAAATTGGTGGTAAAATCACTTATTTTATCTCGGCCGACTCTAGGACTAATAAGGCACAGTTTTTCCATGTGCTTTCCAATGGTGATGGTTTCTTTGCCAAAATCCGAAAAGATTGAATTCAGGCCAGAATATAGGCCGTTCGCAAAGTCTTGACCCATACCACAGCCGGCATTGCCTGAAAGACTAAATCCCAGCCAGTTTTGCTTTACCTCTGAAAAGGTGTACCAAGCATATCTCATTCCGGGAGACAAGACGCGGTATTTTTCGGACTGATCCTTAAGAAACAGGAGATAATCGATCATCTCTTGGTGGATCTTTTGGAAATCAGGATTGCGACTATTGAAAAGGAGAAAAGGATCCACAAACAACGGCAGATCATTGATTAACGAAATGTCAACTGCGCCGTATGCCTCTATTACTTCTCGATCTACACGGAAATAATCAGAAAAATAGACCTGGATCTTTTGCATGGTAGGCTCCTCTCTCTGCAATTGATGCGCTTTCCAACACTCGATGATTGCTTTTTAAATCAGCTCACGTAGCATATCCTTTAAGGCATTATCTGCTTTCCTGCGCTGAATTTCAGATCTAATACGCTCCTCTTCTTCCTGCTTTCTGCGTCGATTCATGGATCGAATCTGCTGATTGAATAGATTAGTTGCAGGAGGAAGCCAGCCTTTAATGTAACCAGCCATCTGTTTTATCAGGTCAACACTTTCTCGCCGCATAGGCATGGCAATAATATCAGGATTAAACAATCGGAGTTGATTTGGATCGTAACCCATTACGGATGTATATCCATAAGAACCACCCATTAGGCAAGAAAACCACACATCTCGCCCATATGAAGGGATCCCCTTTAACGTGAGTTTCAAATATCCATCATCATAAGAAATATCAACTACAGTTGGGGGCTCAATTACGCCGGCTTCGAGATCATCAACCGGCTTTTCCTCTGCCAGCCTTTTTAGCTCTTTCTCGTTTTCTGCTTTTTTCTGCAGAGCCAGAATCTCAACGGCAATCCTCTCGATCGGATACAGCCGGTCCTGCGGATTCTGGCAGATGAGCTTGGAAACTACTTCATCCAGATAACCGTAGTCTCCGGCAACATCTGCTATGGTCCGATAGTTGACGCCGGAGATAATGCTTTTCGTGAACATTTCATTCAATATGAGTCCCAGCGAAAAGACATCGGCTCGGCCATCAACTGACTGTCCACGGTTTCTTTGTTCCGGTGCCGCATACTGGAAATTGGCAAGGCGGTCATGCTTTGTGGTTTCAACGAATGTGGCCAATTCCTCTTCGCAGAAATGCGCTATTCCAAAATCAGCAATGATCGCATGCCCCTGCCTGTCAATAAGGATGTTTTCCGGTTTGATATCACGATGCCACACACCTTTTTGGTGGGCGAATTTTAACCCATCCGCGATCTCAGAAAACAGCGACAAGGCACGCTCTCCTGTAATGCCGGAGTTGATCAGAGCCCTTAAAGTCTGCGGGTAGAACGGCATAACATAGAACACGAGATCTACCGAATCAGAAGTGTATGTACCGCTGTCAAGCACGGGTACGATATTAGGGTGGCGATTATTGCTGCAGAAAGCGATTTCATTGCGAAAACGCTTCAGTTTCTCTTTTGACGTCTTTGCTCTGTCAATTGCTTTCATTGCGTATGCCGCTCTTGTGTCATCGGTTACTTGAAAGATGGTGCCATTTCCACCTTGTGTGACCTGTTTTTGGACAACATACTCATTTGAAACAGTTTTTACGACGGTTCCCTTTTTCAGCATGGCGAAGGCCTCCAAATAAGTAAACAGGAATTACCTGTCATTTCCCTTATCGGTATCTTTTTCTCCATCATACGAAAACACATGTAGTTTTGTCGGCATAACAGGAGCTGCTGTGGAAGACATCGGATTTGCTGGTTGAGGGGCGTCTGATGTCTGTGTGTCCTTCGCAGAGGAGGACGGAACTATATTGACCTTGAATGCTTCATTTGTTGCCATTTGTTGTCCTCCTGAGACCGGGATCTCCACCATCCCTATGTGTGGTTGTGGGCATTTGAGGAGGCGTTGGCTGCTTCATTGGATTCGGGGAAGTGGCCGTAGGAGAAGATTTTCCGCTTTTAGGCGTTTCGCTCATAATATCACCCCTCATTAGTACAGAATGGTGAGGCCGATAATGTACCAAACTACTATCAGCCCTATCGCGAGAAAAAAGCATCGCATAGACCATTGGATCAGTTTTACACGCGAATTATTTGCGGCGTCTAGGCTTACTTGTACATCCCCTACAACTTGTACCCATTGCTTTATCTGTGCAGCCCTTGATAGCGTATCTGAATATGTATCTGATACAAATTGCTCTATCTCGGGGATGTTCATAAAAGTTTTTTTCAAAACTCTCCGTTGAGCAAGAGACGCAAGGACCAGACTTGCAAGTAACGCGATGGTTATGGTAGATCCTGCCCAAAAGAAAAAGTCTAAACTGATTTCGCCACGATGTTCGATAAGAATTGGGAAAGCCATAAAAACAGCTGCGGTCATAAAGGAAAACGCTGTTTGCATATGACTTGATTGCTGAATGAGTGAGTCTTCCCTGCGAAGCTCGGACTCATATTTCAACGACGAAATGTCTTTGACATGGGAGTAGAGAGACTCTGCTTGCTTTTCAATTTCTTCCGGAGAAAGAGTTGCCGTCTCTTTGTTCTTTGTTTTTTTGCACATCTTTCACACCCTGCCGAGGCTGATGTCGTAGTACATGAGCAGCTTGTCGTCTTCCTGGATGACCTGCTCGGGGAGGCGCTCGGCGGTCTCGACGATCAGCTTGTAGTTCTTGTCCTTCCAGAGCCTGGCGAAGCCTGCCCGGATGGCCTCGGAGCGGAAGAGCTTCAGCTTGCCCTTGGTGGCGAGATAGCCGTCGAATTCCTTCAGCAGGCTCTTTTCACGCAGCTTGGCCATATCCGCCTCCTTGGTGATGTCGGGGATGTACCATTTGCCGTCGTCGCTCTGCAGGAAATTCTCCTCCAGCAGGACCGACAGCTCCGGCATGGCCTCGAATTTGTCGATGGAGCGGACCTCCTGCATGAATTTGGGCTGCAGCTCGGCATAGGTCTGGGGCGTCTCCAGCTGGGCGTACAGCCAGGAAATAGCGGTCTTCTCGTTGCTGACGATGAAGCTTAGCTGCACATCCTCCAGATCGTTCTCAATGCGGGCCTGGTCGTACTCATTGACCTGCTCGGGGAGGAAATACATCCCGTCGCGCTTGAGGAAGTGCTCGTCCAGCCCGCGGTAGAAATCGGTCGCGTCCAGCGGGACCGGGATCCCCTGCATGATATGGTAGGCCACCATGCGGTCAAAGAGAAGAAACGCCTGGCGCTCTGCAATCAGTTCGATTTTGCCTTTGTTATTAACAACTACAGGGATGTTCTCCAGATGCTGCCGAACAAAATACCAAGCGGTATCAACCGACCCCGCGCTATCTATAAATTCTCTATAGAAACTATTCTTTGGCTTATACGCAGAGATAACAAGATCTTGCTTAACCGCACTCGTAGTAGTTACTTGCTTGAAGCTTCCTTGCTTCTTGTCAAGGGTGCGCACATCTGCAATGATAAAGCCAGCACGATTCAACGATTCTTGGATTGCATTCCATACTGCGTTTTGAGAATTGTGGAATTCCACCGTCATCCAGCGATTGGGTTTAAGCACTCTAAAATACTCGGCAAAACACCGCGTCATCAATTGTTGATATTCCGCTAGTCCTTTGCCTTGTACTTCATTCATGATGGCTTCTGGCTCTGTATTTGTTTTCACCTTTAGCCAAGCTTCCCATAAGAAACTCAACTCAGAGTAGTTGAGATTCCCTCCAAACGGGGGATCCGTAAAAATGTAGTCGATGGTATCATTCGGGATCGTTGTCTCAGCACAAGAACCGGTCGAAATAATTACATTTCCAGTATGTTTATTAAATGCGACCAGCTTTTTAACTTTTTTACTGAAGAAGAACAGAACAGACTGCTCTGCCGGACAGGAAGATACATACAAAGTACCCATAACACCGGCATTGACCCAGCCAAAGCCGCCCGTTTCTGTCCGCCGCTCAACATTGTGTTTTGCCTGCTTGCTTAGGATGCGCAAGCTCCCGATAACAAATTGTTTCAGATATGCGGCATATGGAGATTGAATAGCATAATGCCAAAAACAGGAAATAACCCATAGATTACGTTTCGTGAAGAATTGATGGACATGAGTAATACCATACTTATCGTTTCTACGACTCTCACTACCCTCACACATTCTATCCACAGGATACCAATAGGGGATAGACGAGTTCTCAATTCGTTCTAGAAGCTCAATATCCGCGTCATCTGGCCTCTTGGAGAAGCGTTTTCCGCCAAAAGAATAGACAATAAATGCCGGAACTTGCTTAGATATTGTTGTATTTTTATTAAGCTTAGGATCAAAAACCGTTACCATGGATCGCTTGCATGAGCGCTTGTTGAGCGAGCTTCCACAATGGGGACAATAAAAGATATCTTTCACGGTCCCATCGGCTTGAGCGGCTTCTTTCCAGAACACCAGTTCCTGGGAACACGACGGACAAATAAATACGTCTGACCAAACAACGAATTCAATGGTACCCATTAAAGGTGAACCATCGATTCCGATTTGGACTTTTCCATCAACAACATGCTGTGTTTCATACATCCACGAGCATTCTTGCTTGCAAATGTCTAGAATCCGTTCTGCTTCGGCTTGCAGCTTGCCGCAATCATAGTCGGCATTGTAGTTCAACGCGATATAGGTTGCCGCAGGAGCCAAATCGTTAAGAATTGCCTTCCTGCATCCCCATTGAGCATTGCGATTGAACGCTGCTCTAAAAGATGGATCGACGCTGCCGCACATTTGAGCGGCAACACCCGTCATTCCCGATCCGCAGAAGCCATCGAAAACAATATCACCAGGCTGTGTATAGTGAAGGAGATAACGCATTATTGCTTTGTGCGGCACTTTGGTGTGATAAGAAAAAGCATTATAAATCGGGTCGGCTTTCCCTTCACTCACATCTGCCGCAAAGGGCTCCCGGTGATAGTCATCCGCAGCCTCATCATAAGGAGTGCCGTTTTCCCGGATGAAATCCTCGATGAAGGGATTGGGGCAGGCTGTATAGTAAGGGGCATCGGAGAGCGCAATGATATCCTCATCCTTGCCGATGGGGAAGCCTTCGATATGGCGGACCTTGTCCAGATCCTCTTTGGTCAGTTTTCTGCGTTCCATCTTTCTTCTCCTTTGATTGGATACGGATTGGGTAAAGATTGGGTAAAAGATTGGATATGGATTGGGTAATTTATTTCTTCATTACCCAATTAGCCAATCGTTTGTTCGGGGAATCCAGCTCGATTTTTCCTTCTCTTTTTAAAGTCGCCAGCAGATTGCGGACTTTGTACTCCTTTTGCTTCGGATCCAAAGATGCGGGCAGGCTGTCTTCCAGCAGCGTCATAAAGTCTCTCTTTTTTCCTTTGCCGTAGGTTTTAAGAAACTGGAGGATCCATCCCTTGTAGACTTCGTCGTCAAAACCTTTGTTCTTGACATACTGCGCCTTTTTACCCATGCTCTCGGCAACATCCGCAGAAATATAGATATTGGGAGCACGACCTTCAATAACGCCCAGCCTGCGCAGGTGCTTGATAGCGTCGCCCGGGATCGGAGCATGTTTCTGGACTTTGTCGATCAAAAACACAGTCGTCAGATCAAAATCCGGGTGATCAAAAAGAACACGGGAATAATTCTCGTTTAGGGTTTTACCATAGACGGTAACACTGACTTTTCCATCCTCGGTAAATACATAATCCGGCAGCGGAAAGAACTTTTCCCTTTGAATTTTGAAGACTTTCCGGATCCCCATGGTCTGTGTGTCAATGAGATTGAATTTGAACATGGCTTCTGCCAAAAGCTGATTGCGATAAAACGGCGGATTATATCCGGGCCGGAGAACCGGCTCAATGCTACCGGGCAGAAATGTGCCGGGATTGACGATCTCTATTTTGTCCTCAAACTCGTTTAAATAGATCCGGCCTCCGATCGTATAATCCGAGTGAGCAATGCAGTTGTTCATCAGCTCGCGGAGCAGCCACATGTCATACTGCTTCGTTTCCGTCGGGAACAGTGTTGCCTGATTGGGCATATAGCGGTAGGTCAGATTACGGATCTTAGCAAAGATGCGGTCGGTAACCGTAATAAAGGGAATCTTGAAGATCTCATAATCCTTGGCCATCTCATCAGAATCGAACAGACGCCAGGACGCCTCCGGGGCGGAAGAAAACAGGTAATCGTAATCCTCATTCCCCAACAACAGCATCGCGGCGTTCGTGATGCGATGATCGTCCGAAACCAGCTTCATCTTGGTCAGAAATGTGAGATCATCCATGCCGTCCACTTCTTCCGTGATGTGCGGCTTGTTCATCTTCTTTTTGTAGTTTTCCCGCGCGATTTGGATCGCGGAAGGATCCAGATGTGCCAGCGTAGCCCCTGGGACGATCTGCTTGGACCAGTCCAGCTTTTCCTGCCGCCGGATCCGCTCCAGCTCCTCTACGGAGAGTGCACCAAGCGACTCCCCGTTTCTGCCGTAATAATGGTTTTTCCACCCTGTGGGAATGGCCGTTACGGCAGCGGGAATCTGAAACATTATCACGCGTTTGGGCTCGCCGTCGACTTTGGGGTAGACCTCATAGATTTCAATGAAGGACATGCCGCCGGTCGTGTTGATGGAAATCTCCTGCTTCAAAGTATCCAGCCCGGCAGTATTCCGGTAGTTGCTGCCAACGATTGCTTTGTCCTTGTTGCGCACGCCGAACACAAGCCAGCCAAACTGCAGCCCTTTGAGATTTGCTTCGTTGCTGAGCGCAGAGAAATACTGGCCGATTTTATCCTTATCAAAATCGTTGTTTGCCTCTTTGAATTCAACGACTTCGTTTTCCCAGTTGTCGATCAGCCTGGAGAGCGTCTGTAAAAGCTCGCTTTGCGGGTCTTTTTCATCAAAAAAGAAGAACATTCATTACCTCCTCAGCGTTTGAGCACGATGCGGAGCTTCTCCGCGTCCTTTCCTTTTGTATAGTCCTTGAGCAGCTCGCTGATTTTACCCTTGAAGGTATCGATATCGCAGGGGCCGAGGGCGTCCAGTTTATCCATGAATTCCTCGGCGGAGATCGCCACGGGCTCAAAGCCCTCCAGCAGGGCGGAGACCGCATCGATGAAGTAGTTGTCCACCACGTCCGGCAGCTTCCGCGTGTTCAAAAATTCCCGGATCACGGTGCGCTGCTGGGGCTTCAGGTAATCCATCTGCTCGGCGAGCCCCGGATCGGACAGCGTGTTATACAAAACCTTGGTCCAATCCTCCAGCAGGCTGTCGATCTTCTCCTCAATGGCGGACAATCTTCCCTGCACAGGAGGATCGCCGCTGCCCAGAGTGAAGCCACACTTGGTGCAGACATGGTTGGAACGGAGCATATCCGAGGTGAGAGAGTAGCAGACCTTCAGTCCGGCCAGCTCGGCGTCGATGGCATCCACCTTGGAAGCGGAGAAGATGCTGAGGTTCTTGAGCTTTTTCAGATTGGCAAGAGCGGTAGAGCTGATCAGCTCGCCCTTCTTCTGCGCCTCTATCACGCCGAGACGGCGCTTGCCGTGCTCGGCCATGTAGAGCTCAATATACTTCTCCTTGACCTTCTCCAGCGCGGCTTTTGCATCGGCGGCCGCTCCCGCACCGTCCAATTCCTCGGGAATGGCGTCGCGAAGCTCACGGAAGGCGTCCTTCGCCTCCGCCAGCGGATCCGTCAGCAAATCCAGACCCATTTGCTCCAGACTCATCATATAGCTGACGTCGCCGGAGAGTTCGCTGCGGAATTCGTCATAGGCCAGGACAACATCCATATTCCGGATATCCTTCTCCAGCTGGTCGATCTCCTCGGTGGTATAGGTGAAGTTGTTCAGCTTTGCCACTGTGTTGAAGCGGGAGGGGAAATTGGAGAAGACGTTGAGGATGTGCTTTCCGGAATCCTTATAGGCAGATACCATGTGTGCCGGTGCCAGCGGCTCGCCCCAGAGGCTGAAGTCCCCGCTCAGCTTGCTGGCCGCTTTGACAGCCGTGTTGACCATCGCGGAGGTCTTCGCCAGCATGGAGGCAAGTCCGGCCTCCCGATTGGCGGGATTCATGATCTGGCCGGTGGGCAGGCCCAGCACCTCAAACAGATGCACCAGTTCCGGCAGCTGGATGTCCTTAGGCTTGGAGATATACTTGAAGTCGTAAAGATCCGTGGCATTGGGCACGGTTTTGCCGATCGTCTCCAGATCGGAGGCTGTGATCGTCTTGCCGCCGTTGATGGCAATGACCGCGTTGCCTGTGTGGACCATAGCCAGGAAAACGATGGGCATCAGGACATAGGGCAGCTTAAAGCGCTTGTCCATATAGCCGTCGAAGGTCTCTTCGTAGATATCGCTGAAGTTGATGACATGGCCTGTGGGGAGCTTGCCCAGCATGTCGATATAGTATTTGGCATAGGGAGAACCTGTAACGGTGATCTTGCCGTTGTCGATCAGGCCGAAGCTGTCCAGCAGCAGATCCGCCATGCGCTCCTGCTTCCCGCCGAAGCGATCGATGCCCGCGCGGATGATGGCCGCCTGGTTCTTGACCGTGATCTGGGTCTTGAATTTGGGATAATCGGGATACTTCGCTGTAAAATATTCGTCGAAGCAGACAGACGCCGCCAGGTCCATCGTCTCCTTGAAGGGCGTGGCGATCTTATACTGGCCTTTCAGCACTTCCAGCAGCGTATGCTTTTCACCGCGATAGATCACATCGAAGCAGGTGCTCTTATTGTCGCTGAAGTACTTGGTCAGCTTTTTGCGGTAGCCCTCGGCCTTGGAGGCGTAGGTGGGTTTATTCTTTTCCTCCGCCAGCTCTTTCATCATCAGGGCTGCAGCGTAGAGCTTCAGATTGCCCTTGAATTCTTCGTTGTGGCGGAAGGCGAAGAAGACCTCATCCGGCTTCTTCCCATCCTGATAATCCGCTTCTCCGTAGGGAGGAAGGAAATAGATATAGTAATCCTCCGGGGGCTGAGCTGTGGGACGATTTTCCGGCGTCCCCAGGAACAGATATCCGCTGCGGAAAATACTGTGAGAGGCCCAGTTGAGCGTGTGCTCATAGATGTTGAAATTGGTGACCTTCTCCTTGGCATCCCAATCCAGGCAGGTGTAGACGACTGTGAAGAAGTAGCGGTTGAGCTGATCGTCCTCGATCATGGCTGCCCGCTGGGTGATCTTCTCGTCGTAGTCGATATCCTTCTTCAGATCCAGATAGTACTGGCCGTTGTCATCGTTGTGTTCCACGAACTGGCCGGAGACTGTGGTCATGATATCCTTCAGCACGACATAGACGATGCCCTGCAGCGTCTCGGAGCTCTGGTCCGGCATCCCGTTGAGATAGAGGCAGAGGTCATCCCGAAGGTTCTCAGCCGTCAAGCCGGAGCGAATGCTGATGTCCCCGGTGGTCAGGCGATGAACGCTCAGCGCATAAATGATCTTGATGGCAAGCGGCTTATAGAGCCTCTTGGGGAAAGAGTGGGAGAGGATGTCCTCCAACTTGCCGCTCTTGTCGATCACTTCTTTGATGTCCGCCTTGGAGCGCAGGGCGCTGTTGCTCTTGATAAAGGGCCAGTAAGTATCAAAAGAAATGATGCAGGGCGCTTCCTCATCCACATCGTCGTTCAGCCGGCTCTGCACAAGCTGGCTGATGCTCTTGAGGACCTCGCGGTTTTCCACGGAGATCATTTTGTTGAAGACTTCAATATAGGAAGGATGGATCGGGAACAGATCCACATACTGCTCCAGATTCTCCGCCATGTTGGAATACAGGCTGCAGAACTTCTGCAGATGCTGACGGATCCATGCCTTCTGTTCGTCATTCTTTTTCAGGATGCGCTCGGAAACCACATAGGCGGTATCCTGCTTCTGAATGATCATCTGTTCAAAACGCTTGTGGACCTTGTTCAGAGTGTCGGAGACAAAGGAGAAATTGGGATTGTCGAAAAGCTGCTCCTGCACGCCGCACACGATGCGGAAGCGAGAATTGGTGCAGATTTCGCCCAGCTCGCGGAGGAAACCGAAGTCCAGCTTGACTTCCTGCTCCTTTCTGCCGCCGAGGTAATCCAGCATCTCGTCGATCACTACAAGATAGCCCTTATCCTCGCCGTACTTCCCGGCGAAGAGTGCCATCATGTTGGTAAGGATGCCCTTGTTATTGACGATCTCATTCTGAGCAGGATAGGAGAAGTCAAGACCTCGGGCTTTGAAATCCTCTTTGATCTTGCTGAGAATAATATCCCGCAGCGACATGGTGGAGGCGCCGATCTCGATGCGCAGGACTTCAAATTTGCCCGCAATGATCTTCGCGTCCTCTGCAAACTTCTTGTTCTGCACCATGCCGAGATAGTTTGCATCGTGCGCCACGGCGGAAAGCAGGGACATCAAGTGCGATTTACCAGTGCCGTAGTTACCGACCAGGAGGATGCCCTTGTTGTCATTGAACTCCTCAAACTGCAGTTGGCCGAGCATGATGTCTGCAATGCGCTTTTCCATGTCGTCCGACATGACATAGCTGCGGACCAACTTTTCCTCTTCCGCTATATTGTCGGCATCCGTCAGCTGAATGACGGTCGTGATCGGGTTAAAGCTGATAAGCTGAGAATATTTCATGATGCGTCCTCCTACCTGACAACTCTGATCTGATATTTGTCGCAATTGAATTCTTGATAATCCGGATCTTCCGGAGAGGCATAAGTCAGCTTCGTTGGTGTGCTGTCACCCGGCCAGCGGACTGCAATTGAAACAAATCTTGCCCTTTCGCAAAAGAGCTTTAAAACATCGATTTGATATCGTGGATCGAAGAGCATTTCAAAATCCTCTATAAGGACAGGGCTGGAAACACTCAGTATTTTCCGCAGTTCTTCTTCAACGCGGCTCGGACGCTCATCAGCAGGGAAACCAAGGAGCGCTTTCGATAACAGCGGATTGATGCTGAGCTTCTTAAATCCGACGCTCTCCAACTTCCGTTGTAAACGGGATGAGGATGAGCAGAGAATCAACGGCAATCCTCCGGGGGATCGCAACAGGTCCTCAGTGACAGACACAGGCCGGATATCAAGCATGGCCATCACCAGCGTTTTCCGGGAGAATCTCCATGATGTCATCCATCGTACAGCCAAGATGATTGCAGATCTTCACCAGCACATCGACCCGGACCGACTCATTTCGGCCGAGCTTCGCCATGGCATTCGATGAGATCCCCGCTTCCTTTCTCAACCGCGTCTTATTGATGTTTTTGTCGATCATCAGTTTCCAGAGCTTGTTGTATGAAACAGACATGGGGTGAACCTCCCTTGAGTGTCCTTCGATAGATACAATTCCCATTATTACATTATACTGGAATTGCCATAGGTTTTCAACGAAAAATCTCAGTTTTCAACGAACGACCTTTTGTCAGGGCTACTGGATAACACCTGATTTCAGAACTCATTTGCATAAATATTCACTCTAAGCCTCGCATGAAACCTTGGACGAAAAGATAAGAGAAATTTCGGGGTTACTATAAAGCATTCGTATTTTTAAAAATTTCTTCCTCGCGCGATTAATAATAAACAAGGTCGCGCGCGTAATAACTAGGCTACGGGGAAACTCTCCGAGTTTCCCGCAGCCCTAGGAAGCTGAATGTTGTTATATGATGTAAACAGAATATCTATATAGGGGTCAAAAATTGAACATGTAGGGGGTCAATAATTGACGTAGGGGGTGGTAAATATTGACCGAAGGGAGGTCAAATATTGACAGGTCAAAAACTGACCCACTTAATGGATCACCAAGGACGGGCTGTGCCGGATGATTTTTAAAGATGCAAAGCTATTCATCCTGTTTGAATTGGATTGTCTTTGGTCCCTATGTTTCCTTAGCATGAGTCTTGGAGGACATACATCTCCTCTGCTTCCAGTAGTGCTTCTATAAGCATTAAGCTGAATCAGTGGTATGCGGAATACAATCCATCGGCTCGATAATATGGTGGATAGAGCCTCTTATTTTTTGCGTTGTAGAGCCAAAATTTGATTTTTTATAAAAGTGGTATTAAAATAATAATATAGGATAGAAGTGTTGATATATTACATTTAAGTATTGTAGCCGCGGTAGATTCTACCCTATCATTTTGAATTGGGAAATACTTTGATACTATCTTGGAATATGATTGAATCCCAAGCAGCCTGTAATTCCTGTAGCTGTAAAAAAACTATTATACGGATTGCGCCAAACCCATAAGGAAAGGTGCATACCCACACGACCATTTTTCAACTTTGTGAAATGGTCATGTTTTATTTTTAGGGCATAGTCACAACAAATATCCCGCTGTTGCCTTTAGGGCGTGCCGCAGTCGGCGGGATTAAGCACAAAAATCTGTGGCAAGAATAATAATCACGGAGGTGAGCCTATGGAAATTGAAATCAAGGATCAAGAAAAACGCGTAAACATCTGGCTCACCCACGCCGAGAGCCGGGATGACGAGCTAAAAGAGTCCCTGAAGCCGCTGTATAAGGAGTATAAAGCAAAGAGTTATTTGGTGGTGGTATATGAATCTGGCACGGAAGATCTGGAAGCTCTTACGAAAGATCTTTTGCTGTATAACCGGGTCCGGCTGCGGGAGCTGGATAAAGAAAAGGCTGCAATCTGATTCCAGAGAAAAGCCAAGCGGAGAGGCCTTGCTAAATGGCATGACTTCTCCGCTTTTCCCTCTTGCAATTCTTTAAAAAGATGATACAATATTATCTGTAAAATAAAAATAAGAAGGTGACTTAGTTGATAGAGACCTTCGATATCGCGGGGTACTGCCGGATCTCCGTGGACGAGGAGCTGGACCGGGACAACACCTCCATCGAAAACCAGAAAGCCATCATTTCGGATTTCGTCAAAGAAAAATTCCCTGGCAGCAGTCTCACGTTCTTTGAAGACCGGGACCGTTCCGGCTACACCTTTGAGCAGCGCGAGGATTATCAGCGTATGCGCAAGGGGCTGCTGAACCACACATACGACATCCTCGTGGTCAAGGACTTCTCCCGTTTCTCCCGCCGCAACAGCCGCGGACTGGTGGAGCTGGAGGATCTGCGGGACGCCGGGGTGCGCATCATCTCCATCGGAGACAACATCGATTTCCCCAACGACGACGACTGGCTGAAGATCCAGTTCCAGTTCCTAATCAACGAGATGCCGGTCACGGATGCCTCCAGGAAAGTGAAAGCTGTGGTCAACCGCCGCCAGAAGGACGGCAAGTGGATCACTGCCGCGCCTTATGGTTACAGAATCAACGCCCGGCAGGAGTTTGAGGTCGTACCCACCGAGGCGGAGATCGTCCGCAAAATCTTTACGCTGTACATCGACGGCTGGGGTTACAAACGGATCGCCAACTACCTGACGGACGAGCGCATCCCTACCCCCCGTATGTCGGAGCGGGAGCGCAAAGAGGCCGAGGGTAAGGAGTACCGGCGCGTTGTCAAGCCGGAGTGGGCCATCGTCTCGGTGCAGGGGATCCTGGAAAACGACTTTTACATCGGCACGATGCGCCAGAGCAAATACACACGCAAAAAGATCAACGGCAAGGACATAAAGAAGGACGCCGACGAGCAGATCGTCATTGAAAACCACCATCAGCCCATCATCAGCTACCGGGATTTCCGGATCGCAGAGGAGCTGCGGCAGTCACGTTCCCGGAGCGATTACCGGGGCGTGAAAAAGTACGAGAACACTTATTCGGGCTTCCTTGTTTGCGGCGACTGCGGCAGCCCCATGTTCTCCATGAGCCGCCCGGATCTGCGGGACGCTTATCGCTGCGGCACCTATCACCGGCGGGGGCTCA
>Ga0247609_10002298_pt1 | contig 20528 bp, 9 predicted proteins | sample 172DNAGHGlowgp2_FD_193487 | JGI IMG/M metagenome (GOLD analysis project Ga0247609, IMG submission 193487) | Sheep rumen microbial communities from Palmerston North, Manawatu-Wanganui, New Zealand - 1728 DNA GHGlow gp2 | ecosystem: Host-associated > Mammals > Digestive system > Stomach > Rumen ...
ATCGAAACCATTTCTCAGCCGTCGTCCTCACGCTCCGCACCTATCTACATCACTCCCGATGGCATACGTCACTCCTCCCCCCAGCGCGGCATCAACATACTGCGGGTAGATGGAAAGACAATGAAGCTAATTAGATAAGCAAGTTGAGACAGATTCCAACCCACTTGTCAGCTCTCGAATAGATTCTTTTCACACACACACATTCGTCAATGGGTAACGACTCGGGTGTCTCCCCAATAGCGAGGAAGTGAATCCCCAATGTCGAGGAAGTGAATCCCCAATGGTGCGGCGGTGAAACCCCATCGCGCCACTCTTTTGACCTCAAGAATAGTGAGGATGGACATAGAAAAGTTGGAGGATGGGTATAGGAGACCTTTTCCCCTGATACCCTATAGATATATCATAGAAACATTGATATACCAATAGAGTCCAGGAAGCAAAACTAAGCCAATTAAGATGGATTGGTAGTTTTTTGTGGTTTTCGACACGACTCCGCCACCCCTGTTGTTGTCTTTTTGACGGCTGTTCTTCGTCCAACATTTTATTCGGTATAAAATTTATCAGGTGCCTGTTGTGAGGTCTTCGCACAGTGCAGGACTAATCGTTGGATGTTGTCGGGAAATCCCGTAGAAGGCTTTTATCTTGTGGCTGTCAAACGATCCACCCAGTTGCCTACTGATTGAACTGGAAGGCATGGACGCAAATGTGCATCTACGGGAGTATATCCTAAAACAATCTCCTCATACCTTGTTGTTGCAAAGATAGCAAATTTTTTCTGAAATTCATTCATAATTATAATTTTTATAAGAAACTACTCTTATATACTCTTATAATGTAAAACAGTTGCTCTTAAAAAAGATATCCCGTTTGCTATTATTTGCGATTGTTACACGGAATAGCGGCTATTTTTATAGGGTTATTATAACAAAAAACAAGGGGTCAAAGTGTTATAGAATCACTTTAACTCCTTGTAATTAACTAGTTGTATATCGGTCTATTAAGACTACTCTTCGACGGCTGCCTGCGCGGCTGCTAGGTGATGCTGATTATCAGCTATTTACATAAGGACTGGTCAACATATTAGGTGCATTTTCCGTACATTCTGCACGTTCTGCACGTTGACTTACGTTCTTTTTCAAGAAAAAACTCCTATGTTATTAATTTTGACTTCATTTATTCTTTTTGGTCAACATTATTTGGTCAACATTTAATCGTACCATTGTTAATATACTTACATATATCATATGCCGTGAATGAATTGAACCATACAGCACATTCAGATGATTTTGTATGTAAAATTAATGATTTCTACCGACATTATACACATTTTGCACGTTTTTCTTGCAGAATGTGTTTGTATTTAATAAAAATTAAGGTGAAACCCATGTCAAATCTCTAAGAACTTGCTTCAATTAAAAGAAAAACGGATGGATTTCAATTTTGTAAGTTTAGGTTTAAGTTTAGATGTTCTTATATATATAATAAGGTCTAGTAAACCTGAATCAGAAGATTGAAGGTTTAATCATTAAGTTTAGAAATGCATGTATATATACATGGTTTAACGTAAACTTGTACACATGCTGCTATGCCCTGCACTTTCCTCTTTTTACTGATTATTACAATTTCTCTGGGAATATCGCCATAATGCTTTTACTTTATGTAACTATCTGAACAAATCCGCCATGGTAAGTTGACATTGAATATCATCAGCATAACCTCCAGGAGTCAAACCAAAGGATGTTATCATCGTGACAAGTACTGTCTTTTCTGTTTCTGTCTCACGAATGAAGGTTTCCTTTCTGTTCCTGATTTTCTCATCCTCTTCCTCTGTAATAGTATATGGAGCATTAGTATATTTCATTTCACAAAGATTGATGGTGTCATCATTCCTGTCTATCAACAGGTCTATTTGAGCTCCCTTCTGGATAGTTTTGCCACTGACAGGGTCTTTTAGTCCTTTGTATGACCAGGAATGTACGCTGCTTATTACCGCAGAAAAACCAAGAGCTGCCTTTATCTGAGAAACATGTTGCATACAGACACGCTCGAAAGCTCTGCCAGCCCAACCAGTATGTATGGTAGTTGAGGACTGAGAAGTCCAGAAATGCTCATCTCCATTTACGTTTTCACTGATAAAGTCAAAATAGAAAAGAGTGTAATTGTCAATCAGCTGATAAATGGAATCCTTATTCTTCTTGCCTATGGCGGTATATTTACGAATGAATCCACATTGCTCCAATTCCTGAAGCGACTTTGAGAAATCCGTATTATCCGTGAGTTTAGCAACTTTCAGCAGTTCTTCTCTCTGTAGCCCACATTTCTTCTTTGCCAAGGCTGAAATGATGGCAATATGACGTTTAGGATTCTTGAAAAGAGAAGCATAAAGTGCGTTAAATTCTTTTGTCAGCTCGCCACCTGTCTGGAAGAACATCCTGTCGAAGTTCTGGGCAACACTCTGACCTTTCTTCAGAAAACTCCAGTAGTATGGTATGCCTCCCATTGCCATATAAGCTTCAAGAATCTGTCTGTCCTTGTAGCCCAGGTTCTTCGACTCGCAGTAGAGTTTACATTCCTTTAGGGAAAACGGCTGAAGATGCACCTGACATGTAAGGCGGTTATGCAAACCTCCATAGTTCATAATGACGTTATCGATAATCCAAGATGTGGCACTGCCGCATATGACAAGGATAATGTCTTTGCGTGTCGTGACCCACGCATTCCAGAAATGATCAAGTGAATGAACAAAGTTCGACTTAGGCGTGTCCATCCAGGGTAGTTCATCTATGAATATTACCTTCTTCTTTTCGCCCACAGGCATTTCTTTGAGGAAACCCCATAGAAGGCGAAAAGCTTCTGACCAATTCTTCGGCATAGCACATTTACCCATGCCGGCATTGTACAGAGAATCGCGGAAGTCACTCAGCTGCTGTTTCCTCGTGGCCCCGTATGTACCCGTATGTTGAAAGACGAAATCATAGTTGTACGCCTCTCGAATGAGAAACGTCTTACCTACGCGACGACGACCATAGACAGCAACAAACTGGGACTCATCTGACGCAAGAAGCCCTTGCAATGTGGCTATTTCTTTTTCTCTAGCAACTATCATAATAATTCTGTTTTTTTTATTTCAGACGCAAAGGTATATAAAAGTTTTGATAATTCGTGGAAAAGTGTTCAATTTCTATGGATTTCCACGGAAAATAACCGCGTTTTCTAAAAAGCCGACATGCTGGCATGGCATAAAGAGCCTCAAATCAAATTGTATATATCGGATTTCATGAGTCAATGAATTTAGGTTGCAAAGGTAACTGTTGCTCCTTCATCAGACCAAGGTGATCCATTGGTATGACTATTCGGATTGTATTTGGAGCCATAACCTTGTGCTTATGGTCAAAACAGCATGGACAGCTGCAATACGTACTGCATCGCCATGCGCTGATGTGCGTAGTCCCAGGCCAGATAGGTGGCAAGACCGACATGGGTGAGGAAATCCATACCAAAGGTTGGACACTGCTATTTGATACCGAATTGCTGCGTAACACCGAACTTGGCCGTCGTATGGCTTATAGGTAGAACAGTTTTACTCAATTGTTTGAGTGAAATTAAAGAATTCATAATAGCTTTTGTTTGTTTTTTTTAATTATTTTGTTACTATTTTTTGTAATTTTGAACGATTTTGTTATTTTTGCAAGTCAAACTGAGTAAGTTATCACAAGATTGTTAAAAATAGTATATTTGGTATTTTAATCATCAACTAACTCTTTATTGTATTATATTAAGAATTAACAATTTAAAACTACTTATATATGAGAAAAGTCCTAAAACTACTATGTCTGTGTTTGCTCTTCTTGACCAAGGCAAACGCCCAACTGACAACAGACAACTGCTACTTTGAAATCGAGCCTGTATCGTTCGATGTTAATTCTGCTGATAATAATGACGAACTTGGCATTCCTTGCCAAGTTAAACTGGTCAACCCGACAGGCTCAAAGATCTTAGGTTACACTTTTGACTTCTTCACGCCCAAGGGAATGAAGCTTTGCTACATCGACTTTAACAATTTGAGTCGCTACCCTTCCACACGTGGCGAAAAGCACCATGTCTTCCAATGGCAATTCATGGAAACGATGAAGGATGGCACATCTCGCTACAGAGTGCTCTGTTATCCCAAATCTATGGCAATAGAAAAGTGCATCTTTAACAATGACGACTATGCCATTGCCACTGTCTATTACACAGCTGAAATATCGGGCATTTACCATCCCTACATGAAAGTGGATAAGTCGAATGGACAAATCAACAGTGACCTCAATGCCACTTATCTTAATGAGGCGGATGAAATCTCTGACTTCCAGGCGAAGGCTACTTCGTCGTTGGCGGTGGTAACCGACGCAACAGCAACAGAAGGCTCGCAGGAGTATGTGCATACGATGGGTGCAGAATGGGGGACTATCTGCCTGCCTATGGATGTGACAGGTGTGGCTGACGCCGACTTGCGTTTCTACACAGCCACCTACGAAGAGTCCAAGGGTGAACTTGCTTTCCGCTCTGCCAGCCAGTCGGATATCATTCTCCCGGCTAACACGCCAGCTGTCATCTATTGCGGCAATCCTGAAGGCGGTACGTTCACCTTCACAGGAACTTTCGTGGAGCCTTCCGACACTTATCCCACTCAGGGAGCACTGGTTGGCACCTACAAGCAGATGCTCGTGGAGAAAAACACTTTCGGACAAACCAACTATATGCTTCAGCGTCACGGAAGCGAAATGGGATTCTATAAGGTGGATCCTGTGAACTGCTGGCTGACCGACTGCCGCTGCTTCGTAAGTGTCGCAACGTCGGGCGAAGTGAAATCCACCCTGAGCATTAATACCGATGAGGCAGATGCCATCCAAACGGTTTCAAGCACGAATGCAGCCTCTCAACTCATTTACAACCTGCAAGGATGCAGCGTTGCTACTCCACAATCGAAGCATATATACATCTCTAACGGTAAAAAAATCATCTGGAAATGAACATGAAAACATATATTCCTCCTATCACCAATCTAAGAGACTTTCTGACAGAAGTAGTTTTCTACAGCTCATCTCCTACAGACGAAATCAAAACTCCAAAGGAAGAGTTTGCAGATGGATCGGAAAACTACACCAAATCAAGAGACGATTTTTCGAATTATGAACTTTGGAACTTAAACGAATGACCATGATGAGTACACAATTTCTACGAAGAATGTTCGCCTTCTTGGTATGCATTCTCATCCTCCATCATCTTCAAGCCCAGGAAATCCGCTGGAGCTATGACGTGAATGGAGACGGAAGCGTGAACAGCACCGACGTAGCCGTACTGACTCATGCCTTGTTTACAAACGACAAGGGAGCCAAGTATGTACTCGTTTCGGGCAGCGAACGCTACGCTTGCGACGTGAACAACGACAACGTGGTGAACAGTACAGACATCACACTCTTGTCCAATGCCATCTTTGGTAACATCAAGGGTGAACAACTCAACATCAGCTCCATCACCATCCCGATTAGCGGTGATGCCAGCGACAACAAGGACAACGATGGAAACCTGCCACCGTTGGACGTAAAAAAACAATCATTTAGATAACTCATAAAAAACTAATAATTATATGAAAAAGAAAATCACTTTGATATTAGTATGCCTTATGGCAGGACTAACAAGCGCATGGGCACAAGATGACCTTGCCAGCATCGTCACGAAAACAGATGACGTGCGTATCACAACCATCACCAACGATGAAACGTTTCCTTGGATACTACAAGAAGGAGCGGTGAGAACACCATCGTTTAAGGTAGATAAGACAACAACCATCAGCTATTCTATAGAAAACGAAAAAGACGTTGAGGTAACCATTAGCTATACAGTGAATTTCTATGACACATATTCATACGAAAATTTGTCTATATATAAAGACGATAGGCAAATGGCAAATATTTATACACCACAATCAAGTACGGGTACCATCTCCTTTTTCTGCCAAGAAGGTACACACGATTTGAGATTCAACTTTAGGAATTATTTCCATTCTGAGTCTGCCTATGTTCAAATCAACAGCATTGACATTCAGAATGTTGAATCGAAGAACATCCAAATCAATCTAACTACTCCTGGCACATTGGGAACGGAAGTTTTGGCTCAGGCCAGCACCCTACCTGCTGTAAAATACATGAAGCTAAGTGGCAATATGAATTCTGATGACTGGGCAACCATCAAGCAGATGACTGGTCTCCAGTCTCTCGACATGGAAGATGCCAACATCACAGAGATTCCTGCCAACGCATTCTATAACAACAACTCCAATGCTTGCATTCCTCTCAAGCGTTTCGTCTTCCCAAAAACACTGAAAAAGATTGGTGCTTCCGCCTTTTATCACAACAACACCAACGACCCATATTTGGATGAAGAACTGAAATTGCCAGAAGGATTGGAGGAAATAGGAAACAGCGCTTTCTATAATAACGGTATCAAGCGTTGCGTCCTCCCATCCACTGTGACAACGTTAGGTACTTACGTTTTTTATGGTAACCCTCTTCAAAGCATTACGCTCAATGAGCATATCACCTCGCTCCCTGCTTACATCTTCAAATATTGTGGTTCCTTGACAACCATCAATGGTATAGAGCGAATCACCAATTTTGGTAATCAATCATTATTAGGCTGCTCAAGCTTCAAGTCCTTAGGAGATGCCAAGCCTATTACGATAGGTGAAAGCGCGTTTGAATCTTCAGGTATAGAGGCATTTGACGGCAGTGAAACCACCTCCATTGGAACTTACGCTTTTTATAGCTGCAAGATGACAAGCGTCAATCTTCCAAAAATCACGTCAATCGGCAATTACGCATTCTATTCATGTTCTAATCTGGAAGAGGTGACGCTGTCAGATTTGCTGACAGGAGTACCGACACAGGCTTTTTACAATTGTTCTTCCCTTAGAACCATCACATTAGGTGCCTCCACGGCTTCATTATCAAGCAATTGCTTTAGTAGTTGTGCAAACATCACCTCCATCTATTGCAATGCGCCAACGCCACCAACCACAAACAGTTCGTTCAATACAGCTATACCAACCCAAGCTACACTTTACGTTCCTGAATATGCTATCGTAAGCTATAAGCTGGATTCATACTGGAGCAAATTCACAACGGTTGATGTCAATCCTAATGCTGCCACCGATGTCACTATCAACAGCTCGCTTGAACTGTCCTCGAATGCACGTATTCCAAACACTCCAAACATCACATTGGCAAACTCGAATAGTAAGCTTACTGTGAATGGCAACACAGAGCAAACGATTAACAAGTTCATTGGATACTATGGAACAAATACCAGTAGTTTGATTAGTCGCTGCGAAAACATGTCAAGCATAGCAAGCGAAGCACGCTATTTCATGAACAGTGGCTACTGGTACTTTGTTTGTATGCCATTCGATGTGAAAGTAAGCGACATTTACAGTTCAATAGGTGCTGCTTTTGCTATTCGCTACTACGATGGTGCAAGCCGCGCTTCTACCAACACCTCATCGGGCAACTGGAAGAATGTGGATGCTGATGCTACACTCAAGGCTGGCGAAGGCTATATCTTCCGAGTAAGCAGCAGCAATGGTTATATCGTACTTCCAGCAACAGAGGAAACACATAACCGCATCTTCGCAAGTTCTGCTATTACCACTCCGCTCAATACCTATGCAAGTTCCACTTCTGCCGATGCCAACTGGAACCTGGTAGGAAATCCATACCCATGCTATTATGACATCTACTATATGGACTACACGGCACCTATCACCGTGTGGAACACCAATAATAGCACTTATTCTGCCTATAGCGTTGTGGATGATGCACTGGCATTGCTTCCACTTCAGGCTTTCTTCGTTCAGAAACCTGATGCCATCACAGGTATCACCTTCCAGCCACTCGGCCGTCAGCACACAACAACTATCCAGCATGGATCAGAGAGCAAGTCGCGCGTTGCTTCTGCACAAAATCGAAGCATCATCAATCTCTCGCTCAGCAACGGCGTTTATGAGGACGTAACACGTGTGGTGGTAAACCCACTGGCTGACGATGCCTACGATGCAAACTGCGATGCAGCTAAGATGCTCAATCTGGAGAGCACACCACAGCTCTACACACTCAGCGAAGACGGCACCATGTATGCCATCAACGAGGGTGAACAGTTCAAGGGCGAAGTGCAAATGGGTATGTGGTTCCCACAAGATGGTAACTACACTCTGTCGGCTCCACGTTCCGACCTTTCTATCGAAATCTATGACAATGGCGAACTGGTCACCTTGCCTTACACGTTCTCTGCCTTTGAGGGAACTGACGATGCTCGCTTCGTGATGCTCATTAAGAAAGGTGAAAACACCGGTATTAACTCTATTTCTGACAATGCCGACAAGACGGCTGAAATGTTCGACCTGACAGGACGTCGAATCAGCAATGTCAATCAAAAGGGCGTTTACATTATCAATAACCGAAAAGTGATTAAGTAATGAGACTAAGTAGATATATAGCTCTTCTTGTGGCCATTCTGACCGGAATTGCTGCACGAGGGCAAGATTTTAATCCTACAAGCCCGGGTGAGCCGAACCCTACTTATTTGCTCAAGGTGAAGGCTGACCCTATAGAGGCTGCCACGGTAAGCGGAGGAGGTCGATACACGGTGAACAGAAATGTGACTGTATCAGCTACCCTCAGCTCTACCGAATGGAAACTTATCAACTGGACAAACAGTTCAGGCGAGGAGGTGAGTACATCCTACTCATTTACCTACAAGACGCTCAATGCCGACCAGACACTCACTGCTCATTTCGAGAGAGTGGAAACCAGCATACTGACCACCAAATCAGACCCAGCTTCGCTCTTCAACGAAACGACGACAGAATATAAGGTAGGAACCAGTGTAAACGTGTCGTGCAGCACTTATTCAAATTTCACGTTTAAGAACTGGACTGATAAAGATGGCAATATTGTGAGTGAATCGCGTAGTTTCACCTACGTTGTCACAGAAGACGACCAAGTGTTTACTGCTCATTATACCTTCACACCATCTTCGCCATCTGAACCATCAGAAACCAAAGCCAAGCACCGTGTGTATTTTACAGCAAATCCTTCTTCGGCTGGCTCCTTCAACCAAACGAATGGTATGCAAGTGACAGAAGGCAATAGCTTCAGTGTGTATGCTTATACGAGCTCAGGCTATTCGTTCAAGAACTGGACCATCGATGGCGTTGTAGTGAGCACGGATCGCACCTATTCAGCCATCATGGGTACAACGGATGTAACGCTTGTTGCCAACTATGTGTTCGACCCATCTTCCCCAGGTGAGCCACGCCCTGACATTCGCAATCATTTCAGTCTGTATGGCAACACCATCTCGCTTTATAAGGGTGAAACGATTTTGTACCCTATTTACCTTGAGAATACAGCCACGGCCAAGAATCTGGAATTCTCGATGATTTTGCCAGAAGGTTTCACAAGCGATGTTGAAGCACTGCAAACCACCAGTAGGACATCGGCATACACAGCTACTGCCACAATCGATGGACAGACGCTCACCGTTGCCTTGACGGGTGGCACCCAAATTTCGGAAACAAATGGCCCTATCGTACTGATTCCTTTGACTGCCACATCCCAACTTGAAGATGGTACTTATCCTCTCAATTTTGGTTCGGCACTTCTCACTTTGTCTGATGACACGAATCCAACGGTGACATTCCGAAATGGTTCTGCAGAGGTTTCCACACTGGAAGAGGGTGACATTCAAGCTCAGTTCTCGGTTGACCGCTATATGAACCGTGCTCAATTCACCAATCAGAGCAGTAGTGATTCGCGAACTTTTGTTTGGGATTTCGGTGATGGGAATACAAGTACCGAAACCAGCCCTATGCACATCTATGCCCAACCTGGTACTTATACAGTGAGACTGACAGCAAAGGGTGTGCTAAAAGAAGATGTGGCAGAACAGACGCTTGTCATCAATGCACCATCATCCTGGACTGCCAGTGGTGACTACACGCAGAACAGCATGGGCACTGGAGTGCGCAACTTCACGTCCGTGAAAGAAATGATCAGCCTCCTCTCGCAATGCACACCAAATGGAGAGATTGCCGTAGCTGTCAATGATGCTAATCCGTTCAGTGAAACATTTGCAGAAGAGGAAGAGATTGCTATGCTCAGCACTCTTGCCAGCAAGCTGTCGTCAACAGGATATAAGATGGCTCTCGCTTCGTCGGGAACAAGCAATGCATCCATCTCCCTGACAGTTCCAGCAGAGACCTCTGCACTGACGGCTGCCATTTCATGGATGGAACACCTTACGCTCACCAAAGTGAATCTCACTCTCAATGGTGCAAAGATTTATCCAGAGCAAATGGCATTTGAAACCTCACAGACAGCCTGCTCTAATTCATCTACCACAGCTATCGACTTTACTGCATTTGGTGACAATCTGGTGACAGCTGAATGGTACGCATCTGTTTCCGCTTCATGTCAGTTGACAGGCTATGAGACAGTGGGAGGCAACGTATTGTCTGCCATGCAGATTTCCAATCCTGGCAATTCGACCGATTACATTGATTACCATGTGACAGTTATGCTGAATGGGGTGGAAATTAAATCCTTTATCTACAAACTGTATGTGAAGCCTTCGCTTGCGGGCAGAACCTTCGAGAATACTTCACCTGCCAATAATGCTACCGTCAATTTTGGAAACCAGACACTTCGATGGACTAATTTGGGTTCCATTGCTTCTGGTGGATATACGCTTTACATCTCTCGCACCTATATGGGTGATGTGCAAGAGATGGAGCCTGTGAGCACAACCTCTTCCAGCTACACGATTGACGCATTGCCTGGTGCAAGCTATACTTGGTATGTGGAGGCATACGGTGACTGCGACGAGATGCTGACAAGTCAGGAAACATCCTTCACAGTTCGTTCAAAGAGCGATCTGGAAGTGATTTCGGTAGTAGCCCCTGAAACATCGAAGGGCAACACAAGCATTACCGTTCGAGCCACGATTAAGAACACCAGTGATATAGAGACCGTTGCATCAAGTTGGAATGATGCTATCTATTATAGTACATCGCCTGACAACTTTGCAAATGCTCAATATCTCACTTCAGTTTATCACTCAGGACGGGTGGCTGCGGGTGCAAGCTATGAAACAAGCTTCACTGTCACTACGCCAGAAGCTACTGCGGAGCATGTGTATTACTACGTGAAAGCTGATTATTCGGGCAATGAGCAGGAGTTGAACGAAAACAACAATGTGATGCAAAGCGAGGTTGTTGAACTCTTTGCCATTGACATTCATCCTGATGATTATGCAGTTTTGACAAGCATTTACAACACGCTGAACGGTGAACTGTGGACCACAAAATGGAAACTGAACACAACCGCTGTCATCAGCAGTGCTTGGCCTGGTGTCACATTCAACGACGATGGTCGTGTCACTGCTATCAACCTCAGCAACAATAGCATTAGCGGACAGTTGGACGCAACGATATTCAACTTCCCTTATATCACTTCCATCAACATGAGCCGCAACAACCTGACAGGTCTTACAGGCAGTTTCCCAAGCTCAGTCGTGAGTGTTGACCTGAGTTATCAGCGTAAGGATTTTGGCATAACATCTTACGAATGCCAGAACTGGACTATCGGTTCCACGATTGATAATATTGACCTTGGCAGTATCATCAGTTATGATGTAGCAAGTGGAACATACACAGCTCATCCTAACCTGTCGCTCTATTCCGTTACCAACAATTCGTATTTGGGAACTCTTGTTTACAACGAAGACGAATCAGCATATCTGCTGAATCTAAATGGCAACTACACCTTAGCTTCGGGTGCTGAAGTGATGGCACAGCCAACTAGTGGCACTGCTGCTTATTGTCGCCTTCGCGCCACACTTGATTGGGCCATGGGTGATGCCAATACGGATGGATTGGTAGATGTGCTGGATGCTCAACATACCATCAACTACATCTTGGGCACTCAGACAGGTAACTTCAACTATGCAGCAGCCAACACCTACACCGACAATCTCATGAATGTGCAGGATGTGGTGGCTACCATCAATCTCTTTATCGGTAATGACGAATCCAATCTTGTCAAAGGTAGGATGACAACGGGTACGGAATGCAATGTGATTTATGCTACAGGAAACCGCATCATGCTTCAAAGCGAAGAACCGATTTCCGCTTTGGATATCCGTTTGCTTGGCGTGACTTCATCACAAGTTTCTATGCAGTTGAACCGAAACGACTTCCAATATGTGATGCATAAAACTGCGGATGGAGTACGTGTTGTAATCATAAGTCCTACGGGTGAGACGATTCCTGCTGGCACATCATGCCTGTTCCTGACCTCATCAGAAGCTGAAATTGCATCCGTGAAGGCTGCAAATGCTCAGGCACAATATGTGGGCATCGGTATCGACAATCCTACCGACATATCAAACATCACTACCGACTCTGTCATTAAGGCGGAAGGTATCTACAATATGCAAGGTATCCGTATGAATTCAATCACCCGCAAGGGTATCTATATGATTGATGGAAAAAAAGTTCTAAAACAGTAAAACCATGGATATAAGAAAATATATTATATTAGGTGTATGTACGCTGCTGGGTGTTACATCGTGGGCACAGAACACGCTGAATGCGCCAGCGACCTTGGAATCGAAGGCGGGAAACAGCATCAGCGTGCCTATATCGATGGAAAACAGCGAGGATGTGGTGGCTGTGCAGTTCGATGTGCAACTTCCTTTCAGCATGACATCTGGACAAAAGCCCACGCTGAACGAAAGTCGTTCGAAGGGACACTCCATTGCTACCCGCTATCTTGGTTCCAACAAGTTTACCATACTCATCACAAACTTGGAAAACAAGGCACTTGCTGGTACTGCTGGTACTCTCGTCAACATACCGATGACCATTAGTACAGATGCGCAAGTGAATGTAGATTACCCCATCACACTCAGCAACGTAGTTCTAACCAACCGTAGGGGTGACAACATTGCGACTGGTAGTAGCAATGGTATCTTCAGACTACAACGCAGTAATTCTCCAGACCTTGAAGTGTCGAACGTGAGCATTACGCAGAGTGCCGTCAATCCAGGAGAAGTGATTGAAGTGAAGTGGAAGGTGAGCAATGTTGGAACTGCCAACACCAACTCTGGTTGGCGAGAGACCATTTCTCTCGTCACCTCTTCAGGCAGCAGTGTGAATCTTGGAACTGTCTATTTCAATGAGAATCTGGTTCAGAATGGTTCCACCCTGCGTTCAGCAAGTTTCACTCTGTCCAACTCCATTGGCTTAGAGGGTGAGGTTTCGGCTCGTGTCAATTTGGTGACCAATTCCAACACGGGTGAATATGTGGCCGACCAAGCTAACAACACAGCTACAGGCGGTTCTACAACCATCGGAAAGTTGTTGAACCTTTCATGCTCAGTGGAAAACATCGAGGAGGGAAAAGCGGCACGATTCACACTGACTCGCTCAGGAGACCGCTCTATGGACCAGACTTTCACCATTAATAATACACTGCCTCAGCAAATAAGCGCACCAGCCACGGTGACGATTCCTGCCAACAGGTCGTCGGTGTCTTTCGATGTGACCGCCATTGAGAATGATGAACCCAACGAGCAGCTCGACGCTACAATTACAGTGGAGGCAAGTAATGGATACACCGCTGTCAGCAAGGATATCCACATCGTCGATAACGATTTGCTGCCAATTTCCCTCTTGTTTGACCGCACGCTTGAGGAAAAATACAACGAAGGAGAAATAGCACATCTTACCATCACTGTGCCAAAGCGAATAGGAACGGGTGACCTGACATTCAATCTTGGAGTCAATTTGCCTAAGCGTTTCAAAATGCCTCGTACCGTAGTAATGCCAGCAGGACAGAAGAGCATGACAGTGGATATTCCTATCATCGACGACAATATCCCTGATGTAGAGGCATTGGTGGAATTCAGCGTTTCTGCTGAACAATATCAGTCGCAGAAAAAATACTTGGTTCTTGCCGACAATGATGTTTCCGCCATTGAGATGTCGATTACTCCTAACATCATCAGCGAAAAGGCTGGAGCAAATGCCATCTATGCTACGATTACTCGTAAGGAAGCCACCAATTCTAAGATTACGGTCAAGATTTCCGACACGAGCAATGGCGAACTCTACTACACCAATACCATCACTCTCGACGGAGGTGTCACCGATGCCACTTTCCCTATCAGCATCAAGGACAACAAGACTGTGGATGGCGAACGGAATGTGAAACTGTACGCTGAGGTTTACATCACAAGTTGTAATTGTACGGCCATCGGTAACAAACAGACCCAAGTAGAGCAGGACATCACCATCCTGGATGATGATGGACCAACCTTGTTTGTATCCTCCAACAAATCGACCATTCTGGAAGGGGATGATGAAGGAGCTGTGATAACCGTCAGCAGAAACACCACGAACAACGCCCAGCCTCTTGTCGTACAGCTCTCAACCGAAGCTGCCGACGTGAGTCTTGCAGGAACACTGACAATTCCTGCTGGCAGTTCGAGTGCCACAACGACGTTCAAGGCTTTGTCGAACCAGACAGAGGAAGGCAACCGCGCCATCACCATCCAGGCTTCGGCCAACGACTTCACTCCTGGCACGGCATGGCTGCTCATTTCCGACCAGAGCTTCCCTGACCTCTCGCTAAAGAGCATGGAGACAGTATCGCCTTCGTATGCTGCGGGGACTCCAGTGGAAGTAAGTCTCTTGATAGAAAACATCGGTGCCAACACCATGCCAAGGGGTAGTCTTATCAAACTGATGGTGGATGGTGAAGTGGCTACTTCGCTGACGATGGATACCGACCTGCCAAAGGGCGAAAGCCAGACGATTGTCATGCAATTAGAAGAAGGCATCGCTGTGCCAGGTTCACACACGCTCAGTGCACAACTCAATGCCAACAACTTCCACACGGAATTGCAAACCATCAACAATGCTGGTACGACAACAGTGGAAATCGAGTCGAACTACGAATACACCATTACTGTCAACAAGGATAAGTTCAAGCCAGGCGAAGCTGTAATATTTACGGGAACGGTTCACCAGAAAGGCGATGGCATAGCTGCCAACACCGACGTGGAGGTGTACGTTGTCTATGCTAATAAGCGCACACCATTCAGTGTGACAACCGACGAGGAAGGACAGTTCACTTACACTTACAACCTCGACGTGAGCCTCACAGGTGATTTCAGCTATGGCATCTGTATGCCTAAGGAGGAACTCACCACCGCATACGGCACGTTCTCCGTCTATGGCTTCACTCGTGCTTCGAATGAATACCTGACGAACAAATTGTATGTTGACGAGCCTTTCGCTGGAGTCTTCACCATCAAAAATATGGGAAGCCAAGCCTTGCACAACATCAAGGCAAGTGCGAAGGATCCAAGTGGACGCTATACGGTTGAATCCACTCCAATAACTACATTGGCAGGCAATTCCACTGCTGAGTTCCATTATACGATGACTCCAAACTCGCAGTCGAGTGGCAATGCATGGGAGTTAGTCACATTCCAGCTGGAAAGCGATGAAGGTGCTACACTCGATGTCGTGACCTACAACTATGCCTATACCCACACACCATCGCTCGTGTTCAGTACGAACAGCATCAATACGACTGTCACGAAGGGTACAACTCGCAACTATCCAATCCATGTCACCAACACGGGTTTGGGTGAATCGGGACGAATCACGGTGCTGCTACCATCAGGACTTTCTCAGTTCATTTCTCTTGTCACACCAGCCGAAATACCATCTTTGGCGACAGGTGACAGTGCAACCATCATGCTCAGATTCTCCGCAGGCGACTTCGATGTCAACCTCATCCAGAAGGGTAGCATCGCCATCAACTGCGAAAATGGCAATGGTAAGGCCATTCCATTCAATGTGAAAGTGGTGAGCGAAGAGAAGGGTAATCTTTTGGTACGTGTTCAAGATGAATACACCATTTACGGTGACATCAATGGCAACCGCCCTTACTTGGCTGGTGCCAACGTGAAACTCACCGATTACAACACGGGAGCTATCATCTGCAACACCATCACCAACGAAGATGGTGAGATTACCATCGAAAATATAGACGAAGGCTACTATCATCTCACGGTTTCAGCTGACAAGCACTCTACCTACAATCAGAATGTATTGGTCAATCCTGGCGAAACCACCGAGCATTTGGCAACACTTAGCTTCCAAGCTGTGTCTTACACCTGGGATGTGGAGGAAACAACAGTGGAAGACGAATACGAAATCACCACCTCCGTCACCTACGAAACCTACGTTCCTCGTCCTGTGCTTGTCATGACAGCACCTGACACAATTGATGTCGATGCCATCACAGCCGACAAAAATGCTCTCATCTACGTCATCTTGCGCAATAAGGGCTTCATTACGGCCATCGATGTTTCTCTCGAATTGCCTTATCATCCTCAGCTTACTTTCACACCGCTTGTGAATTGCGAAGGATTTGAATTGGCTGCCAACCAGAGTATCACGATTCCTGTGCTTGTCACCCGAAATCCAGAAGAAACTGGTGGTGATGCACGTCTGAGAAGGGCACCAAGCGAAGGAGCCATGTGTAATGGTAAGTTCGGTGCACCTTATAAATGGCCTTGTGGAGAAGGTTCTGCTTTCTCATGGCTTGAGAAACCACTTCGATACCTCACCAATATTGGTTGTAGCGACAAGGGAGGCCCAATGCCAACTTCCCCATTCGATATAGACATGGGACATGGAGGCCCTGGAGGTCCTGGAGGAGACGGAGGTATCAGCATCGGCCCAGGCGGTGAAGCTGTTGTAGCAGCTGTTATAAAACTTTTATGCATGCTTTGCGACTGCTTCTGTCCTGACCCTATACCTCCTTGTACATATACAGACGAATCATGTACGGAAAATTTGGCAAAAGAGGGTGTAAAGAAAGCAGCGGGTGCTGCCGGAGGTAAAGTGGGTGAATGTCTGGCTGGGGCAGCCATGGATGGCGCAAAGGCTCGTAAGGCAAACAAGGTAGTTCCTGCACTGTTGTTGCAGTCGGGTATCAAGTCCACACTCTTCTACACCTATCACAATACGCGCAACCAGTACCTGGCAGAACGTATGAATGCACCTCAACTGATTTACGAGCATCTGGACGTTCGTTCACCAGTAGTACTTGCACTCAGCCAGGTGGACAAGAAATTGGACGATATGCACAACGATGGCACACTCTACAATGCCGACCTCGCTCAGTTGAAGACAGAACTCATCAACATGCTGCCTGGTCGTCAGGCCGTATGGGTTGACTTCGATATGAACAACTATGTTGAACGTATCATCAACAGCTACAAGATAGACGACGGCATGGAAGTGGAGGGCGACAACTACATGAGTAAAGCCGTACTCAAGGACATTGAGGATCGTCGTGATTCCTGTGCTGTGGAACTCTTCAAGATGGGCTTCGTGGATTGGAACGAATTGATACAATCAGCCCATAAGGACTGGGTGGAATATCAGGAAAGTGCTTCAAAGAACACTTGTGCACAAGTGAAACTTGAAATATCCCAGAAACTCGTCCTCACTCGCCAAGCTTTCCGTGGTACCCTTACGATTGAGAATGGCACGGATAAAACTCTCTCAAAAATCTCCACCGATATCTTCGCATCCGACTCCAACGGTAAGGTGGCTACCTCTCACGAGATGCAAATCAATATCGAAAGCATCACGGGATTTGAAGGCGAACTGAATGGCGAATGGTCTCTTCCTGCTGGAGCAAAGGGTGTTGCCACATTCCTGTTCATTCCAACCAAATATGCTGCACCAGACACGCTGACAACCTATCATTTTGGTGGAACACTCTATTACCAGGATGATGAGGAATATCGCACCCAGACGCTCTATCCTGTAGCGCTGCAAGTGAAACCTTCTCCTGAATTGGATCTCACTTACTTCATGCAGCGCGACATTTACGGCGACAATCCACTGACTCCTGATGTGGTTGAACCAATCATACCTGCTGAATTCAGTGTGCTGATTCACAACAAGGGCAAGGGCGACGCAGACAATGTCCGCATGATTACCGAACAGCCAAAGATTGTAGAGAACGAAAAGGGATTGGCTGTAGATTTCGCCATCATCAGCTCATCGCTGAATGGTGGAGAAAAGGCCATGGCACTCGACAAGAGCATCGCTACGCAGTTTGGCGACATCTTGGCAGGTACCTGTTCATACGCTACATGGGATTTGACATCTTCTCTCTTAGGACACTTCGTTGATTACGACGTAAGTTATACCCATCTCACAAGTTACGGTAATCCAGACCTTTCACTGCTTGACCAAGTCACCATCCATGAATTGATCCACAGTGCCACTGTCGATATTTCAGGCAAGCCATATCGGGCATGGATTACAAACGACCAAGAGGATAGTCACGATGAACCAGACCATATCTATTTCTCGAATGGTACAGACGAAGAACTCGCAACACTCTCCGATGCTACCATCGTGGAGAAAATAGAGGGTGAGACGAACAGCTATCGCATCACCGTCACGATACCTCAGAAGGAATGGTTCTACACTTCCATTGCCAACCCTACAGGTCAGCACGCGAAGCTATTGTCTATCATCAACGAGACATCCAGCAAGGAACTCCCTGCCGATAACTTCTGGACGACAGAATACACCATGCAAGACGGTTTCGACCCAATGGAGGACAAGCGAATCCACCTCTTGGACCTCTCCGAAGGACCTGGAACCATCTCCTATATCGTCACCTTCGAGCCAGCTCCTGAAGTGGAACTCGATGTGGAAAGCATTGAAACCGTTCCTGAAGGAAACGACATCGCTGAAACGCCAATCAACGAACTGACGGTTACCTTCAACAAGGGCATCGATGCTACCACCTTCACCCGTGACGACATTGTCGTTCGCTACGAAGGCATCAAACTCGACGTTGATATTCCTATCACTGCTATGGAAGGAACGACCGAGAAATTCAAGCTCAACACCAGCTCGCTCAACGAGAATGGTTACTATATCCTTCAAGTGAACACCGACAACATCATCGACGAGGAAGGATACTATGGCTATAATGGCAAGAGCGTCAACTGGATGCTGTTCAAGGATGGACTTGTTCACTACAATTTCGGATTATATCCAAACGACGAGTGGGGCTCCATCACCTCAGGCAATGGAACCGCAGTGGATGAGTCAAGTTCAGCTGATTATGGTTCCGACACACAGACCTATATGGCTGTAGCAAACGAAAACTATGAGTTTGTGAAATGGTATATCAGCACAAAGAATCAGAGCGCTTTCAACTCAAGCACCAAGAGGCGCATACCATCGATGGTGGTGAACAATTTGGAAGGCTATGAGGAATACTCTTCCAATGCCCTGCTCGAATTGCCAACCAACCAGGACTACGACCTTGTCGCTGTGTTTCAGCCAAAGAAGTACTCGGTGAAGTTCATCTATGATAGTGAAGATGTGACGCTCAACCACGACAACAGTATTTGGGAGTATGGCACAACTATCACCATCAAGGCAACGCCATCCGAAGGCTTCAGGGTCGTTGGTTTCTATGTGAATGGCGAGAAGGTAACCGATTCCGACACTTTCGACTACACCGTGGAAGGCAATGCCGAAATCATACCTATCTGCGAAGAGATGTATCAGTATGTACTCCTTGACGAGAACAGCGAATACATACCAGAGGATGTGGAGTATGCCCATGTCACACTGAAACGCTCCTTCCGCAAGGGCTACTGGAACACCATCTGCCTGCCTTGTGATGTGGACGACCCTGTCACCGTATTCGGTGCAAGCACTGTGGTGGCACAACTGTCAGGCATCTCCGGTTCTGTGCTTCAGTTCTCAAGGGTTGACAGAATGGAAGCCAACGTGCCTTACATCATCAAGGCAGGTACCATTCAGAACAGTGCCATCGACTATGGCGACACGCGCTCTACTATTTACAACATAGCCGGCACAAGCATTGTTGCTCCTTTGGTGAATGGAACAGTTGACACGCACGACGGCGTTTCCTTCATCGGTACATACGATGTAAGCCCAATCGCTGTAAACGATGGAAACTACTACTTGAGCAGAAACAATCTGTTCTATGTGGATGCTGATGCTACAGAAAGCAAGACAAGTCGTTTCCATGGTTATTTCCATACATCATCCGAATTGCATACGAAGCTCAACTTCAACTCCGACATTTCTGTTGGCATCGAAACAGCCGATGCAGCTCCACATGGTGACATCTACAACCTGCATGGAGTTCTCATTCGCTCAGCTACAGAAAGCCTGAAAGGAATGGAGAGTGGTATCTACATCATGAACGGTAAAAAGTTTGTTGTGAAATAAACATACTTTGTACTACAAAAAGCGAAGTAGGGTGTGAGTGTTTCTAGCTTACATCCAACTTCGCTTTTTCTTTGTCAATAAGTGCCGATATTCTAGTATTGAGTTA
>Ga0247609_10002299_pt1 | contig 20524 bp, 16 predicted proteins | sample 172DNAGHGlowgp2_FD_193487 | JGI IMG/M metagenome (GOLD analysis project Ga0247609, IMG submission 193487) | Sheep rumen microbial communities from Palmerston North, Manawatu-Wanganui, New Zealand - 1728 DNA GHGlow gp2 | ecosystem: Host-associated > Mammals > Digestive system > Stomach > Rumen ...
AACGTGGTGCCGTCTCGCTCAAGGAAGCCGTGGCCCAGCCCAACTTTGTCACCATCGACAGCGACTTGGTGCGCACTGCCCAGGGATTGGATATTTCACTTGGAATATGACCATCAACGTCATACCTACCGCTCAGCAAGCCCAAGACATCGATTTCAGCGGAAAAGTTGCCGTTGTCATCGATGTCTTGCGGGCTACTTCGGTGATTACCACGGCTTTGGACAATGGAGCCGACAAAGTCTTTTCCGTTAAGACTATCGAAGAAGCACAAAGCCTTTATTCTCAATTTGATGCATCGATGGTTTTGCGCGGTGGCGAGCGCCATGCCGTGCGAATCGAAGGTTTCGATTTCGGCAATTCGCCGTTGGAATACACGCGGGAAAGGGTAGGGGGCAAGACCCTTATCCTGACCACAACCAACGGCACCAATGCCATTAATAATGTAAAAGGTGCCGACGAGGTGGTTTTGGCGTGTTTTCGCAATGCGGAGGCGGTGGTGAATTACGTCATAGAGCGGTTGACGCAATGCGACAGCCGTGATGTGACAATCGTTTGCGCCGGCACCGAAGGCCGTTTTTCGCTCGATGATGGTCTTTGCGCTGGTATGTTGATTGATTTATTGCAGCAAAAAGCCCAAGTTGAATTGGACGACTTGGGCATTTTGGTGAGCCATTATTATAATGAAAACAAATCCAATCTTTTGGGTGCCCTTTTGGGCTGTTTTCATCTGAAACGTTTGTGTTCGCTTGGCTTTGTTGACGATGTCGGGTTTTGTCTCGAGGCGAACAGCGTGGCAACCGTTCCGGTTTTATTCCTTCACGAACCTGCTGCTTTCAGAAATGCCATGGGTGGTTAGTCGGACGAGGTAAGTCCCTGCTGGCAGGTCGGCTGTGGAGATTTCGACCTTGCTGCCACAGTTTTTCTTGCTATAAACCATAACTCCCACGAGGTTAAAGATTTCCAGATGTTCGATGCTTTCATCCGCCTCGATGATCATCACATTGTTGACCGGATTGGGGTAAATTGTGAAGGCTGTATGGTTTTGTTCGCCATTGCCATCGATGAGCAGCAAGTTGGCCACAAGGTTGCGGTTGCCTGTCACGATAAAAGAATAGGTCGCTTCTTCCGAGATGGTAGCGCCGTTTTCAGTCCAATTTTGGATAATGTATTTTTCGTTGGCATCTACCCTCAATGTGGCTGTTTCTCCAAAATGATAAACACCTGATCCATAAACTGTTCCGCCTTCTTCTGGCAATGCTGTAGCCTCAATGGTAAAGGATTTCAGCTCAAAATGGGCCACCAGGTTACGGTCACTGTTGACGGTGAAGTTGTAGCTCAATGTGGTTGATACTACGTTGCCGTTTTCGGTCCAATTCAGGAAGTTGTAACCGTTGTTGGCCGTGGCTGTAACGGTGCACGGTTGTCCTTGTTGATAGGTGCCTCCCCCGACGACGATGCCGCCTTGTGTTGGGTTGGCTACCACGCTGATGTCGAAAAGTGGCAACGGATTTGCGCTGAAGTGTGCCACGAGATTGCGGTTGCCATTGACGGTGAAAGTGTATTGTGCGTTTGCCGAAACGAAACTTCCGTTTTCCGTCCAATTGATGAAGGTATAGCCGCTGGCAGGCGTGGCATTCACGGTGCAGCTGCTGCCTTCTTGGAAGGTGCCGCCGCCACTGACGCTACCGCCCTCGGTCGGGCTGGCCGAAACGTTGATGGTGAAGTTTTGTGGGATGTAGGTGAAATGGGCCACAAGGTTGCGGTCGCTGCTGATGGTAAAGGTGTAGTCGCGCACGGAAGAAACGACTTGTCCGTTTTCGGTCCAGTTTTCAAAGGTGTAATGCTCGTTGGGCGAGGCGATTACGGTGCAGGTTTGGCCTTCTTGGTAAATTCCTCCACCCTCCACGATGCCCCCTTCGGTCGGGCTGGCCGAAACGTTGATGGTGAAGTTTTGTGGAATATAGGTGAAATTGGCCACAAGGTTGCGGTCGCTGCTGACGGGGAAGGTGTAGTCGCGCACAGAAGAAACGACTTGCTCGTTTTCAGTCCAGCTTTCAAAAGCATAATGCTCGTTGGGTGAGGCGATTACGGTGCAAGTTTCTCCCTCTTGGTAAATGCCTCCTCCTTCCACGGCGCCCCCTTCGGTCGGGTTGGCCGAAACGTTGATGGTGTAATTCGTAGGAATGTAAGCGAAGTGTGCCACAAGGCTACGGTCTGCATTGACGGTGAAACTGTAGTTAGGTTCTGAAGAAACGACTTGTCCGTTTTCAGTCCAGTTTTCAAAGACGTAATGCTCGTTGGACGAGGTGCTTACAGTGCAGGTTTCTCCCTCTTGATAAACACCTCCGCCTTCCACGGTGCCGCCTTCTGTTGGGTTGGCTTCGACGTTGATGGTATAGGTCGTTTCTGGACAATCGCCTTCTTGATAGAACGTGATGTTGTTGGCGTTGCTTGTGCCTGTGTAGAACGTGCCGTTATTATAGAATAAATAGTAGGTGGTGCCGCCGCCCCATCCGGTTGTTGTTTGGCTGATGCCGTTGCTGCTGATGGTCCAGCGGTTGTTGCTGCTTTGCGAGGTACTCCAAGTGATGGCCCTGTTGCCGTAGCCGCTTGAGTTTCTGGTCAGATAGTAGCCGTTGTAGGCGATATAGTATTGCCCCTCAGTCCCCGTCGAAGTCAGCACGAAAGGATAATTGATTTCTCCTTGTTCGATGGCGATGCCTCCTTCTTCGTTGGGAATGAGGTTCACCGAGGTCGTGGTGGAAGATCCGCTGCTATGGGTGGGCATGATGAAGGTGTTGCCATCTCGGTGACCCATAATGTAAGAGCCTGGTGCAGATGGTGTTACTTCTTCGTAGCAATCGACGGGACAGCTTCCTGAAGGCGACATGTTGACGGTGAGGTCAATACGCGCGTCATCGGCAATGGTCACATCAACAGTTTCGGAGCAATAGCCTTCCTTGGTAAACTTGAAAGTGTAGTTCCCGCCTTTGATGGGACGGTGGAAGTCGCCAACGTCATGACTCGTCACCGAAGAACCGTGGTGGTCGTGGTTGATCACTGTAACCATCACACCTTCAATAGGTTGTCCAGTTACGGCATCGGTAATGATGCCATGGACACCGTTGAGGCATTGTTCCATCAGGGTGAGCATACTGTTGTGGTTGTAGTTCCAGAAGTTGGGCAGCTGCGATGCGCTGGGGGTCTTTGCCGTGGAACACTCGATGGTGACTTCGCGGCATTGGGCATAATAGTTCATGTAATCCTGACGGCTGCCCGTGATGGTGTACCATGCGTAGCCGTTGATGATGCCGTTGCTGCTGGTGCCGGTCATGTAACTCGAGTTGACCGATTGGGCCAATTGGGCATATTCGCGGCAAATGTAGCGCCACCAGTTGTCGTCGGGATGGGTGGGTTGGTAAGTGTCCCAAGGATAGTTCATCACCTCGGCGCCGCCGTGGTAGTTGGCGCCCATGGTGAACAGGTATTGCTGCGCCAAGTCCATCATCCATTGCGCCTCGTCTTGATAGTAGGAGGCTCCGTCGGGGTGGGCACCGTCGTCAAAGTCGGGGAAGTGGCGGTTGAGGTCGATGCCGTTGCCGTTGTAGCGGCGAGCGCCCGTCACGGTGTTGTTGCCTCCGTAGTAGGTGCCGTCAGGATTGGTGCAGGGGAAAATGAAGATGTCGAGGCTGTTGACCAAATTGACGATACGCGAGTCGGTGCTGGTGCAGAGTTCGTCGATGAGGCGGAGTATCAGTATCATCCCAGTCACTTCGTCGCCGTGCATCGTGGAGGTGTAGAGGAACTTGGGTTTGCCGTTAGGCTCGCCGTTGTTGATACGCACACCGAGAATCTTGCGGTGGTTGCTCGTAGAAAGTGTCCCCAGGTCGATGAAGGTACACGTCCTATCGCCGACGGCTGTGGCGGGAAAGCCTTCCATCATGCTGACGTATTGCGGATAAGTCAGATAGGCATCCCAGTCGTAAGTGTCGCGTTGCGGGTCGTGCATCTGGGCCGTTTCACGCAACGATGGCGGTGTGAGCAGCGTGGGTTGGTAACCAGCCGCCAGCAGGTTGTCGTATTGGGCTTGGTTGGCATAGCAAATCACCGAAACACCGTTGGTGGCATCAACCGAACAGATTGAGTTAACAACTTGGATTTCAGAAGGATTGTTGATATTGAGGCTGAAATAATATTCGTCTCGTTGCTGCATCAGATGAGCCAATGACTCTTGGCTCTGTGCTTGAAGGCTGCCGCACATTAGGACGGCGAGCGTCAAAATGAAGAAACGATGTACAAGTTTCATAGTCTGAACATGTTTGTTTTAGGTTCGCAAAAATAGTTTTTTTTCGTTTCTGTACGTATCGACGCTCAAAAATATCTACTTTTGCAACTCTGCACGAATCAAGCAAAACAACACAGTCCGAAATGAGAACCCGACGCACTTTTTTGGCCATTTCCATTCCATGTGGGACAGAATTTCCGGCCCTTGTCGACCGCCTGAAGCGCAACCTTCAGCATGAAAAATACATCAACTATGTAAAAACCAATCAGATACACTTGACGTTGAAGTTTGTGGGCGAAACCGCAGAAGAGGACGTCAAGCCTATCATTGAGGCTTGCAAGAACGTGGCTGCCAGGCACCAACCGTTCATGATGGATTTCGACCGTTTGGGCATCTTTGGCAGCAATGGCACGCCACGTGTGCTTTGGCTCGGCATGAACAACCAACCTCAAGCCCTTTTCGACCTTGAAGCCGACATTTTGGACGCTTTCGACGGATTGGGCTACCTCCGCGACCGTCAAAACTTCGTGCCACATCTCACTATTTGTAGGATTAAATCACTGGTTGACAAGAAGTTCTTTGAACAAATCTATCATGGCATCGAACAAAAGACCTACCTTCATACCGAAGTTCGTGACTTGGTGTATTTCCAGAGTTTCCTGCAACCGACAGGCCCTTTTTATAAGGTGTTGGCCAAAATGCCGTTGGGAGCAAAAAGCTAAATTTCTCAAAGAACACCCATGAAACGGAAAAAAGCCGTACTTTTGCAATTTATTTGACCACGATGCGTTTTTAGAAGAAACGAATCATAAATCTTGAATTTGAAATCTTAATCTTGAAATTTAAATCTCGGAATATGAAATCGAAAATCACAACCGTAATGATGGTGCTTTTGGCCGCTTTCATCACCATAGGAGGCACCACCAGCTGCAAGAGCAAGAAACGCCTCGCGAAGGAAGCCGCTGAGGCTGAGTACAAATCGAGAGTGGAGCAAGCCGTGAAGGACCTCAACGCCATCCTCGACGACGAAACCCTTTGGAGCCTCGAAGAAAAGGAAGCCCGTGTGAAGACCATCAAGGATTGGAACCTGCAAAACGCCGAAGTCGACGACCTGCTTTTCCAAGTGGAGAAAAAGCTGGCTCGTGAACGCGCCCAAAAGGAAGAACAAGAGCGCATCGAGCGGGAGGAACGCGAAAAAGCCAATGCCGCCGATGCCGTGTTGGGGCGCAACTTCAGCAGCATCGCCACCGCAAATAGCACAAACCAGGCCAACCGCCTCATCAACGAGACTTTGGGCATGTTTGAGTCGGCCAACACCCCCGTGCTGATCATCATCAAGCAGAACGCCGGCTTCAACGACTACGACCGCCCGACCACCATCGAGAACTACCTCAACTACCTGAAAGACCAAAAGAAAGCCACCGAAAAGGTGCACCAAATCAAATACAACAACAACGGAAAGATTAACGAACTTGAACTGATAAAGAAATGAAAAAGATCATCGCCACTTTAGTGATAGCCTTGTGCGTTGTGGGCAGCGCCATGGCACAAGACGGACTGACTCCCGAACGCAAGCAAGCCATCGATAGTCTCGCCTTGGAAAAGGTGAGAGACCTGAGCAAATACATCAAAATCGTTGGCTCGAAGGAAACCCCATTCAGCGAGGCCAACCGTGTCATCGACCGCGCCGAGGAGCTTTTCATGAGCGATGCCGAAATTGGTGTGTCGTCGCTCGGCTCCAACCAAATTACCTATTATCGCGTTCGCAAGTACATGGAGCATTTGATGCGCCTCAACTACGACCGCGTGGAGATTGAATGGTACAACATCGAGTATGTCAGCGACTTGCAACGCCAGCCCGATGGCACCTACGTGGGCGTCATCACCATCTTCCAGACCTTCCGTGGCTACGATGCCGAAGGCAATTTGGCCTATAAGGACACCACTAAGAAAGACATCACTGTCTACGTGAAACGCAAAGAAACCCAAATCGGTGGCCGCACCATCGGCTTCTGGGACGTGTTGCTTGGCGACATGAGGGTGAAGGAAACCACTAATAGATAGGTTTTTTGGCCATGACCATTGACCATGACCGTTTTCATCATTGCTGAGGCGGTCATGATCATAGTCAATGGTCATAGTTCATTATGAAAAACATCACCCGACATATCACAATTATTGCCCTTGGGCTTCTTCTGTGCGTCGATGCTTTCGCACAAACCATCGGCGATTTCAAGATGGACGAGACGGAGCTTTATGCCATGACCAAGCAGATGGGCCAGTTCATGCGCCGGTTCAATTATGAGGAAGACCAGTTTGGCAACCGACTCTATCCCAAAGACGCCAATTACCGCAGCGCCGAAATGCGCCGCAAGTCGTTGCCCATTCTTTTCGACCAAGCGAAATACGGCACCCAAACGGAATTGCAACGCTATTTCATCGAAGACGTTACCAAAGGCGATTCCACGTTCATGACTTTTCTCGGAGGTCGTTGGTATTCAGAGGTTTCCACTACGTTCAAATACAATGGAAAGGAGGTCAGCGTGATACTCTTCTTGGCCGTCGAGCAGGAAGGCTTAGGCTCAAAGTGGGTGCTGACCAACGTTTATTTCTCGGAGTTCAACAAACTGTTTCCGACGGGCGAATTGGCCGAAAAGGAAAAGCATTTCCTGCATCCGATGAGCCATGAACTCGATTTCATGAACATTTATAAGGCCTTTCGAAATCCGGAAGTGATTGAATATTACGCTTCTAAGGAATACCAGCCTGACTACCTGACACTGTTTTTCTACGAAATCAAAAGAGGCAACCTCGTGTTTCAGCATGTCGACAAGGTCAAGTTCCACGTCCTGCAAATCAAGGACTGGTATTTCGAAGTGTCGTGGTTCAACCGTTCGGGCCTCAATTCCGGCTGGCTCATGTCGAACGTCATCTATATGCCCGAAAGGGAAAAAACCAATATCATCAAATTCTATCAACCATGAAAAAGATAACCATCCTCTCCATATTGCTGCTCGGCTTCGCTTTTGGCGGCCATGCGCAGAAGCTCTCGAAAGACGAAATCGCCAAGTACGAGAACGAAATCAAAAGCCTGATTGCCTACTTGGAGGAAACCATTAATTTTATCGGCGACAGCACTTCGTCGGCTATGGAGAAGGAAATCGTGTTCACCGAAAGTTGGAGCAAGATCTTCGTCGACGACAAGGTGCAAATCGAAGACGACCTCGACGTGAACCGCAAAACGCCCATTAATAAGGATGTGCAGGCCTATCTCAAAGACATCGACTTCTTCTTCAGATGGGCCAACTTCAAGTTTGACGTGCAAAGCATCGCCAACAGCACCCGCGACGATGGCAGCATCTATTTCAAGGCCACAATGACGCGCCACTTGACGGGCAAAACCGTCACAGACGAAGCTGTCGACAACGTGAGGAACCGCTTCGTCGAAGTCAACCTCGACAGACAGGCCAACAGCTTGAAGATTGCGAGCATCTATACCACCAAAATCAATGAAAAAGAGGCACTTCGCAATTGGTGGAACAGCCTTTCGATGAACTGGAAAAGCCGTCTCGGCAGCGATATCAAGCTTTACGACAGCATCCCGTTGGAAAGTGTAGGCATGATTACCGCCACCGATTTCATGGCTTCCTATCCCGCCATCGACCCCTCAACTGGCGAAACCGTGCTGCGCGACAAAATCTTCAAGAACGACATGGCCGAACTCGATGCCAAGCTGAAGCTCGTCACCCAAAAACAACGCCTCGACCTTTCGGGCATTCGCGAAATCATCAGCCTTGAGCCGCTCAGCGAACTCTCCGACCTGACTTATTTGGACTTCTCGGAAACTTCGGTTGAGGATTTGTCGCCTGTGCGCAATCTCAACAAACTGAAGGTGTTGAAGGCCAATTCTACCCTGATTGACGACATTTTCAACCTGAAATACAACATCACGCTTGAAGAACTTGAGGTGGCCAACACGACCATCGACGACCTCGGTGTGCTGTCGTCGTTGCACAACCTGCAAAAACTCAACGTGGCGCAAACGCAGGTCAACAGAATCAACCACTTGAAGAACTGCCCCAACCTTGTTTCGCTCAACATGGGCGGCACCCGCATCGCCAACCTCGGTGCATTGCAGGACCTGACGCAGCTCAAGTCGTTGGACATCAGCCAAACCGCCGTGCGCGACTTGGGTCCCGTCATTGCCTTGAAAGACCTGCAAAGCCTCAATATTGCTGGTTCGGCTATTACCAACTTGCAGGCACTGAGCGAGTTGGAAAACCTTCGCGAGGTCAATTGCAGCAATACCGCCGTGCGCGACCTTACGCCTTTGAAGTCGAACCGCAGGCTGAGCAAAATCTATTGCGACCAGTCGAACATCGGCGATGCCGAAGCCAGTGCCTTCGTCAAGACCAATCCTTATACCTTGGTCATCTATGACACCGATGCCTTGCGCAATTGGTGGGCTTCGCTCCCGATTTATTGGAAAGCAGTGTTTTCCAAGCAGATACAGCTTGATACGCAACCTACCACGGAGCAACTTCATGCCATCCTCAACCTTCAGGAACTCGACCTTTCAGGCAATTCCTACATGCAAAACCTGATTCCTGTCAGCCGACTGATTAATTTGAGGTCGCTCAATATTGCCCACACTGAAATTGCTTTCCTTCAACCTATTGCGGGATTGGCCAATTTGGAAACGCTTAATATCGAGCACACGTTCATCAATGATATTACACCTTTGCAAGACATGGTCAGCTTGAGGCATCTCAACATCATGAATACGCCCGTCACTGACCTAACGCCTTTGCTCACCGATAATCGCATTGAGTTGGTGGAGGCCGACAGCACTGCCATTTCCCGTCAGAGCGTGCGCCACCTGAAGGAAGCCCAACGTCAGGTGACGGTGGTGTACCAAACCGAAGCCTTGCAAAATTGGTGGAACGGCGTCGACGAAATTTGGAAGATTATCTTCAGAAACCATGTAGGTTGCCAAACGGAAATGCCTAATGCCGTGGAACTTCAGAAGATTATCGATTTGAGGGAAATCGAAGTCGGGCCTGAAACGTCCATCGTCACGTTGGAACCGCTTGCCGATTTCACATGGCTCGAACGGCTTACCGTCAACAATCAAAGCATTCATGACCTGAACCCGTTGAAGGACAAGGAGTTTTTGGTGGAACTCAATGTGCAGAACAATCCCATCAGCAGTTTGTCGCCCATCGAAAGCAGCACGATGCTCCAGTTGCTCAACATCGAGAACACGCAAGTGAGCGACTTCGGTCCGCTCTCGAAGATGAACGAATTGGTCACCATCAACGCTAGCGGCACACCGGTGAAGTCGCTGAAACCTTTGTCGGGATTGCTGAAATTGGAGAACCTTTTTGTCAACAACACCAACGTGCGCAGCATTTCGCCGGTGGAAAACATGCCGTCGCTCAGGCAGTTGAAGGTTTACAATACCAGGGTACGTGCCCGCGATGTCGAGAAACTGCAACAGAAACGTTTGGATCTGAACATCATTTACTATTGACGTCGAGCCAAAAACAAGCGTAAACTCAAATAAAAAGCGTTTTCGTTTGCGGATACGCTTTTATTTTGTACTTTTGCAAAATCTTGAATCTTGAATTTTAAATCTTAAATATAGAATCATGGAAATCAGAAAATTAGAACAAATGTTTGAGGTTTTGCGCAGCAAACCCAAGAAACGCCTTGTGGCCGCATACGCCAACGACGACCACACCATTTGCGCCGTGAACGCCGCCGTCAAGGAAGGCCTTATCGAAGCCACCCTTATTGGCGATGAAAACGTGATTGCCGAAGTTTGCAAGGCCGAAGGCATCGACATGGCTAACTTTAAGGTCATCAACGAACCCGTCGACACGAAGGCCGCCACTATGGCCTGCGACCTCATCAATGCCGGTGAAGCCGACATCCTGATGAAAGGCCTGCTGCCCACCGACAAATACATGCGCGCCATCCTTAATAAGGAACGCGGCCTCTGCCCGCCCAACGTGACCTTGGCCCACGTCGCCGTCATCGAGAACCCCAACTACCACAAGTTGCTCGTGGCCTCTGACTGCGCCATCATCCCGTTGCCCGACCTGAAGCAAAAGCAAACCTTGCTGAAATATGTGACCACCGTGTCGAAGGCTTTGGGAACGAGCTGCCCGAAGGTCGCCATGGTGACTGCCACCGAGCAGATGAGCGCGGGCATTCCCGCCTGCGTTGATGCCGCCATCATCGCCAAGATGGCTGAACGCGGCCAAATCAAGGGCTGCATGGTGGAAGGCCCCATCAGCCTCGACCTTGCCTTGGATGCCGAGACCGCTGCCATCAAGGGCATGAAGAACCCCGTGGCCGGTGATGCCGACTGCCTCGTGTTCCCCAACCTCGAAGCCTCCAACGTGTTCTACAAGTGCTGCACCAAGTTCGACAAGAGCGAAGTGGGTGCCATGCTGATGGGTGCCAAGGCGCCCTGCGTGCTTAGCTCGCGCGGCGACACCTCGAAGACGAAACTGTATTCCATCGCCTTGGCAGCAATGCTGGCGTAATACTCACGTCTCGCAATGACGTAAGACGAACAAAACAACAATTCAACGATTCAACAACCAACAATTCAACGACATGTATAAAATACTGACCATAAACCCTGGTTCCACCTCGACGAAAATCGCTGTCTTCGAGGATGAAGAGCAAATCTTCAAGAAGAACCTGAAACACAGTGCCGAAGAAGTGGCGAAGTTCGATCGCATCGCCGACCAAAAGCCTTTCCGCACCGAAGCCATCCTTCGCGAGCTGAAAGAGGCTTGCATCGACCTCAAGGAGATGGCCTGCGTGGTAGGTCGTGGTGGCTTGCTGCGTCCGCTTGTCTCGGGTGTCTACGAAGTGAACGACCTCATGATTGAAGACCTGACGGTGGGTTACAACGGCGAACACGCCTCCAACCTCGGTGGCTTGATTGCCAACGACATCGCCAAGGAAATCGGCGTGAAGGCCTACATTGCCGACCCGGTCGTGGTCGACGAAATGGACGAAGTGGCGCGTTATTCGGGCCACCCGCTGTTTCCGCGCATCTCCATCTTCCATGCCCTGAACCAGAAGATCATCGCCCGCCAATTGGCCAAAGACCTCGGGCGCAAGTATGAGGACATGAACATCATCGCCATCCACCTTGGTGGTGGCATCTCGGTGAGTGCCCACAAGAAAGGCCGCGTGGTCGACACCAACAACGCCCTTAACGGCGACGGTCCCTTCACCCCTGAACGCGCTGGCTCGTTGCCGGCTGGCTTCCTCGTCGAGGCTTGCTTCAGCGGCAAGTACACCAAGAAGGAAATCGGCCAGATGCTGAAAGGTAAAGGCGGTTTTGTGGCCTATTTGGGCACCAACGACGCCCTCGAAGTGGAAAACGCCGTGAAGGCTGGCAACAAGGAGTGGGAGAAAGTCTACCAAGCCATGGCCTATCAAGTGGCCAAGGAAGTGGGCGGCCTCGCAGCTTCAGCCTTCAGCATGGATGTCGATGCCATCTTCCTCACCGGTGGCATGGCCTACGACAAGGGCTTCTGTGGCTTGGTGAAGAGCCATGTGGAGAAGATCGCTCCCGTCTACGTCTATCCTGGCGAAGACGAGATGAAAGCTTTGGCCTTGAACGGCTTGCGCGTCATGAGCGGCGAGGAAGCTCCCAAGGAGTATCAAGCATAAAGGATCAACGAACACATTGCAAACTAAAAGAGGCGACCTTTTGGCCGCCTCTTTTAGTTTGGTTCAAGTTGTTGGTAATCAGTTGAACAGGTCTTTCACATCGGGAGCTTGTTGTGCGGCTTCCGAAGCCTCAAAGTAAGGTTTCTTCTCAAAGCCGAACATGCCCGCGAAGATGTTGTTGGGGAAGCGGCGCAGGTAGGTGTTGTAGTCGCGGGCCGTTTCGTTGAACTGTTTGCGCGCATTGGCGATGGCGTTTTCGCAGCTTTCGAGTTGCGATTGAAGGTCAAGGTAATTTTGGTTGGCCTTCAGGTCGGGGTATTGCTCAACAGAGACGAGCAGGCGCGACAGTGCTCCCGACATTTGGTCTTGCGCAGTTTGGAACGCCTTCATGTTTTCTTCGGTCAAGTTGTTGGCATCCAATGTGGTGGAAGTGGCTTTGGCGCGAGCCTCGACGACGGCTTCCAAGGTTTTGGCCTCGTATTCGGCATAGTTTTTCACTGTGGCGACGAGGTTAGGGATCAGGTCGGCGCGTTTTTGGTAGGCCGTCTGCACGTTGCCAACAGCAGTTTCAACACCTTCTTGCTTGGAAACCAAGTTGTTATAGATGCTCACACCCCAAATGACGAGAACGGCGACAATGGCTAATACGATAATCAGTCCTTTTTTCATGGCGATGTTGATTTTTGATGAGACAATAATAAGGTTTGTTTTGTAGTTTTTATCAGTGTGCAAAGGTATGCAAATTTTTTCGTAATTTTGCATTTTATTTGTTTTATCAAAATCTGTACAAGCAAATGTCTGAAAATCAATATAAAAACGAAGAAAATATCCAAGACGAAGAGGTGTTCAACCGTGGTGCCAAACTTTCGGGCGAATTCACCACCGGCCAAAAGGTGCTGTGTTGCGGACGCTGCAAGTTGAGCCAATTCGACTGGTTGAAGGATTATGAAAATACCGAAGCCACCAGCCCGATTTGTTTGGCCGAAGTGCGCTTCAAGAACGACCGCAAGGATTATTTCACCTATCCCGAAGACCTCGACCTTGAAGTGGGCGAGATGGTGGCCGTTGAGGCTGCCATTGGTCACGACATTGGCATTGTCACCCTGTTGGGCGAGATGGTGGAACGTCAGATGAAACGCAAACGTTTTCGTACGCCGCGCGAGGAGATGAAGAAGATTTATCGTCGTGCCCGTGCCAACGACGTTGAGAAGTGGTTGTCGGCCATCAAATTGGAAAACAGCACGTTGGCTCGAACTCGTACCATTGCCGAGAATTTGGGTTTGGAGATGAAACTCAACGACGTGGAATATCAAGGCGACAAGACGAAAGCCATCTTTTACTACACCGCCGATGGCCGCGTCGACTTCCGCGAGCTGATCAAGAAATTGGCTGAGGAATTCCATGTGCGTGTCGAAATGCGTCAGATTGGCGTGAGGCAAGAGTCGGCCAAATTGGGCGGCTTGGGTTCGTGCGGGCGCGAATTGTGCTGCGCTTCGTGGATCAGCAATTTCCAGTCGGTGACAACGGGTGCTGCGCGTGTGCAACAGCTGTCGCCCAACCCGCAAAAGCTGGCCGGACAGTGCGGCAAGCTGAAATGCTGCCTCAATTTTGAATACGAAGCCTACGTGGATGCCCTCAAGGCTTTTTCGGACCCCAACATCGTGCTGCGCTTCAAGGCAGGCGATGCCGTTCACCAGAAAAACGATGTCTTCAAAGGCATCATGTGGTATTCCTACACCACCGACAAGGGCAACATCATGGCCATTCCCGTCGATAAGGTGAAGGAAATCATCGCCTTGAACAAGAAAGGACAGAAACCGGAAAAATTGGAGGACTACGCCGTCACCAAGGAAACCCAGACCAACACCAACGAAGGCTATGGCGAGGCCGACATCAAAAAGATGAGTGATTGATATGAAGAGAGTTAATGACAGAATGTGGAATGCTGAATGCAGAATGCGGAATGTGGAATGTGGAATGCAACACAGGGCTTTGCCCCTATTCAACATTCGACATTCAGTATTCAAATTCTTGGTAGTGGCCGTATGCTTGGCAATAACCTCGTGTACCACCAGCAACTACAACAAGCGTGTCGTGATTCCCGAGGCCGAGTGGCCGCAGGAGAACCGCGTGGCTTTCGATGTGAGCATCGACGACACCATCAACGGCTATGTCTTTGGGCTTGAATTGCGCCATCTGGAGAACTATCGCTACAGCAATCTTTTTGTGTTTTTGCACACGACGATGCCCAACGGCAACCACACGCGCGACACCATTGAGTGCACCCTTGCCACGCCCGAAGGCCGGTGGATAGGCAAAAGCAGTGGTTCGATGCGCGACTTGCGTATTCCGCTCAACGAGCAGCTGCAATTCCCACTTGTTGGCGACTATCATTTCGAAGTCGAGCAAGCCATGCGCGAGCCAGTGCTGAAAGGCATTTCTGATATTGGACTATTCATTGAAAAACAATAGAGTGGATTCATAATTCAAGGTTTAAGATTCAAAATTTTTGCCGATGGATAAAAAGAAGAATATAAAAAAGAAGCCGCAAGGAAAGTCGAAAGCCATACGCAACCTGTGGATTATCTTCGGGTCGTTGCTTTTTCTGGTGGTTTTGTTCTTTTTCTGTGTCGCGAAGGGCCTTTTTGGTGCCATGCCGACCTTTGAGGAACTTGAAAATCCCAAGACCAATCTTGCTACTGAAATCATCTCTGCCGATGGCAAGATTTTGGGAACTTATTATGTCGAAAACCGCTCAAATGTGCGCTATGCCGAGCTTTCGCACTATATGCCTGAAGCCTTGATTAGTATTGAAGATGAGCGTTTTACCGAACATTCGGGCATCGATGAACGGGCTTTGTTTCGCGTGGCTTTTGGCGTGATTACGGGACGGAAAAAAGGCGGTGGCTCAACTATTACGCAACAATTGGCCAAGAACCTGTTTCCGCGTGGCGAAAACCTGAGCAAGCCGAAACTCGTCCTGCGCAAGTTCCAGGAATGGATTACGGCCACCAAGCTGGAACACAACTATTCGAAAGAGGAAATCATCGCGATGTACCTCAACACGGTGGCTTTCGGCCACAATGCCTTTGGCATCCGCTCGGCGGCCAGCACGTTTTTCGACAAGAACCCCAAGGACATGACCATCGAGGAATGTGCCTTGATGGCGGGCGTGGTCAATGCACCCACGCGGTTCAGCCCGGTGCGCAATCCCGAGCGTTCGATGGGACGTCGCAATTTAGTGCTGCAAAAAATGGCCGACAATGGCTTCATCACCCAAGCTGAATGTGACTCCATCTCGTTGATTCCCATTGATATGTCGCACTTTAGTATCAAGGACCACAACAGCGGACAAGCCACCTATTTCCGTGAGTTTTTGAGAGGCGAGCTGAACGAATGGGCCAAAAACACCACTCGTGCCGATGGCCAACCTTACAACATTTATCGCGACGGGTTGCGTATCTACACTACCATCGATTCGCGGATGCAGCGTTATGCCGAGGAGGCCGTCAAAGAGTTTATGGGCAAGGAACTGCAACCGATGTTCTATAAGCATTGGAAAAACCAGAAAAACGCGCCATTCTCCAACGTCACGGCTGACGAAATCGACCATATCCTTGAGACTTCGATGAAGCGCACCGATCGCTATCGTATCCTCAAGAACGAAGGCATGCCAATGGATTCCATCAAGGCCGAATTTAACCGTCCGGTCCCGATGACCGTTTTTTCGTGGGATGGTCCTATTGACACCATGATGTCGCCGATGGATTCCATCCGTTATTACAAGTGGTTCCTGCAAGCCAGCCTGATTTCCATCGAGTCGCACACGGGTCATGTGAAGGCTTACGTCGGCGGCCTCGACTATCGTTTCTTCAAGTACGATCACGTCACACAGGCTCGCCGTCAGGTAGGTTCCACCTTCAAGCCGTTCCTTTATTCCTTGGCGATGCAGGAAGGCGAATATACGCCATGCACGAAGATTCCTAATATCAAGTACAACATCCAGTTGGAAGACGGAAAGGTTTGGTCGCCAGGCAATTCGGGCGGCAGAGTGGGCGAGGAAGTGACCCTGAAGTGGGCTTTGGCGCAGTCCAACAACTGGATTTCGGCCTATCTGATGAACCAGTTTGGCCCTAATGCCGTCATCGCGCAAGCCCGTCGCATGGGCGTTGAAAGCCCCATTGATGCCGTGCCTGCCATCTGCTTAGGCGTCTGCGACTTGAAGCTGATAGAAATGGTAGGTGCCATGAGCACTTTCGCCAATCAAGGCGTTTATATCAAGCCGATGTTCATCACCCGTATCGAGGACAAGAACGGCAATGTCATTCAGCGTTTCAGCCCTGAAGAATCGGAGGCGATGAGTGAACTGACGGCCTACAAGATGGTGGAACTGATGAAAGGTGTGGTGCAAAGCGGTACGGGTATCCGCCTGCGTTCGACTTACGGTTTCACCAATCCCGTGGCTGGCAAGACTGGCACGACGCAAAAGAACAGCGACGGCTATTTCATGGGTATCACGCCTGACCTGACCACTGGCGTTTGGGTGGGCGCCGAAGACCGTAGCGTTCACTTCCGCTCGACCAAGCTCGGACAAGGCTCGCACACTGCGCTGCCTATTTGGGCCTTATATATGAAAAAGGTATACGCCGACAAGAACCTGAATATCAGCAAGGGCGACTTTACGAAGCCTAATCTCCCCGGCGTCGACCTCAACTTCGATTGCGACCGCTACGACAATGACGATGGCGTTGAATATATTGATGAGTTTTAATGGACGCGAGACTGCGAGACGCGAGACGACGGGACTAGCGACGCCCCGAAGTCCCGAAGTCTCGAAGTCCCGAGTCAAAAATGCTATATTATGACCTCGAATTTCGTTGATTACGTGAAGATTTTCTGCCGCTCGGGCAAGGGTGGCGCTGGTTCATTGCATTTTCGCCGCGAGAAATACATCCCCAAAGGTGGCCCTGATGGCGGCGACGGTGGGCGCGGCGGCAACGTCATCATGCGTGGCAATGCCCAGCTATGGACGTTGCTCCACTTGCGCTACACCAAGCATATTTTTGCCGGCGATGGTGTGCCAGGTGGCCGCAACCAACTGACGGGAGCCGCTGGCGACGACATTTATATCGACGTGCCGCTTGGCACAGTGGCCTATCATGCCGAGGACCACACGCAGATTGCCGAAATCACAGAGGACAAGCAGGAGGTTGTGCTGCTCAAAGGCGGTCGTGGCGGCAAAGGCAATGCCTTCTTCAAGACGGCCACCTTGCAGGCACCCAAATTTGCCCAGCCTGGCGAACCAAGCCAAGAAGAGTGGATCACTTTGGAACTCAAACTGTTGGCTGATGTGGGTTTGGTCGGTTTCCCCAACGCGGGCAAGTCGACGCTTTTGTCTGTCGTCTCGGCAGCCAAGCCTGAGATTGCCGACTATCCTTTTACCACCTTGGTGCCCAATCTTGGCATCGTCAAGTATCGTGGTCACCGTAGCTTTGTCATGGCCGACATTCCAGGCATCATCGAAGGTGCGGCAGAAGGCAAAGGGTTGGGAATCAGATTTTTGAGACATATCGAAAGAAACTCGACTTTGTTGTTCATGGTGCCTGCCAACACCGACGACGTGAAAAAGGAATACGACATCCTGCTCAACGAGTTGAAGAAATACAACCCCGAACTGATGGACAAAGACCGCATCTTGGCCATCACCAAGTGCGACCTCGTGGACGACGACACCATCAAGGAAATCAAGAAGCATCTGCCCAAGAAGGTGCCGCACGTCTTTATCAGCTCCGTGGCCCAGCAAGGCATCGACGAGCTGAAAGACCTCATCTGGATGACATTGAACAAGGCGGACGATGGGGAGGAATGGTAATCACATCGGGTGAAAAACAAAAATGGGATTTGTCAATTCCTTTGGGCGAAGATACATGAGCAAATAAACGGGAAGATACAGGATATTTCCTTGATTCTCTGAAAAACAGTTGTAAATAACTGTATATCTTTTGTTTAATCATTTCAATATGTATTTTTCCAACCGCAAAAATACATATTTTTGTGCGTTTCCCAACCCAATTTTACCGATTTTTGTGCGTTTTCCAACCTATTTTTGGCAAGTTTTATGTATTTTTCCAACTATTTTTGGGGCATTTTTGTGATTTTTTCCAACTATTTGACAACAATTCCAAATAAAACAATTCATTAGTCATTTTTTGTCCACATAAAAAAACTATTTTTGCACCATAATCCTAACAATATGGACACCCTCTCAACCCTAGACTCCAAACTCTTCCTCTATCTCAACGGCCTTCACACCGAATGGATGGACAAAGTGATGGTGTTCCTCACCGACATGTGGATTTGGTTTCCGCTATACCTATTATTAATATACTGGGCCGTGAAGCAATACGGCAAACGCTGCTGGTGGGTGTTTTTGGCCTTGGGCGTCGTGGTGCTTTGCTCCGACCAATTGTCATCGCATGTCTGCAAGCCATATTTCCAGCGGCTGAGACCCTGTTTCAACCCTGATTTTGAAGGTATGCTCCATCTTCCTAAAGGACTGGCCGGAGGCAGGTTCGGCTTCACGTCATCCCATGCTGCCAACACCTTCGCCATTGCCGCCTTCCTCACCCCTGTCCTGCGCAACTACAAACCATGGGTAGGCATCATGCTGTATCTATGGGCTTTCATCTCAAGCTATACCCGCATCTACATCGGCTACCATTACCCTGGCGACATCGTTTGCGGTGCCATTTTGGGCCTGTTGGTAGGATTGTTGCTTTGGACACTCTTTCAGCGTCTTGTACTAAAACGTTGGTCAGTGGAATAGTCTGTCTTCTGGGGCGCTATTCGGGTTGTTGTGGAAGACGACTCTAATGGTTGCGAAAAGCTCGATGCCATAAAGCGAAGCTACTTTGGCACGACAAATCGCAATTTCGAGATAGCCATGTGTGCCGAAGATGGCCACGGGTTCGCCGTTGGGCACGTCCAAATAGCAGTCCGAAATTTTGTTGATGGTATAAAGCCGCCCCTTGACCATGATGGTAAACTCGCGGCCACGACGAGCGCGCTCAAAGTCGTCGCGGCTGATGTTGGTGATGAGGTTCTCGTAGCTGTCGATGTGGACGACAGTGCCTTCAATAGAGTCGTCGTGGACGACGGCGCAAAACTCGGCGCCATTGAGCTGGTAGAGTGGAGTGCCGATTTCCGACAAGGGCACACCCTGCGCAATCATGGTCGCCACCTTCGCAAAACGGTCGCGCTCGCAGAAGTTGTATGAGTCGGTGTCTTGCTCTTCCTTGATGACGACGGCTTCTTCGAATTCGCTGAAAATCTGTCGGAAAACCCCATTGTCGGTGCCGATGAAATACTGTCCGTGTGATCTGACGACAGTGTGTGGTGTCGTGTCGGATTCAACCGTTTCAACGGCGATGATGTGAATGGTGCCGGGCGGAAAACTATGGTAGCAGTTTTTTAGTGCAAATCCCGCACTCGCCGAGTCGAAAGGGGGGATGGAATGTGTGATGTCGATGATGGTGGCATCAGGCAATCGCGATAAAATCACGCCCTTGACCGCTGCGGCATAATAGCCCGAGCTGCCCCAATCGCTTGTAAGTGTGATGATTGCCATATCCTTTCGCGTTTCTGCTTCTGAATTTGCAAAAGTAAAGCATTTCGTTGGAATAGAAGGTGCGTTTTCTAGATTTTTCAAAAAAAAGTTTTCTGGCAATGTAAGTGACCACGAAAATGCGTCTTTTCGCGAAAAATAAACTATCTTTGCGCCATTATTTGGTTGATATGGCAGAACAGATTCTACAAATTGAAAACGTTGACCCTAAGGATCTTCACGGTCCCAACGACAGGTTTTTGGAGTTAGTGAAAAGCATGTTCCCCAAACTGAAAATCATTGCGCGTGGCGACTTCGTGAAGGTGATTGGCGACGAAGAGGAAATAGACTATTTCACAAGCCGTTACGAGACCCTGATGATGCAGCTCGAACGCTTCGGCAAGCTTTCGGCACAAAACGTTGAGGACATCATGATGGCCAGCACCGACACCGAATTGCAGCAAAAAATGTCGGAAAGCGACGTGCTGGTCTTCGGGCGCAGCGGCGTTCCCGTCAAAGCCATCACGGCCAACCAAAAAAGGATGGTGACAGCCTCGGAGCAAAAGGATTTGGTCTTCGCCATCGGCCCTGCCGGTACGGGAAAGACCTACACCGCCGTGGCCTTGGCAGTCCGTGCCTTGAAAGCCAAGCAGGTGAGACGCATCATCTTGACCCGTCCCGCCGTGGAAGCCGACGAACATCTCGGTTTTCTCCCCGGCGACCTCAAGGACAAGCTCGACCCCTATCTGCAGCCGCTCTATGACGCCTTGCGCGACATGATACCTGGCGCAAAACTAGACAGCTATCTCGAAGACCACACCATCGAGATTGCGCCTTTGGCTTTCATGCGTGGCCGCACCTTGGACCATGCCTTCGTCATCCTCGACGAGGCCCAAAACGCCACCCGAAGCCAATTGAAGATGTTCCTCACCCGC
>Ga0247609_10002300_pt1 | contig 20518 bp, 47 predicted proteins | sample 172DNAGHGlowgp2_FD_193487 | JGI IMG/M metagenome (GOLD analysis project Ga0247609, IMG submission 193487) | Sheep rumen microbial communities from Palmerston North, Manawatu-Wanganui, New Zealand - 1728 DNA GHGlow gp2 | ecosystem: Host-associated > Mammals > Digestive system > Stomach > Rumen ...
CATGTATTTATATTAGTTGGTATAAGTAATTGCGGACCCTATTGTTTTATGAGGGCGCGCAGAGTGAGTCCAAAAGAAAAGGAGAAAATAAATGGAAGTTTTTGTAGTAACATCAGGTGAATATTCGGACTATCGTATTGAGGCGGTTTTCCTTAATTTGCGCGAAGCAGAAAAGTATTGTGCTTCAATGAATAAGAAAACACCTAATTGGTCTTGGGAATTACAAATTGAAACCTATGATACCGAAGATGGCGCAGATTCTTACCCGCAGGATACTCCGGTTTATTATTGCTATCGCTTTAGTACAACTAAAAGAGAGGGTGATTTTACACGTACTCTAATACCCTCATATGTTTCTGAAAAACAAAAGGATTCTGTTACTTATAGAAAGGTAGGAGATAAAATATACACTACTTTTGTAATTTATCTCGATAAACCAAGTAGAGATGAAGCAATTAAAGTAGCAAAGGAACTTATGCGAGATAATCCCTATTCGGAAGAAAGCGCAGAAAAGAAAACTTCCTATTTGTTCTAATCGCTAACCAGCGAATTTACGGACGCAGGGTATACAGGAGAGTAATTTATGAAAGAATCAGATAGAGCAATATATAAATATCAAACCTATAAACTTATAGGAAAATTAAGGGAACTTTTTCCTGATGAAAAAGAAAGACAAAAATATATAAAAACTTTATATCAGTTTAAGCATTTTCTTGAACGCTATGAAGAGCAACTCGTAGAAGCTTTTGAGATGGGTAGGAATGAAGGAAGATTAGGTTTAGAAAAAACAAAAGAAGAAATTAGAGAAATTTTTATATCTTGGAACCCGTAAAATTTACGGACGCGCGCAATCAACGTAGAACAGGTGCGTTTTCCGAAAAGAAAAGCAGAAAAAATCCCATAGTACGTATTCTTCTACGTATTTATCTACGTATTCTTCTATGTCGAAATTTCGTGGTCGTAAATTTTTAGAGTCTTTGGGCGTTTTCTTCTCTTTTCTATAGAAGAAATAAAAAATATATAACTACGTAGAATAATACGTATATTACTACGTATATAACTACGTACAATAATACTTATATAACTACGTAAAGAAACCGGAGAAACCCCGGAAATGGTCCCGTGGAGGCCGAAGGCCGACACGGCGAAGGGGGAATTCGCGAGCCCGAAGGGCGAGCGAAGGGGGGAGTCTCCCCCCAAATAACTACGTATATAACTACGTATATAACTACGTATATAACTACGTAGAGAAAATCTACGTAAGGGGGGGGAATAAGTAAAGCGGACGAGCGAAAAAACGATCGCGCGCACGAAAACGAAGAAACCCAAACGAAAGCCAACTACGTAGGGAAGGGGTACGTAAGTAAGGGGTACGTAGAAGAATACGTAGAGAAAGAGTATATAGGGGCGAGCGAAGGGGAACGTAGAAGAAGGGGTACGTAAGGAAGTACGTAAGTAAAGAGTACGTAAGTAAGGGGAATAGGGGAGAAAGCTAAGGAAGAGGGGTACGTAGAGTAAGTGTACGTATAGGAGTACGTAGAGAGAACCGTAACGCTTCCGAAGTTCCTATACCCGTCGTAGAGACAATGGGAAACCTTCGGGATTTTCGAGGAGAGAGAGGTATATTGGGAGATTTGAGTGATGTGTATGGCCCCAAAATCCAAAAAAATAAAATTTTGAAAAATTTCAAAAAATATTATATAATATATATAGAAAAAAGGAAAGAAAACCCCTAAAAAATTAGTAAAATACGTAGAATGAGTTGCGTGTCAAATTTTCGGAATAATTTTTTGGGAAAAATTTTGGAAAAAATTTCGGAAGAAAGGTAGGAAAAATTTATGAGTGCATATCTTGAGATAAAGGCAAAGCCGAAACACGTAGAGATGAAGGGCGCAATCCAAATTGCTAGTGAATGCAGAAGTTCTTGGGTTTATCGCGCGCTTACTGACTATGTACCGGGATATTCTGAGATGGTTCCGCTTTCGATAGACGTACTTGAAGAGGGAGTTAGGGACTTAAAGGAAGATCTTGAGAGAATTGAAGCGGGAATTAAGGGGATGGAGGAAGAGAATGAGAGAATCGAGCGCATGGGCGCAAAAGACGGCGAGAGTCTGCGCGCTTCGCTAGATCTTATTCGAGAGAATAACGCAGAGATTAAGGAGTACGAGGAAGAGAAGGAAGACATCGAGAGAGCGATTCACCGGATTCATACTTACGAGGATTTATATGAGATGAATAGCGAGGATTGGAACTTTTGGATTGGGGTTGAGTCGCTTATGCCCGGTGAGAAAGAAGAAGAGGATTAACGTAGAAGCTTACGTAGAATGCGCGCCACCGTAATTTTGTCAAATTTTGGGCGCAGTCAAATTTATTTCTTTCGAAAAAAGAAAGAAAAGAAAATTTGAAAAATAACTGAAAATCAGTTATAATATATATAGAAAGATGAGAAAAGAATAAATAAATTGGCCGATGACATACTCAAACTCTTGAGAACCCGGTCGCGCACACGAGAAAAGAACTTCTTACTTATCTTTCTAAACAAAAAACATTTATCAAACTATTTAATTAACGGTTCTACTACCAAAGTGTAAGAAAGGATTATGTATGGCTAACGAGTATACTAAGAGAGATTTCCTTAAGGCTGTTGCTGCTGGCGCTGTAACTGAGAAGGAGCAGGATTACGCAAAGGCTGCTCTTGAGAAGCTTGAGGCAGTAAATGAGAAGAGACGCAACACCCCGACTAAGGCGGCTAAGGCTAACGCTGAACTTGTGCCCGGTCTAGTTGCTGTTCTTACTGATGTACCGAAGACCGCTCCTGCAATCGCTGCAGAGCTTGGTACTATGACTCATCAGAAGGCTACCGCAGTTGCGAAGCTTGCTGTTGAGCAGGGTCTTGCAATCGTGACCGACGTAAAGGTCGCTGGCAAGGGTACTCAGAAGGGTTACGCCAAGGCTCCGGCTGAGGGCGAGGCCGACGCTGAGTAAGCCGAAAATTTGACGGAAGTCCAACCGAAAGGTTGGGCTTCTTTTTTTATTTGCGCGCGGCCCGTTTCTGTCCGAACGTAGCCGCAGCTCGCGCTGCGTACGAATATGGAGGCGTAGCTCATATGTAGCTCCTGTCAAAATTTGACACCTAATATTTGGGTACATTGGTAATTAGACCCCGGGAATACGTGGACAACGAAATTTTGACAAAGTTAGAAATTAGACGTTTAACGTCTAGTATTGGGAAAGAAAGGGGTTAACAGTTTTAATTCTTTATGATATAATTAAGTCAGAAAAAAGGAAAGGAAAAAGAAAAATGAAACATAAATATAGTGTTACAATTAACGGATATGTAAGTGAAAGATATTCAGATATTACCGCGCGCAATAAAGAAAAAGCGCTAGAAGAAGCGATGCGTTTATTTTATAACAATTTAGAAGATGGGAAAATTGATATTGAAATAAATGATACTCAAGTTTACGAAGAAAATGGAGAGGAAAAAATAAAATGAAATTTACTTTTAATGTAACTGTTGAAATTCTTGAAGAAGATTTTGACTATATAATTAACGAAGTGAAGAAAGGAAACAATATTAATAGGGCAATTTGGGAGGCTCTTGATGCTTATGAGGGCGGTATTGAATGGAATTGCCGTGATTATTATTGGAGAGATTTGAAAGCAGAAGTAGAAAGGAGATTAAAGAATTAAAATGAAATACGCTCTATACTGTAATGAAAAATATATGGAAAGTTTTGATTCAAAAGATAAGGCAGAAGAAGTTTCTAAAATTTATGCTAAATTTGGCGTTTCTGCTGAAATTAGAGAAATTTACAATGGCTTGGCAAATCTTTTGGAACGTAAAGAAGGATATAAGTATTTAATTAAAAAAATAAAAGCGGCATTAAATAAGGAAACAGAGGAATTTTACATGGCAGATTATGAAGAAGATGAGTGGGTTAAAGGGGTTAAAAAGGCATACGAAGAACTTATGGAAACCTTGAGTAATATGGAAGGGTGGTAAAATGGGATACATAACTGTTGCAGAATTGATTGAATTACTTAAACAATATGACCAAAAGGCATTTGTATTTATTTCTGACCCCGAAGGCGGCCCTTATGAACTCCAAGAGGATATGATTTCACAACAGGAATATATTGACGATGAATACCAACATCAAAAGGTTGTCTATTTGGGAATTAACTAACCGCAAATGCGGTTAGACTATCTAGACGTTTAACGTCTAATTCATATAAAAAAAACGCTTACGCGTCTTTCTCTATTAACTCAATTTTCTCACTATCCAAAAGATAAAAAAGTTTGAAAAATAAATAACGAATTTCGTCTTTATTATAAATCTCATTATCGGCCTCAATCATACCTTCTGAGGAATGTAATCTCTGAGAAATTTTTGAGAGCATATCGGTTACTTTTTTAAGTGCATTTCTTTCTTCTTCGGAAAGAATAATAAATTTCTGTTTAGTTTCTTTAATTTCCATTTTTAATTCTCCTTTAACTCATAACATTCTTCTATTTTTTCAAGCACATCGTATTCAACCCAAACATCTTTTTGCTCTAATTCTTCCTTAAAATCTTCGGCTTCTTTTCTCGTTTCAAAATAACGATTTTCAACTACAAAAGAAGGTTTAGGCGCGAAGTGCGGGTCAGTAATGGGTGTTCCTACAACATAATATTTTACTTCGCAAACACATTTTTTAGGGATGCACCGAGTTCTAATTTCTAACATTTTATCTATTTCCTTTCCTTTTATTTGTCTATATCATATCATATTCTAGGATAAATGTCAACATAATTTTTTCTCTGTCCTAGACGTTTAACGTCTAATTAAAATTCCGCGAATTGAATCGCGGAAATTTTAATAGATATGTGTAAAGATATGATACTCTAACTTTTTGTTTTGAAAAAATTCCTTATTTTTTTCAAAGAAAATTTTGTTTTTATCAAGAAAGTTAGTAAACCCTTCGATTTCTGAAGTGGGGATTATTTTATCCGCTTCTTCAATAGAAGAAAAAGTATAAATATTATCTTCCAAAGTTGTACTCGCTCCAATAAAATAGTCGCTTTCACTTGTCCATTGATTTATACAACAAGTATAGTCACTATCCAATATCTCATCAATAAGCGCACCTTCATCAACATCTTCTACTGAACGAAGTGTATTATCCCATTCCTCTTGTGTGAGTATAACACCATACCCAAATCTAATATCTTGGTCAACCATTTTTTTATCTCCTTTCATAATAACAATAATTTCCAAATTGATACTTAAAACAAAAACCATTTTTCTCAAATAGTCTGCGCGCCTTCACGTTATCTTCCCACGGCGTCGCGCCGACCACGTTATAACCTAACCCAATAACAAATTGGATTAGTGCGCTTGCCACTCCTTTACCTCTTGACTTTTGGGAATAAACCATAAGTCTTTTTATTGCAGTATATCCCCAATTTTCTTCGGGAACAATAGCACAACTACCGAGGAGCTTTCCGTTTTCTTCCACCACAATCAATCGCTTTTTCTCTAAATCTTCCTTTAATTGTTTGGTTGTATTGTAGAATGTTTGGTTGCGCTGAAGTGAACGCACGGCATGGAGTTTATCTTTTTCTTCTGCAAATCTAATTTTCATTTTCTTCCCCTTTCTTTAATTAGATTATACAATAGTTTTGGGAAAAAGTCAACAATTATTTTTTTAAGGATTAGACGTTTAACGTCTAAGTAGAAAGGAAGAATTTTATTCTTCCAATAATTTAACATCACATTCGTCCACTTCTAATTCGGGATAATCTTCTGTATTATAAAATTCTTGAGTCGCTTTATATTCTGCTTCATCTTTTGAATATGCTTCGACTTCTGTCCAATATTCTCCGCTATATTTTACAATTACCCTATAAAGCATTTTCTTTTTCCTCTCTTTCCAAAAATTTTAATACTTTTGATACATCTTCTCGCGCAACATCATAAGCGCCATAAAGAACACCTCGATAATCATTGTAGTAAACACAAGTTCCATCAAGGTCGATTGCGTCAACTTTATTTAGATTTACATAATATCCTTCAGTTAGTTTTACAAAATTCTTATTCATTTTTTCTCCTTTAGAAGTGCTTTAGACAATAACTCATAGTGTAAATTCTATTGCCATCTTGAATGATTCTTACTTGGTAGACGAAAGTAAAAAACTCACTATTGCTTTCTTTTGCAAACTCCTCTGCCCGCTTTTCTGCATCGCTTTGCTCTTTATAAAATTCATCAATGCCTTCCCATTCATTTAATACTTCGTAATAAACAAGTAGAAGTTCTGCGTGGTCACTAATAAAATTCATTTTAATTCTCCTTCTATAAATTCTTCTAAATCTGCTAAACAAGCCCAATTAAACCAACCAAAAAACACAAATAACAAAGTTATTACATTGACAAGCTCAAGAATCTGAATATCACAAACAAGCATTAAAATAAAACTGATAAAAAATAATGGGGTAGATATAATGGCGATTCTAAACCATATTTTTTTAGCGTGTTTTTGTGCTTCACTCATTTTTGTTTATTTCCTTTCCTTTTCTTTGTCTATATCATACCATAATTTAGGAAAAATGTCAATATAAATTTTCTCCAAAGTTAGACGTTTAACGTCTAGAAAAACTTGGAGAAGAACGAGGGCTTGCGCCCTCGCCTTCCGAAAAAGAAAGGTCAAGACTTTAGTCGAATCGTCGCTTTCGATTTCTGAAACAGAATAGACGAACATTCCGTTTCATAAACAACCTCATTATCCTTTACTACCTTAAAAGGTCGGATAATTTTTCTTTCCACACTTCTCGGACAAGCAATATCTTTCGTCAAGTCCATATCATCGCAGGCGAAAAGGATTTTCATTTCAATCAGTGAATCACTTAATGCGGTGTGGTCTTCGATAAACAATACATTATCCGTAATGTATCTATACATATCCTCAGCGGTCGTACTATAGTTACCGCTTTCGGTAAACAAGCCGTTCTTCGTGCAAAATCTCTTATAATCATCATCTACAAGGCTAGCGATTGCAAAACCTCTAATATCGTGAATCTCTACCTCGTCAAAAGGATTGTTGCACTTATACCAATCGCAATTATAATTGAATACCTTTTCATCAAATGGGCTGTTGTAGGCGTAGGCGTGGCGCACTTCGTACTTCTTAAAGTCACGAGCCATCTGCCTACAAATGTAGCCGTACTTATCCATAATAGTTTCGTGTTTACGCATAGCCGATACATAAATTTCTCGCTTATCTGCATAGTAAGCGGAGCTAAACAGGGGCAAATTATGCCATACCTGTTCTACCACAAAATCCCGCTTTTCCAGCACCATACGGCTTGCGGAATCTACAATAACATAGCCGATATTATAGCAAAATGGCTTATCGAGGGAAGTGGTTTCGGTGTCAAAAATACAAATGTTCATTCTTTTTCTTTTCCTTTCTACCTTTTCGGTAGTTCCTTTCTTTTTCTTTACACCCTTATTATACTACTATAAAAAGGAAAAGTCAACCCCTTTTTAGTATTTTTTTCGATAGAATTAGACGTTTAACGTCTAGATTCTATTTTTGAAAAAGTTGGCTATGCCAACCCTTTCAAAACTTTGAAGATTTCACTCGGAAGAAAACTCTCTCCGCCGTTTTCATTCCAAGCCTTGCGGATTTCGTCATTATCGTCAAACAAAATTCCGTTGCGCCCGACCTCTTTCGGTGTGCCGTAAGGTACTACCTCAATTATATCGAACTTTACACTTTTAAGATGACGAGCAAGCCAACCTCTTTTCGCAAGGTCAATAGCCTTTTCATATTCAGGCGTAGCCGTTCTACTTGCCCACGAGATAATTCCGATAAAATATCCCTGTCGCTGAAGCGCATTAAGCAGGCGCGCCAATACGGAGAAGTTGTGCATAGGCTTAGCCGTAGCATAGGGGAATACATCACTATTTGCGAGATACTCAACCCAACCGTCTACCCCATAGAAATCCGCAATCGTTCCGTCCATATCAAACCAAATTTCTTTTGCCATTTTTTCTTTCCTTTCTTTTTTCTATACTCATTATATCATAAGAGAAAAGAAAAGTCAATCATAAATTAAAAGGGAATTAGACGTTTAACGTCTAACTCCCCAACCCCAAGAGATTGGGGTAGAAAGGGGATTACTCCCCTTTCTCTGCTTTAGCCTTTTCACGAGCCGCCCGCTTTTCAGCGTCTTTCTTTACTTTGGCTTCCTTTTTCTTCTGCGCTTCCTCAGCCTTTTCCTTCTTCGCCTTCTGCTCAAGAGCGAAGTTGTCAGCCTCGGTGTAGCCGTCAAACTCCTCGCCATCACGAGTGCCTGTCGGAATAGAGAATACAGCCTTAACCCAGCCTTCCTCTCCGTCATCTCCAACTACGGCGGTAGCAAGCGCATTTGTACCGACAATTACGGTATCTCCGTACTTTTCGGAAAGAAAGTCAAAAACATCGGACAAAATCTGATTGCGGATTCCGTTCAGTTTTTTAGTGTTTACCATTGGCTTTTGCTCCTTTCTTTTCTTTACACCCTTATTATACCATAAGGGAATAAATAAGTCAATACCTTTTTTATATATTTTTAGGAAAGAATTAGACGTTTAACGTCTAACTTTTATTGGGACTCAACGTCCCAAAAATTAGTATCCCAACGGATAATTATTATCGAAATACTCTCCGATAACTTTCAGACCATCATCTTCTGTTATCTCACTATAATCTCCGCAACAACGGATAGAACTGATAATTTCCTCTACAGTGCCTTTAAGTTTATAGGCACTTTTCCATTTTTTCACTTGAGAATTTGTTATTGTATCACGAGTAAATTTTTTCTTAAATTTCTCAACTTTGGTCGGGTAACCTTCCTCTACATCTTCTTTACTATAAAAGCAATAACAAAATCCTTCATTTGTAACAGAATCGTATTCTCGAATCAGGTTTAACTTTCCATCAGGTTCAATCTGATAAATTTCGTAGCCATAGCGATTATAATTGCTATAATCATCTGTAACTAGAATAGGAGTTCTATCCGCATCACACTCATACTGGTCGCCTAACTCTCTACATTCCACAACTAAATATTTCATTTCTTTTCTCCTTTCTTTTTGTAACTCTATTGTACCGCAAGAGAATAAGAAAGTCAATATCTTTTTTGGATAGAGTTAGACGTTTAACGTCTAATTTACGTAGAAGGCGCGCCTTCTACTTCACAGTATACATTAACAAAGAAATAATGAAGATTAAAAGTGTGTGAGTTACTACAAAAAAGAAAGTGGATTTTATTTCGGTAAAACAATCCCAAAAATTGCCCCAACAAGTTGTTTTATCGTCTGGGTAAAATTCTTCAAGAAATTCTCTGTTTTCTTTCAGCTCTTTTATCATCGCCCTAATCCAAGCAATTTCGCCAACTATCAACATTACAATCCAAATATATTTCATTTTATGCTCCTTTATAAAACATAATCAAAAAGAATACATTAAGTACAACACCACTCATGTGCATAACCAAGCCGTTAATATGGCGGTCGCTTGTCAGGTCTTTTACGATACCAACGAGCGCAATAAACAAGCCAAACCAAGCGATACTTAATCCGAAAATCATAATCAGAATTACATTAAGTACGGTTGCTATGCACCTTAAATCATTCCATTCAAACTCATAATCTTTTTCGATTCTAAAAAACTGTTTTACTTTTTCCATTGGTTTATCTCCTTTCTTTATGGTCTTATTATACCATAAGAAAAAGGAAAAGTCAATAGTTTTTTCTTTGGGAAGTTAGACGTTTAACGTCTAGTTTAATAGAGTGCCATTATAGAAAACTATAATGGCACAATTTTACTATGAGCGAACATATACGCGGAAAACGGTGTCTCCTTTAGAAACTTTATATCGTGTCTCTCCAAACTCTGCAAGTTCGATAACACCGACTACATAAGCATAAATACTATCTACTACACGTTCTCCGACTTCTGAGGGAAGAGTCTCGTCATTATAACTGGCATAAAGAATCTTATCCTCTTCGAAATCCTCTTCTACGACTTCTAACCAAGCGTCATCATAAACTGAATCAAAATCTTTTACTGTCATTTTTTTATTTCCTTTCTTTATTTTTGTAACTAAAGTATAACATAACTCAAAAGAAAAGTCAACCACTTTTTAGGATAAAACTAGACGTTTAACGTCTAATACGTACAAGGCGCGCGACCATAAAAAATTATGGTGCGCGCAGAAGTTAGTTAAGCCAATCGTGGTCGGAAGGTTTATCGAATGTATCCTTGAACCAAATTACAAAAGCAACAACCAAAATGATTGCCAAAGGAAGCCAAATTGGTGAGAGTACCCACCACCAAGACCAATTTATTACTCCGCAAAGTTTTAGTACGATAAACACAATCAACAATGCGTCCAAAAATCCAAAAGATGCTTTTGAATTATCTCCCTTGCCCATTTTTATTCCTCCCATTCCTCGTAGATTTCTGCTCCGAGTTCCTCAAAATTTTCATCACTTAAATCAGTAAATTCCCATCGTTTCTTTGCTTCCTCAATGGCTTTCTCACGATTAGGCGCACCCACAGTAACAATAGCAGGAATTTTTACATACACTGCTACTCTATAATATTTAGTGGGACAGTGCTCTTTTTCCCAATCTTGTGCTTGCCACAATGTATCAAAAATTTTTCCATCATTAGTTTTATAAACTGTTTGCATTTTTATTCTTCCTCCAATTCTACAGTGAGTTCGTTACAATCAACAAATGCGTCAATAGTATCTAGCATAGATTTCCATTCCGATTCAGAAACTGTTTTATCACAATACCACCCATGATTTTCTGCGGGAATTTCAAAGAGAACAAGTTTTTCATCTGCCCCTAGGGTGTCAATTAGGTTATAAACTTCTCCTAAAATTTTAGAGGCAGTTTTAAGATTTATTCTTTCTTCTTCGGTAAGTTCTACTTTAATTGCCTTAATTTCTTCTGTTTTCATTTGGCTTGCTCCTTTCTTTTTGTAACTTAATTATATCATACACAAAATAAAGTGTCAATACTATTCTGAAATAGATTTAGACGTTTAACGTCTAACATATATCGCCTTGGGCGTGATTTCTCACGCCCAACGTGAAAGGAGGTAACTATAGTCTGATTATCCGAAGATAATCTTATCTGCTTTCTTTAATTCTTCCAAGTGGGTTTCCACATAGTCAATAGCCCAATCAGTAGCAACCCACTCAAGAGGAAGGTTAAAATGATGGAATTGCGTCTTTTTACGGATAGATTCAAAGCTCATAAGCACTTCTTTTTTGCTTACACTGTCAATTAAATGACGAGCAATCTGCTCTTTTTTCCATTCTTCATCGTCCCAAGTAAAATAGTGACCGATTTCGTGCAGGACAGACCACATCGGAATTGACAGGCTTTTTACAAGGTCAGGGGCGCACAAGTGCTTTTCTACCATGTGGTCAATAAAGTAGTCTGCGCCATTCTCAAAATCATCGCCAATAAAGATAATTCCTTCCGAACAAAATATCGGTTGAATTTCGGGAATATAAACCACTTCCAAATCTTTGTCAAAATCTTTCATAAAATTCAGTAACAATTCTACATTCATTTTCCTTACCTCTCTTTCTATAGTCATTATACTATATAGAAAAAGAAAAGTCAACTACTTTTTTCTACTCTTCTAGACGTTTAACGTCTAGAACCGGTTGGAAGGAATGGGGCGGTGTGACCGCCCCACTAGTTTAGGTGGGAGAGGACTACTCGTCCTCGCCCTCGTCCTCTACCTCGACAGGCTCGGCAAGGCGGTAACCCTTCTGCTCGCCCTTACCCTTAACCTTAACATTCTCGGCTACGAAGATACCGTCCTCAGCCAACTGACGAGCCAAAGCGGAAGCCTTCTGCTTAGTCAGACCAAGCCCCTCGGCAATAGCCGTACCAAGAACTACACCGCCTGCGTTCTTTACGAACTCAACAATGTTTGCCTTAATCGGAGCGTTTTCCTTCTGCGCCTTCGTAGGCGTGTTCTTGCGCTTCTCGTTCTTCGCATTGAGAGAGTCAAGCAACTCAACACGCTTTTTCTCGAAATCGCCCTCTACCTTGCCCTCAAGCCCCTTGAGGAAATCCTTGTAAGTCATAATAGTGTCTGCCATAATTTTAATTCCTTTCTTGCGGTAGGTCGCAACCCCTTTTTCTTTTCTTTTTGTACCTTTATTATATCACAAGATTTTCGGTTTGTCAAGAGTTTTTTTTGATTTTTTTTAATTTTTTTTGGAAGTGTTTTTTGCTCTTGCCTTTCCTTATCTTGTAACCTTATTATACTACCGAAAAGAGAAAAAGTCAACCCCTTTTTGAAAGATTTTTTTGTAGTTTCTAGACGTTTAACGTCTAGTTGGATTGGATTGACTTAAATAGTCAATCCTCTTTCATTCAAATATTGAGTTGCTTTTTCAATATTTGGCCACTTCAATACATCGTTAATTGATATACAATCAATTTCTTCGTATTCATATTTAATCTCAATATCAATTTCTTTTTCTTTCCATTCTTTAATATCTCTGTGATTCCTTAAACAGTCTAAAAACGTATTAGTAAAAAAAGAAATCAATCTTCCTTTCTTGAAATTAAAAACAGTAAAGGCATAATTAAAACCACCTTTTCTATACTTCTCTTCAAGATTATCCCACGTAATTTTTTCTGTATGGTCTTGTAGTTTTCCTTCTTCCTCAAGACATCTTCCACCATAAACTTCGTTTACTTTTTTCCCATTATGATAAGTTGTTACAAAACATTTATAAAATTTTAACATTATTGTTACCCCTTTCTTTTATGCATACCACTTAGGTACTTTTTCCCATTCTTCTACTAGTTCACCCGAAATAAACATCGCAACCAATTCACAAAGAATATCGTCTGCTTCAATATGTGCATCTTCGGTATTGTGGGATTTCTGTAACCTTTGCAATCTTTCAGTTGCTTCTTTTACTTTCTCGCTCTTAAATCTCATATAATCAAGTTCTGTATCAACCATTTTCTTTTCTCCTTTTCTTTTTCTATAGTCATTATATCACTATAGAAAACAAAAGTCAAGAGTTAAATTTAAGATAGATTAGACGTTTAACGTCTAATTCTATTGTGGCGCGAATTATTTCGCACCATGATTCTTACCAGATAGATAAACTTGAAGGTCTGGTATACAACATTCTTCATCTTCTTCAAAGAAATTATGAATTGGACAATGGTCGCAATCATTAAAACCTGCACAGGCATTATTTGTTGCCTCTATTGCATCAAACATTTTCTTCTCTTTGTCAGAGAGTCCAAAAGTTTTCTTCATATATTCTTCGATAACTTCAATAAGAGCATCTTCTTCCCAATGATAAATATCACCAACGGCATCTGCAAAATTACTCATTAGCTGACCAAAGCGCCAATCAGGGCAATATTCCTTATGAAGTTCCTTCAATCTATCATAAAATTTATCAAGTCTTTCTGCCTCTCTCATTTTTTGTTTATCCCCTTTCTTTTTATACTTGAATTATATCACAAGTAAGTTCGTTTGTCAATAGTTTTTAGGAAGTTTATTAGACGTTTAACGTCTAGTTCTGCTTGGAAAAGAAAAGGGAATAAATCCCTTTTCTCTTCTTTGAAGAATATGTGTATCATTATAGTCGTTACTTAATGCGCTCGTATACAACACGATAGGAATAAGTCTTGTAGTAACCATATCTTCCATGGGCTTGGCTTTCTCTTTCTTTACTACGAACTTTAGTAAGTTTAAGATAACCCTCGTTTACCAAATCATAGAAAGCGCAAACTGTAACACGATCGGCTCCCCACTTGCTACCAGGTGTTAACAAATCACCAATCTTCGTGTGGTTAAGGATTTCTTCCTTTTCCTTAGCGATATGGGTATTATGTACTCTGCGCTTGCTTTCATTAAGGATAGTTCGAACAGCTTCGTGAAACTCCCATTCATCTTCAGGGGGATTAAGCAGGACATCAATAGCCTTACCAACATCTTCCTCACCGTGTACATAATAATGCTGACTTACTTCTACCATTTTGTCAAATCTTCCATTTACCTTTTCCATTTCCTTTTCCTTTACCTACGCTTTGCGTAGTTCCTTTCTTTTTCTTTTGTAACTTTATTATACTACGAGAGAAAAGAAAAGTCAATAGAAATTTAAGATAAATCTAGACGTTTAACGTCTAATGCGCGATTGAAAAATTTTCGGCAAACTATTCAATTTGCCGAAAATTTTTTAACCTAATAGTCCCAACTAAAAAGGTCGCGCAATTCATCTTCATCTTCCTCTACCGAGGGATAATAAGCAAACCCGCATTCATCGACTTCGTTATCGTAGTCATAAGGGGTATCATCTCTGTAATACTCTTCGGGTGTTACGAAAGCGTCAAGCCTTCCGTCATAAATAAATCTGCTCATTTTGCGCTCCTTTCCTAATAGTTAAAACTCTTAAGCCACATAGCAATACCGAGGAAGAACCAACAAATATTATTGATATTATCTCCCGTCATTTTAATTACATTCAAAATCATTTCAAACATAAGTATTATCTCCTTTCTTTTTTGTAATTAAAGTATATCATACCTTTCTCTTTTTGTCAACACTTTTTCTAAAAAAGTTTTGGAATAATTAGACGTTTAACGTCTAGTTACCTCTTTATCGTATATAATCCTTTTTCTGTTGATCGGACAGAAATTAATTATATACTTAAAAGAGGTGTGTGCGCACTTCGGATTTTGAGAGTTTTTTTTCAGGAGAACTGCCATCCGACAGGCCAAACTCCTTCGTTGCTCTCATGGGACTCGAACCCATAATTTCGGCTCTACGCCGACGTTTTACCAATTAAACTAAGAGCACGGGAGATTGATACAGCGCTGATTTAGAATTTGTTTCTCGTCAAAATTCCCGTGGATAACCTACCATATTACCCCGAAAGACGCTCATTATATCGGCGAGACCGCCACAACTTCGTATGTGGCAACGAGAAGTAATTTTCGAAGTTTTATCTCGATTTATTATCTCCGTTCCTTACCTTCTGAAGTAATTATAACATAAGTAATAAAGAATGTCAACCCCTTTTTATTTTGTTTATTAGACGTTTAACGTCTAGTAGTTCGAAGAGGATTTAATCCTCTTCGTACTATATCTTCAAAAAATTTTTTCCTACCATTTTCCCGTTGTCTTTCTTTTTGCAACAATTCTTTTTTCCTGTTCATCCATCTCGTGCTTTTCGTAAATCGGGGTGTAAATGCGCTCAATCGGAAGTTTTGTTTTTCCCGCCAACTCTTGCGCTTTCGCATAGTTAGTAGTAATAGTGCAACCAATTTTGTATTCAATCTTTGTCATATCTGTTACCTCTCTTTTGGGTTATTTTGTAAAGGTTTTCTTTACTATAATTATAATAACACATTCCAAGAAAAAATGCAAGTAGTTTTGGAAATAGAATTAGACGTTTAACGTCTAAGTGTAATCCGTATTTCTACGGATTCTGTAAAAACATATTGATACTATCGGCAAAATCTTCTTCTTCCTCTTCTTCGTCTTCATCAAGGTAGAAAGCTTCTTGTCGAGCATAAGACACGGTATCTTCATTTGTACCCTTAAATTCAAATTCAATCCATTTTTTAATTTTATCTGAGCCTATGACTACATAACTACCATCATAAAAATCCATGCACCTACAATCTGAACTATCTACGGTTAATCCTTTTCCATTTTTGAAGCTAAAAGCTACAATTTCATCACCCGAGATAATCGTAACATAAATGCTTGCAATATCCTCAATTTTATCTACGGGAAGATTAACTTCAATTTCCCTATTTGCATAGTCATAAATAGAAACTTTCATTTGTTCTATCTCCTTTCTTTTTGTAACTTTATTATACTATAATAAAGATAAAATGTCAAGACTATTTAGGGATAAACTTAGACGTTTAACGTCTAATTATGGTCGGCGCATCAAAGTGCGCCTTCACGACATTCTTTTAATTCTTCTAACCACTGAATCATTTGATAGTTCCATTCTTTTTGATGCTGAACCCATTTCAGTTCGTCTTGATATTCTCGGATAACGCTTTCTGCGTCTTCCTCGGAATAGATTTTCTGTTCTTTTTCTTCTGCCTCTTTGTATTTCATTGTATAATAGAGAATTGCGCTAGTCAGTTCAAATTTCATTTTTTATTCCTTCTTTCTATTTATCTTCATCGTCATAACAATCATCATCTTCTTCAGTGCAATCTCTATCGGCTGCCTCTTGTGGTGTTAAATCTCCATAAAGTTCATTATATCGCTCTGGGTTAATGTATTTAATATATGCGGGGTCACAAACACAATCTGCAAATCCTTTTGGACAAACGGGAATATATTTTCTTCCTATTATTTCCCGTGCCTTTTCTTCTTCTTCTTTGTTCCTTATTTTCAAAAAAATTTTTACTATTGCGTCCCAATCTTCTACTTTTTCAATATCGAAGTCTACATTTCCAATAGATACAACAATATCTTCGCTCGAATAACTTTCAATCAATGTGGTAATCATTTGTCTCACTTGCATTTTTTTCTATTCTCCTTTCTTTTTCTAAAATTATTATAACATAAATTTTTCAAAATTTCAAGTTTTATTTTTTTTCTTGTTAGACGTTTAACGTCTAATTAGGGAAGAAAAGAGGATTACTCCTCTTCTACTTCCTCGTCAAGATATGCTTCGCAAGCTTTTGCCCATTCTTCATCTCGGTATCCGCTTACGGATTGATCCACGCTTACACAAGCGGATTTTATCGGACAATTCGAACACATTGAAACGGAACAAATCATTTCTGCTCTCATTCCTTCGTCTTGTTGCGCCAACCATTTCTCAAATCTCGTCATAATCGTTACCTCTCTTTCTTTTTGTAATTAAAGTATATCATATACCTTTTATTTTGTCAATACTTTTTTGAAAGTATTTTCAGAATAGTTAGACGTTTAACGTCTAACAACCCAATCGATACGTCGGGGCGCGCCTGCAACGCACACCCCGACGGGTTCTACTGTTTTCCTTCAGCTTTAGTACACATCATAAGGATACCACTCAGACTCAGCTTCCGTCATTTCGTCAATGAACTCAAGGTCAGCGTTGAAAATGCTTTCAGCTTCAAGCCGTGCGGTTGCGAGGTCGGGTGCGGCTACGAAGAACTCTTCGCCCTCGCAATCATCGTCCTCGTCATAACTCTCAAGAACTCTAAATAAGTAGTACATATCTTTCATATTGTTTACCTCTCTTTCTTTTGTACCTTAAGTATACCATAAAGAAATTGATTTGTCAATAGGAAATAAAGATAAAGTTAGACGTTTAACGTCTAATTACCTTCTCCTTTCGGAGAAGGCGGAGGTTAGCAATATATTAAGGAGGAATTTTTCCAAACGAAAACGGAAATCTGATTGTGCGCGCGTCCTACTTCCAAAGCTTTTTTCTTTGTAGACTCTCTGTGGCTTTTATCAATATACCAAATGCCATTTTCAAGCCATAAGCCGCAATTTCCGTCATACTCTTTAATGAGCTTTCGTACTTCTTTTATATCGGTAGTAGTTACACCTTCGGTAGCTACTTGGTAACCGCTTTTATAGTTGATTTTCTTTCCATTTTTAAGAGTAAGACCGCCGTTATTTTCAATCTTTCGAAGTGTACGAATGTTAATCATTTTGTTACCTTCCTTTTCCTTTTCTTTGTCTATATTATAACATAAGGAAAAACAAATGTCAATAGGAAAATAAAACTAAATTAGACGTTTAACGTCTAGATTTATTTGGAAGAGATTTACTCTTCCATTTTCGCACCACACCACGGGCAGTATGGAGTACATAACTCTTCCGTACATACTTGCCAACCGCATTCGGAACATTCGAGAGTATCAACAAAAGGATTTACTCTTATCCATTTTCCTTTTCGTTCTTTAATAGTCTTTCGTTTTTTAATGGTCATAACAATATCAATTAAAGGACAATTTTCGTCTCTTTTGTTCATAAACCGCCCATCAGTTGTATAATCACAACAAGTTTTGAGTTTGCATTCATAACAACTGTTCGGCATATCCATATTTGTTAAAACTACGCTCATTTTAGTATCTCCTTTCCTTTTGTAATTAAAGTATAACACACGATTTATTTTTTGTCAACACTTTTTTGAAATAAAATTCAGTATAAATTAGACGTTTAACGTCTAACTCCTAAAATGCTACGAGAGCGCGCCTAGTCTCCCAACAGCGCGCCCTCGAACATAAGGAGGGTACTATGATTATTGAAATCGAGAGGACAGTTGGGAATCGAACCCATTGCTATTCTTTGATTACGTCTTAAGCCGTTGCAATAGCCAATCCTTGCTGTATTTCCATTCTACTATCTGTCCGTGTTTACCGCGAGGGAAGGAAAAGTGGAGGAATTTTTTTGAGGAATTTCTTTTTCCTTCCCTCATCTTCTGACATTATTATAACATAGAGAAATAGAAATGTCAATACCTTTTAGGAAAGTTTTTCATTTAGTTCTAGACGTTTAACGTCTAATTTCGATTTTAAGAAAAAGAGCGTCACTTTCGTGACGCCCTTCTATTTAACAATCGTCTGAAAAGCAACCGAGATAAGGGTCGAACCCAACTTCATAATCACAATCATCGAAGTCATCGAAGTCCTTTTCTTCTTCGTCCATCTTCCGCGCGCACTCCTCACAGCAACCATTGATTAAGGTTTCACGCTCATAAGGGGAAAGATAAGGAAAGGCGCGTTGGACTAATTCGCCGCTTTCATATTCAAAATAATCTTCGATGTTAACGGCAATCTCGCTAACCTGTCCGCACCACGGGCACTGAATCGCAACATTCATTTCTTTTCTGTTCTCTTTCATGGCTAAAGCCTCCTTTATTTTTGTAATTTAATTATAACACAAAGAATAAAGAAAGTCAATCCCTTTTGAATCGGGATACTAGACGTTTAACGTCTAATTTTTGCGAAAAAAGAAAGGCACGTTTCCGTGTCTTTCTTTTCTTTATCTTATCCAAGCTGGATAAGTGCATTCCGCAGGTCTTTCATTTCATTGTACATTGAAACGTGGTTGAAAATATCAATCTCGTCCCAAAATCCTTTTCGGTCAAGGCTCACAATATTCTGCGTAAGTTCTTCAATTCTGTTCTCAATTCTTCTTTTGCGTTTTTCAATCTGTCTGTCACTCATAGGTGGCACCTCCTTTTCTTTTGTAACTTAAGTATACCATAAGTAAGAAAAAATGTCAATACCTTTTGGGAAAAATTTTCTATCCGAATTAGACGTTTAACGTCTAGAAAAAAATTGCGAAAAAAAAAGAGTGGGATTTCTCCCACTCTTTTCAGTTTAGGTTTTACTTGTGGCATTCGAAGTAGTACTTGCAAGAAATCCCGCCACAAACTCCGTACGTGTCGCAGTGGGTATTTCCACTGTAATCGTCAGCATAATCGTCGTAATCTTCATAGTCGTCGTCATCATCGGCGAAGTCCTCGAAAAACCCCTTAAATTCTTCCCAATCAAAGTCAGGCTTCGGAATCGGGGCGGAAATCCCGTTTTCCGTCCACTCCTTGAGGAGCGCCCAATCCCAATCCCCGAAGTCCTCGTCTTCTTCGTCCAACTTCCAAAGAAGTCCACCATACATATTGCTGTCTGCGTAGGCAAGGCAAACACCATCTTCGTCAAGCAATTCCAACCTGAACTTTTTGAAGCAGACGGTTAACAGTACGTCCAGCCTGTCGTTGAAGAGAATGGTCACAACATCAAAGTCATAGTAGTAGTTATCGGTCATCTCAAGGGTCTCAAGGTTAGTCAGTCTTAAAGTATACATAGTTTTCTCCTTTCTTTGTGCGGGCGGGCTTATGCCCGCCTTCGCTTTATCCTGCGTATCCCATCATCTGTCTATACTTCTTGCTATAGAAGGTACCTTCACTTCTGAAGTCTCGGTCGATGGCTTCAGCAAGTGCTGTCGGAAGGCTATAGCAGATGCGGTCGGGGAAGTGCCTTTCCCAGTACTTGAACCCCTGTGCTCTTGTCAACTCGATCGGGGCGGAGCAGAGCTTAAACCACTGAACCCGATCTCGCTTGCCTTCGGGCGTGTAGTGTGCGAGGCAGATCTGCCGCCCGTTGCGGTAAAGATGTTTATAGAAGCCGTGCTCGAAGAAGGTGCTTTCCTCGGTTTTTACAGTAAGTGCGCCATAGGTATTGATAGAGTCTTTCATAGTATTCTCCTTTCCGCCCTTTCGGGCGAGGGGCTTGCGCCCCTCATTCCGTCTAATCCTCGTAGTAGTCTGCGAGGGTCGGCATCATCTCCAAGTACTCATCGATGTACTTGCGGAGCGCCTTGCTTGCCTTCGGGCGTACCGTTTCACTGCCGTAGAAGGACTGAATGTGCCAATGTCCACGCTTCTTGTCATAGCGGAGGAACTGACCGCGACCCGGGTAGGAGTTGCAGAAGTCAAGCCACTCGTCGTGGTCG
>Ga0247609_10002301_pt1 | contig 20512 bp, 16 predicted proteins | sample 172DNAGHGlowgp2_FD_193487 | JGI IMG/M metagenome (GOLD analysis project Ga0247609, IMG submission 193487) | Sheep rumen microbial communities from Palmerston North, Manawatu-Wanganui, New Zealand - 1728 DNA GHGlow gp2 | ecosystem: Host-associated > Mammals > Digestive system > Stomach > Rumen ...
AGTGAGCACACTGTCAGCCAATGCCAACGGAGCGAGATACATCTCTGCCACATTGATTTCGGCAGTCTCGAAACACTTGTTCAGGTTCTTGTAGAATGCCTTGCGCTGCAAGATGTTCAGGAAATTACCCTCAATACGCGAACACTGAATGCCAACGGGATCGAGCTGATATTGAGAGTCGACTTTATATTCCTGTACAGCTGCATCGAGAATCTCCTGATCGGGATACTTCATGTTACGGTTTGAATCCATCAGTTCAATCACCATGTCCTGAGTAACCTGCGTTCCTGCGGGCAGGTCCTTGGAAATGAGATTGCGAATAGAGCGGATAGACTGTCCACCAACACCCACATACACCTGAGTAATACCCGTCTTGAGCTGTTTCTCCAGACGGCTGATGATGCTGGTCAGGCACTGGGCAGTCTTGTCAATGTTGTAAACCACACCTTTGCGGATGCATGAAGAGGAATCTTCCTTGACACAAGCCAACACCTGAATGCTGCCGTCAAGATTCTTCTTTCCCGCAATACCGGTCATCTTCGATGATCCCAGTTCAATAGCTACGATAAATTCCTTTGGCATCTCTCTTTATATTTGATTTATTTTCTTGTTTTTCTTACAGATAATCTGGTTGTCAAACTCCAGACTGATATAGGAATATTTGTTCCAGCCAGCCTTGGAGAGTCCGTATTTATAGAATTTCTCCAAACGGCTCAACTTCTTTTCGATATCCGTTGGCTGTCCGAGAAAGACGATATGGTCGCCCACACGGGGTATCAGTTCTATCGAGCCATCAGCCAGCACATTCAGCTGTTCCGTTTCGGCACGCCACATCTTATTCTGAATCAGGTAATTACCCACAACAGACAACACACTCTTGGCATACTTGCGTGAGACATGTCCAGTCACGACAACCAAGTCGCTGGCATACTGTGTGTTAGGCATGATATTACCATGGGTGTCGACATAATAGTCTTCTCCGTTATCAGCCTTCACGCGAACTACCGGCAGACGCTGCGACAAGGTAATGAATACACGGCCCGTTTGTGTCTTATAACACTGAGCGCTCTCTACAAGAGGATTCTGGAGCAGGGCCTCCTCTATTTTACGTCCTGACACCTGACTCATCGGATCGCCCAACGGATAGACACGGGCATGCTGGAGTTGTGACTTGATGTCGTTTGGATTCAGAAATCCTTTCACCACGCCTTCCTTGATATCTATCTTGACCTCGGAACATACGTTCGAGAGTTCGTCAGGACGGTTGAAAGCCGTAATGGCGAAGACAAGATAGACGGTCAAAGCGATGTCTATCAAGATGATGAATGATTTCTTCCAATTGACGCTCATGTCGGAGTGCTATTTCTTACTGTTCAATATTCTGGTTATCTCGGGCACCATGTTGTCGAGATCACCGGCTCCAAGCACAATCAGTACGTCGAAGTCGCGTGACTTGACAAGCGATAATACGTCGTCCTTGCGAATGATTTGCTTCTCAATGCCTGGACGTAAGTTGTCGTAGATGAGCTGCGAAGTGACACCCTCAATAGGTAGTTCACGAGCAGGGTAAATCTCGGTGAGGATGACCTCGTCGAGTAAACTCAGTGCCTCAGCAAAGTCCTTATAGAAATCGCGAGTACGAGTATAGAGGTGAGGCTGGAAGATGGCCGTAATCTTCCGGTCCTGATAGAGTTCACGGATGCTACGGGCACTCTGGTAAATCTCCTTCGGATGGTGGGCATAGTCCGAAAGAAACACATGGCGGTCGTTCTTGATCTTAAAATCGAAACGGCGGTCCACCCCTCCGTATGTCTTCATGCCGATACGCAGCTCTTCTGCCGTACAGCCTGCCAACTGAGCCATCGCCATAGCGGCCACACCGTTCTCAATATTGATGGGAACAGGCTGACCCAACTGAACGTTCTTTACCGGCTCAATGGGCGACACAAAGTCGAACGTGATTTCACCATTGGCAATGCGGATTTTCTCGGCATGGAAATCACCCTCGTTCAGCGAATAATCATAGCGGTGCACACCATCAGGCAGATTTTCCTGCATCTCCAAACCACGATGAATAATCAAGGCACCTCTTGATTGAATCAGCTCCGTATAGTGACGGAAACTCTCCAAGTAAGCCTCCTTGGTGCCATAGATGTCCAAGTGATCGGGGTCTGTCGAGGTAATAACAGTCATATAAGGCGACAGCCAATGGAACGAGCGGTCGAACTCATCAGCCTCGATGACGACATAGTCGGAATCAGACAAGATGTAGTTGGTACCATAGTTCTTCGAAATGCCTCCCAAAAAAGCATTACAATCCAAATGGCTCTGGTGCATGATATGGGCACACATGGTCGACGTCGTCGTCTTGCCGTGGGTGCCTGCCACACAGAGTCCCTTATGCTGGCGGGTCAGTGTACCCAGTACCTGAGCTCGCTTTTGGATCTCAAAACCATTTCCGCGGAAATATTTCATTTCCTGATGGTCTTCAGGAATAGCTGGCGTATAGACTACCAGACACGAATCGGGCCTGCGACAGGCATGAGGTATTTCGTCGACATTTTCCTCATAATGGATGAGTGCTCCTTCCTTTTCCAACTGACGAGTCAGGGTACTTGGCGTCTTGTCATAGCCTCCTACGACCACTCCACGATGAATGAAGTAGCGTACGAGGGCACTCATGCCAATGCCGCCGGCCCCAACAAAGTATACTGATTTGATATCTTTTAATTCCATATTCTCTTTTTAACGTTTTTGACTGGCAAGGGCTACCACTTCCTTGGCAATAATCTCTGCTGAAGCTGGTAATGCCATTTTCAGAATGTTCTCACTGAGACTCTGCAACTTAGCATTGTCTTGAACAGTATCGATGGCTAAGGGAATAAGCAGTGCTGGAGCCTCCACATCCTTCACATAAAGGGCAGCATCTTTGTTGACCAAAGCAAGGGCATTCTTCGTCTGGTGGTCTTCGGCCACATTCGGCGAAGGAACAAGGATAACGGGTTTGCCCAACAGGCAGAACTCGCTGATAGAACCGGCTCCAGCACGACTGACGACCAAATCGGCAGCCTTATAAGCTGCGCCCATGTCACTGATGAAATCAGTAACCATCAGGTTCTCTACTTTCGGTTCTCTGGCCAATTGCTCCAAAATCTGGGCGTGATAGTACTTACCGGTCTGCCAGATAAACTGTACATCGCCCTGACGGATAGCATCCAGGTTTTTCAATACACTCTCGTTAACGGTACGTGCTCCTAGGCTGCCTCCCACAATCAGAATGGTCTTCTTCGTGGCATCCAAACCAAAGGAGCGAAGAGCCTCAGCCTTCGTCTGGGTCGTTTCCAACAACTGCTGACGGACGGGATTACCTGTCAACAGAATTTTTTCTGCCGGAAAGAAACGCTCCATACCCTCGTAAGCCACACAAATCTTGGCGGCTTTCTTTGCCAACAACTTATTGGTAACTCCGGCATAAGAGTTCTGCTCCTGAATAAGACAGGGAATACCCATTGCTGCGGCTTTATTCAGCGTAGGACCACTGGCATAGCCACCCACACCGACAGCCACCTGCGGACGGAACTCCTTAATGATGTTCTTAGCCATTCGCTGGCTCTTCCAAATCTTATAGAGCACCTTTACATTCTTCAACAGGTTCTTACGGTCGAAACCCTGAATAGGCAGGCCTTTGATTTCATAGCCTGCCGCAGGTACACGCTGCATTTCCATGCGTCCCAAAGCTCCTACAAACAATATCTTGGCGTCAGGGTGCATAGCCTTGATGGCATTGGCAATAGACACGGCAGGGAAAATATGGCCTCCCGTACCGCCACCACTGATTATTACTCTTAATTCGTCGTTCATAAGCGTTGTATCTTGAATACCGTGCAAAAGTACAAATTTTCCGTCAAATCATGCTATCTTTACCTCATTTTCTTTCGCTTTCTTCATTTTTGCTGATCTGCTGACACTCAAAATGGCTCCAATATAAGCACAATTGATAATTGTCGACGTACCTCCCTTGGAGATCAGCGGCAGAGGCTGTCCGGTAACAGGCGCCAATCCAACAGCTACCATCATATTAAAAGTGGCTTGGATGACCAACAGCAAGCCGAGACCCATAGCCAGGAAAGCAGGGAAGTTATTCTCGCAACGACTGGCAATGCGGGCACAGCGATAGAGCAACACAATATAGAGGAACATCACCGCAAAGGCACCTACGATGCCTAACTCCTCGATGATGATAGCATAGATAAAGTCCGAAAAGGCCTGCGACAGGAAGTCGCGTTCAGTACTCTGGCCAGGCCCCTTGCCGATGACACCGCTCGAAACGATGGCGATATTGGCATGAGCCACCTGGGCATCCTTGTCAAGGTCATACTCCTGAGGCGTTGGCTTAGGCTTACCAAACTTCATAATACGGCTCTTCCAAGTGTCAGCACGGTGGAACATCTTTTCAACGAAGTTCTTTTTAGCCCTGGGCTGATCCAACTGTTCCGTCTTGGTCAGCTGTTTCTCTTCGTCGCTGATATCGTGACCGACTAACATCACCATCGACAAAGCGAAAACGCCTATCACGATAATGACAACCGCCAACTTGACCAATTGTTTCATCGGGACCAGTCCGATAAACATCATCAAGAAAACCACAGCAAAGAGCATCGCTGCTGTAGAGAGGTTCTCCAAACCAATCAACAAACAGGCTGGCAACAATATCCAGAGAATCCATTTGAAGGCGTTCTTGTCAGCACCATTCTCCCGCTGCATAGCGGCAAGAATCTGTGCCACCGCCAACACAATGGTTCCCTTGGCAATCTCTGATGGTTGGAAAGTAAAGCCAAACAGGTTAATCCATCGACCGGCATCGCCCACTTTCGTTCCTGCCAAGAGCACCCATAGCAGCGTCACTACAGATATCAATATCAGGAATGGAGTCATTAACTTGAAATACCGACAGGGAATATTCAACGTAATGATGGCTACCACCACGCCTGCCAAAATGGTAAAGGCGTGATAAGCGATAGGACCTACGTAATTCTGACTCTTATAGGTTAGTCCGCTGGAAGCAGAGAACACTTCCACGATACTGATCATGCAGAGGAAGAAGAACACCATCCAGATGACCTTGTCGCCCTTGAAGATATTGCCTATTTTCTTGTTCATTTACAGATTCCTTGCTAATTCCTTAAACTGCTCGCCACGGTCTTCCATGTTCTTGAACAAGTCGAACGAGGCACAACAGGGTGACAACAGGACGGTCATACCGGGCTCGGCCATCTCATAACAGGCCTCGATACACTCCTTCATGGAGTGCGTATCACGGAAAGGAATGCCTAATGAGTCGAAATTGTCATGCAGCTTCTGGTTATCGGCCCCAAGATACACCAATCCGGCACATTTCTCACGGACAAGCGGCTTGATGGGGTCGTAGTCGTTGCCTTTGTCCTTGCCGCCAATAATGAGAATGGTCTTGGTCTTCATCGATTCCAAAGCATACCAGCAGGCATCGACATTGGTGGCTTTCGAGTCGTTGATATACTGTACACCACGAACTACGCAGACCTTCTCCAAACGGTGTTCTACACCGGGAAAATCGCTGAGCGACTTGCGAATGACCTCATTCTTGATACCTGCCACATCTGAGGCGATACCAGCCGCCAGAGAGTTATAGATATTATGCTTCCCTGTCAAGCTCAAGGCCTCCTGTTCCATATTAAACGGCTCCGGCTGCTCAATCTTATACTGCCCTTCCTCAATATAACCGATACTGCCTTTCTCTTTTAGTTCTGAAAAAGGATACTGGATGGCTTTGATATCATACTTCTCCAACTCCTTCTTGATGATGGGATCATCGTTCCAATAGATAAAGGCATCCTGAGGCGTCTGATTCTGGATAATACGCATCTTGGCATCGACATAGTTCTGCATCTTGAAGTCATAGCGGTCCAGATGGTCAGGAGTGATGTTTAGCAGGATGGCCACGTTGGCACGGAAGTCATACATATTGTCCAATTGGAAAGACGACAGCTCGATGATGTAGTAGTCGTGCGGATCCTCGGCAACTTGCAGTGCCAAGGAATTTCCGATATTTCCGGCCAGACCGGCATCATAGCCTGCCTCCTTGAAAATATGGTAGATAAGACTGGTCGTTGTAGTCTTACCATTCGAACCCGTAATACATATCATCTTCGAACGCGTGTAACGACCAGCAAACTCTATCTCACTGATGATGTGGATACCTTTCTCCTTGATCTTGACAATCATCGGAGCGGTATCAGGAATGCCAGGACTCTTAATGACCTCATCGGCATCCAGAATCTTTTCTTCCGTATGATGCCCTTCCTCCCAGCTAATCTGGTGGTCGTCCATCAGTTTCTTATATTTGTCGTTAATCTTCGACATGTCACTGACAAACACATCGAAACCTTGCTTCTTGGCCAAGACGGCAGCTCCAGCTCCGCTCTCACCGGCTCCTAATATTGCTATCTTACTCATTACACTCTAATCTTTAAACTCTAATCTCTAAACCCTAAACTATCTAATCTTCAACGTGATAATTGTTAATGCGGCTAATATGATGGAGGTAATCCAAAAACGAATGGTAATCTTCGACTCGTGGAACGGGCGATGGGGCCAGCCCTTCAATATATAGGTACTGGTGGCGTCAAGTTGCGAATCAAGCTTACGGAAGGTATCATGGATAGGTGTTGCACGGAACACACGCACTCGCTTGCCTTTGCGCTTCTGTATCTTGAACCACTGTGTCTGGATAATCACACTCAGGCTTTCTACAAAGAAGATGCCACAAAGGATGATCAGCATCAGTTCCTTATGGATAATGACAGCGCAAACACCAATGATACCACCAATGGTCAGCGAACCGGTATCACCCATAAAAATCTGGGCAGGGAAGGCATTATACCAAAGGAAACCAATCATCGCCCCAATGAAGGCAGAGAGGAATACTACCAACTCCTGGGAACCGGGAATATACATGATATCAAAATAGGCAGCATACACGATGTGCGACGAGATATAGCAGAATATCAGCAACGCGGCACCTATAATAGCCGAATTTCCCGCACACATGCCATCCATACCATCATTCAAATTAGCTCCATTCGACAAGGCTGTTACCACGAAAATGGTCATAATGACAAACAAAACCCATCCTGCAGCAACCTTATACTCGCCCAAGAAGGACATAATGTTTGAATAATTCAGCGTGTGGTTCTTGATAAAAGGTATAGTAGTTTGTAGCGATTTGACCGCCTCAGCCTTGTGCTTTACGACAATCTCCTGATTCTGCTGAGATTCCGAAATATTCTCACGGACAACTGCATCGGGACTAAGCCAAAGAGTCAAGCCTACTATAAAACCAATAGAAACCTGTCCTATTATCTTATAGATGCCTTTCAGTCCATCCTTGTTCTTACGGAAAATCTTGATATAATCGTCCATAAAACCAAGGAACCCAAGCCAGATGGTAGTTACAATCATCAACAGCAAATAGATGTTACGCATACGTCCCAACAGCAGTACAGGTACTAGAATAGCAACAATAATGATAATACCGCCCATCGTGGGAACACCTTTCTTCTCTACGCCAAACGGGTCAATACTGGGGTCGCGGGCGGTCTCGGAAATGTTACGGCGCTTCATCCACTTAATAAAATATTCGCCAAACCATGCAGAGATAATCAGCGACAAAATCAACGCCAACAGCGAACGGAACGAGATGTACGACCAGAGGTGTGCACCAGGGATATTATACTGTTCTAAGAATCGGAAAATATAGTATAGCATATTGTTTCGTTATTACGATATTTCGTTATTACGGTATTACGAAAGGCAAAAAACCTCTCTTACAATCTCACGGTCATCAAAATGGTGTTTCACACCCTTGATTTCCTGATAGTCCTCATGACCCTTTCCGGCGATGAGGATGACATCACCCTTCTGAGCCATCATACAGGCCGCACGGATGGCCTCCTTGCGGTCTACAATGCTAAGCACCTTCTTCATCTGCTGAGGATTGAGCCCTGCCAACATATCATTGATGATGTCCTGAGGTTCCTCGAAACGGGGATTGTCGGAAGTAATAATGACGCGGTCACTCTGCTTCACGGCTTCCTGAGCCATCAGCGGACGCTTGCCCTTGTCACGGTTGCCGCCAGCTCCACAAACAGTGATAATCTGACCACCCTTGCCGTCCAGCACCTCATGAATGGCGTTAAGCACATTCTCCAAGGCATCGGGGGTGTGGGCATAGTCTACGATGGCCGTCACACCTTCTTGGGAACGGATGGGTTCCAAACGGCCTGCGACACTCTTTAACGTACTGAGTACCAAGAGAATGTCCTCGGGGCTCTTACCCAGCATCACGGCAGCACCATAGACTGCTAACAGGTTGCTGACATTGAACTTGCCGATAAACTGCACTCCAACCTCGCGACCGTCAATCTCCAGATACATGCCTTCAAAATGGCATTCTATGATTCGGGCACGGAAATCGGCCATCGTCCGCGTGCTATAGGTCTTCACCTGAGCCTTACAGTTCTGAACCATCACCGCACCATTCTTGTCATCAGCATTCGTAATGGCAAAGGCTTCCTTCGACAACCCATCAAAGAAGGCTTTCTTGGCGTCGCGGTAGTTCTCGAAGGTCTTGTGATAGTCCAAGTGGTCGCGCGTCAGATTGGTAAACAGTCCTCCAGCAAATGTCAGACCGCCAATACGCTGTTGGGCAATGGCATGACTGGAGCACTCCATAAAGGCATACTCACAACCAGCCTCCACCATTCGGGCCAACAACTTGTTGAGTTCAATGGGGTCTGGTGTGGTATGGTCTGCAGGAATCACCTCGTCTTCGATATAATTGCTGACAGTAGACAAAAGGCCACATTTGTGCCCGAACTTACGGAACATATTATATAATAAGGTGGCGATGGTAGTCTTGCCGTTGGTTCCCGTCACACCCACCAGTTTCAGCTGCTTCGAAGGTTCGCCATAAAATACGGTGGCGACAGGACCCACAGTTGCCTCTGTCGACGCGACCTGCACATAGGTCACTCCGGCTTGCTGATCTTCAGGAAGATCTTCACACAACACGGCAACAGCCCCCAACTCCAAAGCCTTGGAAATAAAGCGGTGACCATCGGTTTGCGTACCCTTGATAGCCACGAAAAGGTGGCCTTTCTCTATCTTACGGGAGTCAATATTTACACCCGTGATGTCTACCGCCTCATTACCGATAATGGTCTGAGGAGTCACATTCTTCAATAGTTCTGTCAGCTTCATATATACCTTATATTATTAATGCATAACCAATACACACTCACTACCCTTGACAATAGCTTTGCCTGCAGGATAGCTCTGCGATTTCACCTTGCCGCGACCTTGCACGCGGACCTTCAGCCCTCGACTTTCCATCTGGTAGACGGCATCTTTAGCACCCATACCTATTACATCTGGAGCAACGTTCTCACCATACACCTTGGAAGAATGGTTCACGCGTTTGTCTACCCCCAACTCACCGAGAATGTAGTTGGCAGTTGTTGCATCGCCATTTTTCACATCGGGAATCACGAGGGAATTCTCATCATGGGCGTCGTCCACACTCAACTTCAGATGACGGGCCATCACGCCTTCGGCAATATGGTGGAACACGACACCACTCATACCACCACCCGAAGCAGGCAGTCCGGACTTCTTGATACATACGATACAGGAATAACGGGGATTGTCTGCTGGGAAATAGCCCGCAAACGAAAGCCAGTATTGTACCACACCGCTCTTATATCCCGACTTACCCTGTGACACCTGGGCAGTACCTGTCTTTCCGGCAACCTTAAACAACTGGGAACCAGCCTTACGACCCAAGCCCTGGCTCACCACGTGTTCCAAAATGGTCTGCAAGGTCTTGAGGGCCTCCGGACGGGCAATGCGTTCCTTAATAACCTGTGGTTCAAACTCCTTGATGGTCTCACCATTTTTCACCACCTTCTTGACAAAACGTGGACGCATCATCTTACCATTATTGGCAATGGCATTATAGAAAGTTACCGTATTAATGGGGGCTATCTGAGTTTCATAGCCTATCGACATCCAAGGCAACGTGGTGGCATACCAGTTATCATCATAGTGTCCGTTCTTCTTACGTTTTGGCATACGGATAAGGGGAGGACGGTAACCGGGAAGGATGTCCTGTAACTTCAAGTCTTCGCCAATACCCACACGGTAGAGTCCCTTGACATAACGCTCGGCCTCGTTATGGTAGAACTTATCGATGACATGACTGACACCGATATTCGAGCTAACCTCCAGCGTACGGGCTACATTGATATCTCCATAGCCCCCACGGCGCCAGTTATGGTCTTTCATCTCACGGCCATACATCGGCATGACGCCTCCACCCGTATGGATGATATAGCTGGTGTCTTGAGGATTCTTGCCCAACACACCATCGTCAAGGGCCACCAGAATAGAAGCGGTCTTAAACACAGAACCGGGCTCACAACGATAGCTGATGGCTGAGTTGACGGCTTCAATATATTGGTCGTTCTCCGTACGCATCATATTAACTATGGCTTTGATGTCTCCCGTCTCTACTTCCATCAGGATAGCCACACCCATCTCGCCATGAACCTCTGGCCTTCTCAGCATGTCCAATAACGAACGCTCTGCCAGGTCTTGCATATTAACATCAATGGTGGTCACAATATCACAACCATCGACAGGCAGCGTCACGGGGATATTCATATATTTGTTCAGCACCTTACGGCGACCGGTAATACCGGGAATGCCACGAAGGATGGAGTCGTTCGAGAGTTCCAGACCATAGTAAGCCGAATCCTTGGCACCATACAGACCGCCAATGGTACGTAAGGCCAGCGAACCGAACGGACGGCGGCGGGAATTATAGGTCTCATAGGTAAAGCCGCTCTTGTAGCGAGGCATATTTAAGAAAGGCAGTTCACTGACCTCCACAAAGGTGTTGTAGTCGATACGACGGGGCCAGATATTCCACCAACGCGAACCCTTGCTGCCGTCTTTGTTCACCTTATGGCGACCTTCCTCCAAATCATGTTTAAATTCTGCCGCACTCTTCTTGGGAAAAATCCTATGCAGACCATCGCATAGCGAATCGACCTTGTCTAACCACAACGAGTCATCCTTCGCAAAAGCAGCAGCTTGGAAATCAATGAAAATTTTATATTCCGGAATGGAGGTGGCCATCAATTGTCCGTCACAGCTGAGGATGTTACCTCGGTTGGGCTTCACGCTGACACTGTCGCGCTTCAGACGGTCGGCGACCTCCGTCCAATACTGCTTCTTGGCAGTCATGATATAGAGGGCCTTGCCGATAACAGCAATTCCGATGATTGTCAGCAGCACGGCAATCATCATATAGCGAGGCATCACCTTGTCATTGTTAAAACTACTCATCTCTTATTTCTCATTACTCATTTCTCATTTCATTCAGGGATCTGAATGATATAGGGCGGCTGGTCGGCCTGATGCAACAGCGAGTCCTGATTTTGTTTCAAAATGTCCAGCACATGGCTTTCGCGACACTTCTCCGTCAGTGTGCTCGACGAGGAGAGAGCCTTGTACTTGGCACCGGTCAGCGTTTTCTCCAACTTATCGATGGCTATCATGTCCTGCTGACACTGATAACGGAAGGCAACATAGACAATGGAAAAGAGGACAATCAGTACAAACAGCCATATTTGCGAGCGAACCACCTCTGTTGTCAGCAGATCGCCACCCAAGATGGTGCGCAGGCTCAACTGACCGGAGGGTTTCGGATCTTCCTCGCTGGCCGACTCTTTAATCAGTTGAATCGTCTCTTTGAGCGAACTCTCTTCTTGTTTCTTTTCTTCTTTTATCTTGTCTTCTTCCATACTATACTTTTTCTGCTATTCTCAATTTCGCACTACGACTGCGGGGATTGCGCTGCTGCTCTTCCTCTGTGGGCGTCGTGACCTTATTGACCAGCCGATAGGGCGACGAGATGCGTCCGAAGAAATCCTGCTCCACCTTCCCCTCGGCATTGCCCGCCTTCATCACATTCTTCACGATACGATCCTCTAGCGAATGGTAGGTGATGATGCTCAGCCGTCCACCTTCGCGAAGCAGGTCGGTAGCCCCTTTCAGCATGTCACGCAAGGCGTCCATCTCGTGATTCACCTCTATGCGCAGCGCCTGATACAACCGAGCCATGTCTTTCTTCAATTGAGTATTGACAATTGACAACTGAGAATTTTCCTGCTGCACGTCAACACCCAGTGCCGTCAGAAACTCACTTGTAGTTTCTATACATTGTCTATTCCTGTAACCTACAATGGCCTTGGCAATGCGACGGGCATTCTTCAACTCTCCGTAGAGATAGAACACATCGGCCAACTGCTCCTCACTATAGTTGTTGAGGATATCTGCCGCAGTCTGTCCTGCACGCTTATTCATTCTCATATCCAGCGGGGCATCAAAACGAAAGGAGAACCCGCGTGTCTCGTCGTCGAAATGGTGACTCGAGACACCCAGATCGCCTAAAAGACCATCTATCTGCTCCACGCCATAGTAGCGCATCCACTGGCTGATATATCTAAAGTTGCTGCGAACGAAGGTAAATCTATCATCATCGACGATATTTTTCTCCGCATCGGCATCTTGGTCAAAGCTATACAGATGACCATTCTTCCCCAATCGCGACAGAATTTCCTTTGAATGACCACCACCGCCAAAAGTTACATCCACATAAATGCCGTCGGGCTGGATATCCAGCCCGTCGACGCTCTCTTTCAGGAGAACAGGAACGTGGTATGTTTCAGCGGTCGTTATCATTGTTCGGCGTTATTGAAAAGTTCACTCTTGCTCCACCATCATGAGCTGTTCGAGGGCATTGCCGAAATCTTCCGGCTTCATCTGCTGTTCTTCAACCTTGCGGCTGCTCCAGATCTCTATGGTATCATCCATGCCAACGAACTTCACGTCCTGATCGATTTCTGCCATACGCAGGTAGCGCTTGGGAATCAGAAAACGCCCGTTACCATCGAGGGTCAACAATTCCACTTCCGACACAAACTGGCGGAACACCTGTTGCTCCTGACGGTTCCAGCGGTTCAGACGGGCTCTCAGCATATCCATTTGTTCGTTCCATACGCTTTCAGGATAAAGCACCAGACAAGACTGGAACACATCCTTGCGCAACACAAGGCGTTCCTCACCTCCCGCCTGCAAAACCTTGCGGAAGATAGCGGGAAGGAAAGCACGTCCCTTCACGTCTAATTTGGCCTCTATGTTACCTAAAAAACGCATATGTACATCTTATATTTTAAGAATTTGGGTGCAAAGATAATTATTTTCCCCCACAATCCCCCACTTTTCTCCACTTTTTTTAGTGAATATTTTATAAAAAGTTACTTTCTTGCACATTTTTCCGAAAAAGTGCAATCATTTCTGAAGAAAAAGCATTATCTTTGCATCGTTTTAGGGACAATCATAGAGAAATGGCAGAGATTACAGCAAAGACCATTGACATTGATCAGATACTTAAGAACAAGATGGGCTCCAAAGCAAAATGGATTCCCAGTCCCCTCGTTTCGTGGCTTAAGCGCATCGCACACCAGGATCAGGTGAACGGTTTTCTGTGGGAGGCACGCGACAAAGTTGGTACACCTTGGTTGGAAGCCTGCGTAGAGTATCTGCAGATGACACTTCAAGTGGAGGGAATGGAGAATCTGCCCTCTAAAGACGATGGTCGTCTCTATACCATTGTGTCCAATCACCCCTTGGGAGGTATCGATGGTGTAGCTCTAGGAGCCGTCATTGGTCGTCATTTCGATTCACGGTTCCGCTATCTGGTTAACGACCTGCTCATGTATCTGCCAGGATTGGCTCCACTCTGCATCCCTATCAACAAGACAGGACACCAAGGGCGCAACTTCCCTGCGATGGTGAAGGCCGGATTCGAAAGCGACAACCACATGTTGATGTTCCCTGCGGGCATTTGTTCACGACGCCATCATAAGGTCATCAGGGACATTCCCTGGTCGAAGACGTTTATTTCCAAAAGCGTAGAATACGAGCGTGACGTGGTACCCATCCATTTCAGCGGACACAACTCCAAATTCTTCTATCGGTTGGCTAATTTCTCCGACCGTTTCCTGCCTTTCAACCTCGCCATGCTCTTCCTCGTCGACGAAATGTATAAGAACGTAGGAAAAACTTTCCATATCACCATTGGCAAACCCATTCCCTGGCAGACCTTCGACAAAAGCAAAACACCGTTGGAATGGGCCCAATACGTCCAAGACCAAGTATATTCTTTAGCATCTGTCTAAACTATAATATCTAAACGCTAAACATTCAATGGAACAGCCCATCATCGCCCCCATCAGCAAGGAAGTCCTCAAGAGTGAGTTGACGCCTGACAAGCAGTTGCGAATGACCAACAAAAGCAACAACGAGATCTACATCATCACGGCGCATAATGCGCCCAATGTGATGCAGGAGATTGGTCGATTGCGTGAAATTGTTTTCCGCGAAGCCGGTGGTGGAACGGGCAAACCTTTGGATCTTGACGAGTTCGACACCTGCGAGAACTGTTATAAGCAGCTCATCGTCTGGAATCCGGAAGAGGAGGAGATTATCGGAGGTTATCGCTATCTGTTAGGATCCGATTGGCAGTACGACGCACAAGGGCAACCCATCTTGGCCACGAGCCACATGTTCCATTTCTCAGAGAAGTTCCTGAAGGACTATGCCCCCTGGACCGTAGAACTGGGACGTTCGTTCGTTTCCATTCCTTACCAGTCATCCAGGATGGGTGCTAAGAGTTTGTTTGCTCTCGACAACCTGTGGGATGGTTTGGGTGCACTGACCGTTATCCGTCCTTCCGTGAAATATTATTTTGGCAAGATGACCATGTATCCCTCTTACATTCGTAAGGGACGCGATATGATTCTCTTCTTCCTCAAGAAACATTTCGACGACAAGGAACGACTGATAATCCCGATGAAACCGCTGGAATTAGAAACCGACCCAGCTGAATTGGAAGCGCTCTTCAGCGGTACAACCTTCAAGGAAGACTACATGATTCTGAACCGCGAAATCCGTAAGTTGGGTTATAACATCCCACCGTTAGTAAATGCCTACATGGGGCTCTCGCCCACGATGAAACTTTTCGGCACAGCCATCAACTATGGTTTCGGTGATGTCGAGGAGACGGGCATTCTGATTGCTATCGACGAGATTTTTGAGAGCAAGCGTAAGCGCCATATCGACTCGTTCATCCAGGCACATCGCGAAGAGCTAGAGTTGACTTCCGGCGCTAACAAGCTGATTTACAAGGACAAAGACTAAACCCGTCAAAACATGCTACGACTTATCCTGTTAGGGGCTCTTACGCCCTTATTGGTGCATGCCCAGCGCCTTGATAGTCTCCATCTCATGGTTGATGCAGAGACTTCAGACAATACCCCCTTCACGTTCCGCACTTTCCAAGAGGCTAGTACCCATTTCATCGACGGCACCACCGTATACATCCGGCCTGGTGTCTACTGGATTGACGATCCCAACGACCCCACAGTTAAAGTAGGCAAGAACGGCCGAGAGCCCTTTGGCTTAGTCGTTCGCTGTCCCCGCTTGACCATCGTTGGAATGGGCGAAAATCCTCACGACGTCGTACTCGCTTCCCAACGTGGACAGACGCAGGGAGCCATTGGCAATTTCACTATGTTCGACTTCTGGTGCGACACCCTCCGTGTCGAGAACGTCACCATGGGAAACTACTGTAATGTCGATCTCGTCTATCCTTTGAACCCCGCCCTCAATCGGCCCAAACGCAGTGATGCCATTACTCAAGCCCATGTGGGGTACGTTCACGGCAAGAGTCTTGTCGCCAAGCGGGTACGTTTCATCAGCCGTCTCAACTTGAATCCATTGAATGGTGCCAGGAACTCATACTATGAGGATTGCCATTTCGAATGTACGGATGACGCTCTAAATGGAAGTGCCACCTACCGCCATTGCGATTTCGATCTCTACGGACAAAAGCCATTCTGGAGCACCTTTGGTAAGGGGGCAATGTTCATCGACTGCGATTTCAATGTGAAGGGCGAGAATCGCGAGATGTATTTCTGCAAACAGGGCGGTCCCGTCACCGTCATCGACTGTCGCTACCACACACCTTCTGACAGTATTTATCTCGGTTGGACAGCCTATCCGCAACCCTGGCTACGCTGTTATCAAAAGAACTTCACGCTGAATGGAAAGCCTTATCAGATTGGTATCCGCCGACCTCAGAACACCATCGTCCTACCCGACACTTCCCAGCTCATTTCACAGGGCATCCCCTATCTGAACATCAGTCAACAAGAAGCAGAGTTGCGCACTGGTGAAAGTCCTTTGACACTCGTTTGCAGTGACTCCAAACCGGTGAAATGGCGTGTAACAGACTATCATGAGCGTTATGTCACGCTGATACCTATAGGCAGAGATTCCGTACAGGTCATTCCCACGAACCAAAGTGGTAAAACGGTCGATTTCTGCGTGATGGCCAGCACTTCAGATGGTCGAGAAGCAGCATGTCATCTGACGGTTCATCCGCGACTTTTGCCGGCACCGACTTTTCTGCGCCAGCCAACGCTTCAACTCAAGAAAAACTCAGCACAACTTAGCTACGACCTCGACCTGCAAGACCGCTATGACGAGTCTGTGATTATCTGGCTACGCGACGATATTCCCGTCAGCGTAGTCGAAGCCAATCCTCAGGCATTTTCATATCCTGAATACAAGCTGTCTGCTGCCGATAACGGCCACAGACTCAGTGCACTGATCATACCCAAGTTGCATGGCAGCCTGGCGGGTGACACCATCCGGGTGGATGCGTCAAAGATGATCAAGCGCCAAAAGAAAACAAAACGTTTAGAGACCGATTTTCATGATTTTCCCTGTCAGTGGCAGTCACGGGTATTGTCTGGCTATTGGACCGTTGATGGCTACAAACCTCAAGATACGGCAGAATATCCGTGGTCATTTGATTCCCACAAGCCAATGTGGGAATACAAGGAAGGCTTCAACGGTGCCGTTGGAATGGGGCTCCTGCAAGCCCAACGTGGTGCCCGCATCATGTACACACCAACGGAGAAACGATATGGTGACATGCACCTGACGCTATTGGTAGACCCCACCAAGACCGCTGGTCAGGGTTTCGGTTCTGCCACAGGACAGTATATGGACGTCTGTTTGAAGTTCGATACGAAGACACTCACCGGCTATGGTCTCCGCATCATCCGAACCACGAAACATGCCAAGGCCGTCGACTTCTTGTTGGTAAAGTATGAGCATGGAAATATTGCCCCACTAACAGAACCCGTTTCATCGACCTGTTATCGTACCGGATGCACCATTTCCATCGATTTCATCGGAAATCGGATGACCGCGCACGTCACGACGAAGACGCCGCAACCAGCAGGTTCTACCCTGCCCCATGAGGTGTCGCTTTCTGCCGATGTCACTCCAAATAGCTATGGTGGTATCCACATCCAGCATACAGGTTCATCAGGTGGTGAAAGCACCACCATGCTCCACCACCTGAAAGTTGAGTGGGAATAGATTCAAATACGATTAGATGATGGGTAGGGATATGCCGTTGATTTTCTGATAGACGTCGAGGGCATAGACATCCGTCATGCCCGAGATATAGTCGATGACCGCCATGAGGCGCGTCTCGAGGTCGTCGGCATTGATGTCGTATTGCGACGACACGCGGCCTATGAGCTGCTGCGAATAGTAGCGTTCCGGATTCATCACCGCCTCCGTCATCTTGTCCATCAGCGTCGCCATAATCTGGTAACCCGAGAGTTCCACATCCAAAACGGGACGGCTCTTGTAGATCTTCTCCACCGAGAGTTTCGCACAGCGTTTGTAGGCGTCGCGCTGCATAGGACTGATATGGTCGATGAGACTACCCTCGAAAGTGCCATTGAGGATTTCCTCCTCATGCTCCACGAAGGTGTTTGCACACTCGTTCTCCAGTTTACCGATGACACAAGCCCGCAGATAGACCACCTGTTCATTTTCGTCCGTCAGCTGTTCGTCGATGATACGCTGTTGGATGCGCCGTTGCGTCTCCTCGTCGAAGAAGTCGAGGAACAGTCGCGACACCGTTTCGTACGACAGGATCTTCAGTTTATGGGCATCCTCCAGGTCCATAATCTCATAGCAGATATCATCTGCCGCCTCGACGAGATACACCAGCGGATGGCGCACATAGCGCAAGGGCTCACCAGGTTTCGACGTGCAAATAATGCCCAATTCATCGGCAATACGCTGGTAGTTCTCCTGTTCACTGATAAAGAAACCGAACTTCCCCTTCTTGCTGGGCGCCATCGACGAATAGGGGTACTTCACGATGCTGGCGATGGTAGAATACGTCATCACGAAGCCCCCAGGGCGGCGTCCTCGGAACTGGTGCGTCAACAGACGGAACGCATTGGCATTACCCTCGAAGTGCGTGATGTCCGACCAGAATGCCGGTGATACCTTCTCTTGCAGGAAGCGCCCGGCGCCCTCAGTAAAGAACGTCTGGATGGCCTTTTCGCCTGAGTGCCCGAAGGGCGGATTGCCCAGATCGTGGGCCAGGCAGGCCGTAGACACAATCTGTCCGATTTCCTCGAACAGCGTACCACGTAGTTCCGGATGGCGTTCCTTCATCAGTCGTCGTGCCACGTCATTACCCAGCGACATACCCACGCTGGCCACCTCGAGCGAATGCGTCAGTCGGTTGTGCACAAAAACGCTGCCCGGCAATGGGAACACCTGCGTCTTGTTCTGCAGTCGGCGGAACGGTGCCGAGAATATCATGCGGTCGTAGTCGCGTTTAAACTCCGTTCGGTCGTCGTGTCGTTCTATATGTCGAGACTCCTGTCCCAACCGCTTGTTCGATATCAGTTTTTTCCAATCCATCATATATCGTTCTTTTAATTAGCAATGAGTAATTAGTAATGAGTAATTATGATTACCTTATTTAGCATTCAATATTCAACGTATGGTGTCAGTCTCTTTATGACCTCTGGCGGGAAGTCCTTCGAGAGGCGCAAGTCCTCTAGACTCTTGATAGGGCCGTGCAAGCGGCGATAGTCCACGATGGTCTTTGCCATGTAATAGTTGATGTACGGGTGCTTGCGCAAGTCCTGCAGACTGAGACGGTTGACATTCAACTTCTTGGGTGAGGCACCTTGTATTACGAAATACTTCTTGGCTTCCTGTGGGAAGTTCTCAATCTCGTCCAGCTGATCGACACTGACATAGCCTCCCAGCCACTTTCCGCGACGGATGATCTCTTTGGCGTAGTATGGTCCGATGCCAGGCACCCGCCGCAGCTCCGTCGTATCGGCGGTATTGAGGGCAATGTGTTCATTTTCGCCGATTTTAACGGGATAACGCAGTGTCGTATCTCCTCGGGTTACATCATTCCCTGCACTCCCATTTCTCCCATCACTCCCATGATTCCTTTCCACCAGTGTCGAGGCAGGCAGGTAGTCCTTCGAGATTCGGATATAGGGTTCCAGTTCACGGTATTGCTTGACGGTCAGTCCGTAGAGTTGGGCAAAGTCCTCTTTTTTGCGATAGATGCCGCCATGGGCACGGTATTTATAGATGTTCCTTACCTGCCAGGGTTGCAGGCCCAGGCGCAGCAGTTGCGTGCTGTCAGCAGTGTTGGGGTCGAAGGGGAAGCGCTCGACGGCTTGCGAAGGGACAGCGTAGTAGCTAGGTTCACTAGTCTCACTAGTATGACTAGTCCGATTAGTTAGACTAGAAAGACTAGAATCACCAGAACCGACCGCATTCGTTGTTTCCATTCCTTCCCCACCCAGCCAAAAGCCAATCAGGGCCAGCAGTCCGACACACACTGCTCCCAATGCTATCCTTCGGTCGTTCCTATTCATTGCTCAAAAGTAATCATAATTACTAATTACTCATTACTAATTCCTAATTTAATAGTCCCAACTGATGTAGGAAGATGAACAAGATGGCCAGGGGGCAGATGTACTTCACGAGGAAGATGTAGAGGTGGAAGAAGCGTCCGCGCAGTGTTCCCCAGTTGGTGAACTCGTCGCGCACCACCTGATGCGGTACCGACCAACCTATAAAGATACATGTCAGGAATCCCACGATGGGCAGGAATATCTGTCCTGTGACGAAGTCGAAGCAGTCGAACAGCGTCTTGCCCCATGCCGTCAGTCCGTCTACGGCGCCCAGCGACAGCGAGCAGAGTGTTCCGATGATGATGGTAGTTACCGTCACGATAAAGGCCGCCTTTTTACGGGTGATGACCAGTTCCTCGTGGAGGAATGCCGTCGACACCTCGTGCAGCGAGATGAGCGAGGTCAGTGCTGCCAGCGTCAGCAGGGCGAAGAACACCAGCGAGATGATGTACCCCAATGCCGGAACACCCGCAAAGGCCTGTTGGAACACGTTCGGCAGGGTGATAAACACCAGCGAGGCC
>Ga0247609_10002302_pt1 | contig 20500 bp, 21 predicted proteins | sample 172DNAGHGlowgp2_FD_193487 | JGI IMG/M metagenome (GOLD analysis project Ga0247609, IMG submission 193487) | Sheep rumen microbial communities from Palmerston North, Manawatu-Wanganui, New Zealand - 1728 DNA GHGlow gp2 | ecosystem: Host-associated > Mammals > Digestive system > Stomach > Rumen ...
ATTTGGCTTCTAAATTTAAAGAAGTTGAAATAAAACTTGCTTGGCTGGCTTGGGGAGATATAGCTGTAGATGTTCAACATACTGCTGCACAATATAATTCTATGATGGAAATGTCTAGAGTATGGATGTATCCACAAGGAAAATTCGCTTGTAAAACTTCTTATATTGCTAACAGTGAATATATTTTAAGCGATAATACTTTGTTTCAATCAGATGGCTATCACCCTAATGGAGAAGGACATGCATTTATAGGTGTTACTTTAACTAATGGGGTTTTGAATGGTTATTGTTCATTAAAAGAAGATTATCAAGAAGCACCAATAACAACTGTAACTAATGGACTTATGACTTCTACAATAGATAGTGTAAGTATGGGTTCAAGTTTACATAATAATTTAGTATATCTTAGATGTCAGTGTGGTAAAATTGCTTGTGATGAAAATAAAGTAGTTTCTTCTGGCTGGATACCTATCGCAAGCTGTACAGGACTTAAATTTGTAAGAGGTAGGGGAGATGGACAAGGTCATACTACTTTATGGTTACCAATGACCGTTCTTGCAGAATTTACTTCTTCAACAACCACTGGATTTAAGTGGGGTAATTTAAATTGTATATTTAGATTTAACAAAGGAGTTTTGGAAGGATTATTTACAGGTGCAGGTGAAGGACAATTATTAACTAATATAAGAATAAAAACTTTAATAATTCCAGGTTGGAGTTGGACATTTGATGCAAAATTTGTATAGAAGATAAATTATGAGTGATACATTTATAATTTATCAATATGCAGGTAATCATTAATGAATTTCTTTAGAAGTATAATTGATTGGTTAAGAAACATAAGAGCCTCAGTAATAACTGGTTTTATAGGAAGGAGGAACTGGCCGATTGGAGCAATTATCTCTGGCGGCTATTCGTAACAAATTACAAAACTGACCCAACACCAACAATTTTATACTTAGGAACTTACCAAAATCCAAAAAACAGAAAGTTCTATATTCATGGATTACAGCTTCATTATATGAGTGAATTTGATAAAACTTGGTTATTGAAATTAATTTATATGATGAAGCGTGGTAGTCAAGTTGTAAATCCAAGACAGTTTTATTACTATATAAAAATAAACCGTCCAGACATAATTAAAAACTGTTATAGAATTTATCATTCAGAATTTACTAATTTTTATACAATCTCTCCAGGATTTTCTAATATGAATGTAAAATCTTGCTATTCAGTAAAAGATGCTAGAGATTATCAAATAACTCAATTAAATCAAATGATAAATGCTTCTTATAATCCAACTACTAAAGATTATACAAGCCCCGCAAAAGTTGCTTACTCTCAAGATGAACTCCAAGAACATATCACACAAGTATTAAATACAAAAAAGATTATCTAAGTTAATTATATGATTAACGATTGGAATTATGGTTCATCGCCAAAAGAAATAATAACAAAAGAACTTAAAAAAATTGGTTTAGAATATATTGAAGATGCTTATTCGAAAAAGAAAAATACTGTAACTTTAAAAATGGGTTCAAAGATAATTAATTACTTAAAATCAGTTGGAGAATTTAGATTTCCAACTTTTAAAGGTAATGAGTATTTTCTTGAATATAATACAAAATCAAGAAAATTTGGTATAATAAGATCACTCCCTGAAAACAGTGGCGATAAAATGGGAAAGAAGTGGGTTCACCCAGTTTTAATTAGAAGTGAAGACGTTTTAAAATCACCAATTTTTATTAAAGCCGAAAAATTAGCAAATGATATAAAAAGAAATTCTCAAGAATATATAAAGGAAAGCTATTTTCAATATTAGGAGTAATTATGAAATTTAATGAAATTGAGTTAGTTTTAAACGAAGGAAGTAAATTTAAGAAAGCGGTGGCTGCTGCTTTACTTGGTGCTTCTTTGGCTTCTGGTATTCATGCAAATGAAAATGTTATAAAAAGAACTAGAAGAGCTAGTAATAATGGTTGGTATGAACAAAATGTAAAAGAACATTTACTTGATGAATATAAATGGGTAAAAAAACGGCTAGAAGAAAAAAATTATTCTAAAGGAAGTATTGATGAAGTATCAACGTGTGGAGGAGAGTTTTACATAAGAACACCATACATAGGTGAATATATATTAGATGATAAAGAAACTGCAAGAAAGAAATATGAAGAATGGGAAAAACGAGATAAAGAAATTGCTGAAAAAATGCAACGACAAGAAGAAGAAAAAATAAAAAGAGAGAAAGAAAATAAAATAAAATTGGAAAAAAGATTAAAAGAATTAGAGAGTATATTAAACATTAAATGAAATTTAACGATTTAGTAGAAGAGGATTTAAGGGAAGAAATTCTTTCCTTAAACGAAGAAAACATTCATGAATTTTTCTCAGAAGAAAGAGAAGTAGAAACTCTTTATGGAAACCTTACTTATAATTATATTTATAATCAAGGTGATTATTTCTTATTGGGTGAAAGTAAAGTTTTTTCTTCTCTTGAACAAATGATTAAATATATAAATGAACAATATGACGATATGATAGATTTGCCGCTTAATGAAGAGCTCACTTATGCAAAATTTAAATATCGTTCTAAATATCCAAATAAAGGCTATCAAATTCATGATAAACATCCAAAAGTAATTGTTCTTGATAACGATTATATTTATGATGGTAAAGGAAATGTAAAACCAAACAGACATGACATTTTGGCTTTTAATCTAAATTATTCAAAAAATAAAAAAATTGACAAGAAAGCAGTAGATGAAATAGTTGCCTTTGCTCATTTATTAAAAAAAAATAAAAAAGATGTATATCAAAGAATTAAAAAACTTTATCCACAAATAGTAAAAAATAATTTAAGATGTTATAAGCCACAACAAATGACAAAACTTAAAAAGAAAGATGGCTGGTTCTGGAAGCAGTGCTCTGTTAGTGATCTCGACTATAAGGATGATTGGGAGTAATATTGACAAAAAACTAAAAGGAGTTACAGTTTGACAATGACACAAGATATATATTTACCAGTAAGAAATAAACAAGTTTTTGAAGAAACACTATTAGATACAATTATTGAAGGAATTTCTAACGAGCAAAAAGAAATAGCTCAAAGAGCTCTTTCAAAAAAGAATATGCAAGTTGCAATACAATTAAGAGAGTATTTAAATAATAAATGGAAAAATAATAAAAAATCAAAAGAAGATTTCAATCAAGCAAAATCAGAATACGAAAGACTTTTTTTTATAACAAAAAAAATAGCAGAATTAGGTAGTAAATCAGATAAACAAATAAAAAAATATTTAGATGAAGTTATAGGAATTGTACCTCAGTGGTTAACTGTTAAATCTAATAGTGATGATTCCAGTTTTGAGCAAGCAGCAAATAAAGAAACAAGAGTTGCTTTAGCCACAGGTGAAATTAATAATATTAAACCTGGAGATTTTAGAATTGGTAAAGTAGAAGATAAAAAATTAGAAAAAATTATTAGACAAGAAATTGCTTTACATGAATATGGACACTTGTTTAACTGGTTAAAAAAATATATAGTAACTGGAGAAATTCCAAAACTCGAAGATACTATGGAATTAGCAAAAAATGGAAAATACGAGGAAATAGAAAATTTAGAAGGTAAAGCAAATGCTTATGCTATTGATAATATATACAGAAAAGATAGAAGAGAATTGTTAAAAAAATCTGACGGTTATAGAAATTTAGACAAGTCTATAAAATCTGTTAGAGATGAAAGAAAAGGAAAGCAAACAAAATTAACATTAGCCGATTTATATAGATATGGGGCAAATAAAGAATCTAAAACTTTAAATCCTACTTTAAAATCAATAAGATTAGAGGAAGCAAATAAATCTAATGAATTAAAAAATATTCAAAATTTTGCAAACCAAATAAAAAAGAGATTTGAAGACCTTGGATATAAAGTTCCAAATATTGTTTGCACGGTAAGAGATAATTATACAAAACAAAAAAGAAACATGTATCCAATTTTTACAGATGCAAATAATGGTAGAAAAGTTTTTATAGATATAGATGCTTATGAAGATTTATCAAAAAGTAAAGAAGCAATAATGTTCTATTTACCGCATGAAATTGCTCATATTATTTCTCGTGAAGACCATGGTGGAAAATTATTTAATGAAGTTGTAAATAATTGGAATAAAAAATATAATGAAAAAATTTTAGCAGATCCAGAAGATGAAGATAAATGGAATAAAAAATTTTTACCAACTTATTTTAAGAAAGTGTCTTGGTTAGATTCTGTAAAACCAGATAAAGAAAATAATATTTCTGCTGATGAAATAGCAGATGATGGAATGAAGAATAAAATCTGGAAAGAAAATTATTTCCCTTATTAAGTTAAATTTATGAGTATAAGATATAAATTTGCTAATTTACTTACAGAAGGATATAATTTTACAAATACAGATGAAGTAATAGAAGCAATTAAAGCAAATAAAGTTGGTGTAAAAATTTACCCTTGGGCAAAGCAAGAACAAGGCAGCATTCCTAAAAAATTAGCATTAAACAATTTCTTCAAAAGATGTGAAGAAATGGGAATTAAAGATACAACTTATGGTATTCAACTCTTATTATCAAAATGTAAGACATTAGGGGCTTTTCAAGTAGCAACTAATGCTGATGGTCTTTATGAATTTCTTAAATCTTATAAAAAACCTTGGGTAAAGCAATTACCAGAATACAAAAAATTTATTGAAAGTAACGATTTTAATTTATATATTCATCCATTAGAAAAAGCAATACAAGAAGAACAATCTAAACACGGCAAGGCAACTAAAGGTGGTGGTGCTTTACAAGACGTAAAAGTTCCCTATGATGACGGCACTTGGAAATTATTAATTCCAACTTCTTTTGAAGGCGAAAAAGCTGCAGCTTATTATACAGAAGATGGAGTTGAAAAGCCAACTCATTGGTGTACAAGAGCGAATAAATATTATTATGATCATTATACTAGTAAAGGACCACTTTATATTATTAGAAATTTAAAAACTGGTAAATCTTACCAATTGGCTTTTATGGAAGGACAAGTAGAATTTCTAGATCAGAATGATGTTAAAGGTGATGAAATTGCCGAAGGAGATTTGTCAAAAATTCCAGATGAACTTCTTAAGCATATTAAAGATCCAATGGGCGGAAAAACACTTTATGACTTTAAACATAGAAAATCAAATGAAGAAGAATTCCCACACAAAAAAGGAAAACTTCATAATAGAGAATCATCAAGTAATCCATTAGACAAAACAGAAGCAAAGTATGGACCAGTTATCAATCTTGGGAATGGTGTTTGTAAAAAAGAAGTTATTAACTTTTCTCTTGACTTATATAGACCAGAAGAATTAAGTGATTTCTTCCATTGGGATGGTGCTAAATATTCCAGAATTCCAATAGAGTATGGTAAAAAAGATAAAGCAACTGTTTATTTCTTAAAAAGCAAACCTAATTCTATGATGGCTTTAGTAACTGGTAAAAGTTATGGAAATAAAAATAAAAGAATTATAGACGGTACAATGTTTCAAAGAAATTGGGAAGCACTTGAACCAAACGAACAATATAAAATCGAAACAGCAGCAAATAAAGACTTTGGTGTTGATAAACACAATGATAGAGAAGAAAATAATAGATTTGGAAAAGGTGCTTCTAAAATAGCAGATAACTTTAACAAGGCTTACATGAATAATGAAGAAAAAATAATTGAAAAAGTTAATAAATCTCATATATTAGATAATTCACCTTTTAAGACTTTATTGGATGTAAGTATTGCAAGATATAAAACTTATATTTCAAGAATATTAGCTGGAGAAACGCTTCCAGAAAGATTAACGCTCAGAACCAAAAAAGGAAAAGATGTTGATATTTATTTTAGACAAAAATCAGAAGGGGCTACTACATCATCTACTTACAATAAAGCAGATAGAGTAGCAATTGTTCCATTAACCGACGATAATGAACAAATAAAAGAAGACTCTGGCGAAATTTTTAAAATTTGTAAAGCTATAGCAAGAGAAGTAATGAAACAAATTATAAAAATGCCAGAATATAAGTATGCCAATTCTACAAGAAGAGAAGCAGCTTGGGTAAGAGAAAACGAAGAAAATAGAACAGAAGCTGAAATTGAAGCCAACGATAATGAAGAAGTAAAATCTAAAAGGCAAATTAGAAGAAGGGCAGATGATCTTACAAGAAGAATTCATAATGAAACTTATAAGGATTTTGATGGAAGAAGACGTTATTATGATAGAACTCATACCAGCTTACATGAGGAAGTAATTTACTTCCCATATTAAAAAGTTAATTTTATGAGGTTTTCTGATTTATTATTACAAGAACAAGCAGCTGAAAGATTTGGTATTAAGAATGATAAATTTTACACTAAACCAGAAATTGCTAAATTTTGTATTTCTAAATGCAATATAAATTCTTATGATAGAATTATAGAGCCTTCTGCTGGCTCTGGTGCTTTCTCTTCCCAAATTCCAAATTGCGAAGCTTATGATTTAGTTCCAGAAGATAAATCAATTAAAAAACAAGACTTTTTAAAATTTAATACAGATAAAGGAAATATACTTGTTATTGGAAATCCGCCATTTGGTAAAGCAAATGATTTAAGTTTGAAGTTTATAAATAATGCAGCAAAGTTTGCAAGAACTATTGCTTTTATTCTTCCTAAATCTTGCCAAAAAGAAACATTTTTAAATAAATTAGATAAGCATGTTCATTTAAGAAGAGTTGTTCAATTACCAAAAAATTCTTTTATTATAAATGGAAAAATACCTTATAATGTAAATTGTAATTTCTTTATTTTTGATGTTAAAGATAAAGAAAGAGCAGCAACAGAAAAGCCAACAACTGATGATTTTACTTTTACAAGAAATAAAGAAATAGCAGATTTTGCTATTTTAAGAAAGGGTTATAAAGTAGGAAGACTGATTCCGAAAGATGATACTCATTTCTCAGAAGCAAGTAAATATTATATCAAATCAAATATAGGAAAGAGAGAACTTTGGAAAAGATTATTAACAGTAACTTATCCAGAAGCTGGAATGGCTCTTGGCTCTGATTCTATTTCTCAATTAGAGATAATTAAAAATTATAATTTAAAGTTTGGAACATTAAAAGAAGAAAAAATAGACAGTGATACTCATGGCACTCATTTTAAAAATGTAATAAAGCAAAGAGTGCAGAATGAAAAAGAAACTAAATTAATTTCAAAATATCAAAATTTCTCTCTTTCAGATATAAAAAAAACAACCCAAAAATTTAATAATAAATGGGCAAATAGTAAAGAAGTTACTAAAGAAGATATGAGAGATATTAGAAATGCTATGACTGGTAGAGGTTATGGTCTAAAACAAGTAAATAATGATTTAGCTCAAGAAATTTCTAAAAAAGTTATAAATCAAGAAATAAACAAAGTTTCAAAACCAGAACAAAGTAATTACCAAGAAAGATTTATGGCTGGTAGAACTATTTCAAAAACTGGTGTAGTAAATGAATTACCTGATAAAGATTTTTATGTAACATTCCAAAATGGAGCCATAAAACCAAAAGATTCAAGGGGATTTGGCATAGACGGTATTCTTAATATGAAAGGTAAGTGGTATTTTATAGAAAATAAAATTACAGAATTTACAAGACAACAAGATGGTTCTATATTAAGATTTGCAGAAGCTTCGAATGCAGTAGGCGTAACTCCTATATATGTATGTGGTATGCAATATGATTATTTTAAAAATAGTGAAGCTTTAAAAAATATGATTGAAAACAAAAAATTAAAAATAATGTCTCCATCTGCTTTTAATAGTTGGTTAGAAAAAAATAATATAAAATTTGTAAAAAATAAAATAAAATTTAATTCTCCAGAACTTAAACAAATAAAATTAGCCTTGGGAGATAAGGTCGTATAATGAAATTAATTTTGTATAGAGGAGTAAGAGATTATCATCAAACAAAAACAGTTGGAACTGGTATGTGGTTTTCAACTTCTAAAAATGTAGCAAGATCTTATTCTGAAAATGTTATTACTAAAATAATAGATAGCAATAATGTTAAAATAATTGATTGCAAAGGACTGTCTTGGAGAAAAATTAATACAGACGAGTTAGCAAGAAAATATAAAGATTTCGATGTTATTATTTTCAGAAATGTTATAGATGTAGGTCCTCAAAATGTTAAATTACTTAAAGAATTAAAACCATTAAAAAACGAAAGTCCAGAAGATTATTTTAAAAGAAATTATACGGCAGATACAGTTGTTGTAAATAATAAAAATCTTCTTTCAGAGAGTTATTTCCAGTACTAAGTTAATTATATATAATTAAGTTAATTATATATAATAAGGAATAAAATTTTATGACAACAAAAGCAAATAAATTTAAAAAAACGGTCGCAGCAATGATGGCGGCAGGAGCATTATCTAGCCCCGCAACAGCTAAGGGTATTATGGACAAGTTTAGAAAACCAAAGCAAGACCCTCAACCAATAGTTAATCAGCGAAAAGATACAATAAATTATTTAAGCACTATTGCTGATAAGCTAGAAGATAACTACGACGAAAATAAAAATGAAGCAAATTTACAAGTTACTCCGATGGAAGAGTTTCTAGAAGAAATGATAGAAAAAGAGGGAAAAGAAACCGTAAAAGGAGCAATAGATCTTTTAAACAGTGATTATTATCATCTTAGTATAGATGGTTATGATGGACGTAGCGGTCCAACGTGGGAAAAATTATATAATAAATTAATTCAGGGTAATTTGCGCGAATCTGCTAATTATTTTCCATATTAGGTTAATTAAAAGTAAGATAAATTATTTTACTTACTAAAGGAGAATAGTATGAAGTTTGAACAAGTAATAAATATAATAGAAAGCGTACATGAGGTAAAGAACGGCAAAGGTGTATTAATCTGTGATTTAGATGATTGTTTGTTAAAAGCTGATGGTTCTTTAATTGGTATATGGAAAGAAAAACCAGGTGAAAAACCAATTAGATTAACAACTGATCAATTTGCTAAAGATCCAGATGCCGCTACTCATAAAGAATGGTTTAATTATAAAGAATTTAGAGATCCTGAAAAAGTTTATAATTCAATAATAAATGCCTCACCAATGCTTAAAAATTTAAAATTATTAGATGCACATGTTCGTGCAAATTGGGACATTTGTTTTTGTACTGCTCGTGGTTTACAAGATGTTGTAGATAAAGCATTAAAAGTATTTTTAAAATATAGAGATAAAGATGGCAATCTTCAACCAATTGGTGATAAACTTAAATCAGACATTTCTGCAGCAGTTAATGACGAAATTAAAGCATATCCTGGGGCTACAGATCCAGAAAAGAAAGCGAATGTAATTAAAAATATATGTAGACAATACACAAAAGCAAAATTTTTAGATGATGACCTTAAAAATTGTAATTTTGTTAAAAGTTTAAAAATTCCTAATTTACAAGTTATAGTAGCTCATAAACAATAACAAGAGGTTAAAATGACAGTTAATGATATTTTAAAGGAAATGAATATAGAGCTCGGAAATGGACAGGCTCTTGCAGTAACTAATTCAATTAAGCAAAGAACTTCTTATGATAAGATTGGTGGTAAAGATGAAGATTATACAAAAACTGCAAATATTGAAACAAGAAAAGCAGAAACAAAAGTAAGTGTAGCAGCCGTAATAGAATATCTTAAAAAGAAAAATCTTTTAGATAAAGTGGCTTCTAAACAAGATTACGAAACTACTGATTTAGTATTTAAAGCAGATGGTTCTTGTCGTGTAAATTTTGATAATGGTGGTGGAATTAATATTCCAGCAGAAGTTTTAACAATTAAAAAACCAGAACAACAAAAAACATTTATTCAAAAACTTAAAAACAAACTTCAGGCTTGTGCAATTACTGAAGAGGTATTAGAAGAAGATTTTAAATCAGTTTGGGAACACAAACTTAAGCCAATACTTGTAGGTTCTACACTTATGGCTGCATCTTTAGGTGGTCTTGGTATATCTACAAAGATGTTTTTTAAGAATGTAAAAGAGTGTGCAAAAACCATCAAATCTTTATCAAAATCTGGTAATACTTATGATATGAATGTTGCAGGTAAAGATGTAAAATATGATGAAAAAAATAATATTTTAACAGTAGATGGAAAAAAGGAAAATGTTGAATGGGCAACAGTTGATTTTCCAGATCAGCCTGAAGTTACATTTAAAAAAGAAACAGTTGGCAGCGATACATTACAAACTTTAAAACCAGCAGAATTAAAGGCTAATGTTAAACCTGGAAAACCAAATGTTACACAAGCTGAAAAACCAAAAGAAGTTGCAACTTCTAAAAATATTCAAATTAAAGAATCAGCAAATTATTTTCCATATTAAGGAGGAATAGGTAATTATGGAGTTTAATGAAGTAGAAAAAATTTTTGAAGAAGGTTTTATTAAAGATAATTAAAAGGAGTAAAAAATATGGAGTTTAATGAAGTAGAAAAAATTTTTGAAGAAGGTTTTATTAAAGATATAATTAACAAAAAAAGAAACGAGCAAAGACAAAAATACATAGATGCAAGAAAAAGAGGTTATTCTGCAGATGAAACCAGAGTAGGAATGTCCAACGATATTGGTAGTAACAGCAAAACATACGATGCTTATAAAAGAATTGGTGGTGGAAAACTTGTAACTGGAAACACTACTGCTTTAGAAAGAATTGGTTTAAATAATTCTAAATCTGAAAACACAAAAGCTGGACAAATTACAAAAGGTATAAACAATGGGCAAATGGCTTATCAAAATCAAAGCGCTGGCGATTATAACAAATTAAAAATACGATTTGAAGAAGCTTCTAAATTTTTATCAAGAAGCTTGGGTAGAGAACCAGATAAAATACCTTTTGACTCTATAAAAAAATATTTTCAGAAAAAAGGTTATGATACAAATAATGTCTTTGAACAAGATTACAGGAAATGGCTACAAGAAATTTATAGATAAATATTATAAGCCCACTTATCAAAGTGGGCTTATTTATTAAGTTAATCTTATGAGTATCAGATATAAATATGCAAGATTACTTACAGAAGGATATAATTTTACAAATGCTGATGAAGTATATAGTGCTCTAGAATCTAATCAAGTTGGAGTTAAGACACAACCAGAATACAAAGAAGATATAAAATGGGATTACGCTTGTGAAAAGCTAAGAATCTTTTTTAGAAAGTGTGAAGAGTATGGTATAAAAGATACAACTTATGGAGTTCAACTTTTACTTTCAAAAGTTCCACCTAATAATCTTGAAAATGTAATTAGAGAAGATGGTCTTTATGAACTTCTTAAATCTCGTAAAAAACCTTGGGTTAAAGAATTAAAAGAATATCAAACATTAATGAATGAAAAGGTTTGGCTTGGGGCTACAATTAGTGATTTACATGATTTTGAAAAAGCAGTCCAAAATGAACAATCTAAACATGGTAAAATATCTAAAGGCGGTGGAGATATTAAAGGTGTCAAAATCCCTTATGATGATGGAACATGGAAACTATTAATCCCTTCTTCTTTCGAAGGTGAAAAAGCTGCAGCTTTTTATACTAAATACGGAATTGATAAGCCAACCGAGTGGTGTACAAGAGCAGATAAATATTATTATGAACATTATTCAAAAATCGCCCCACTTTACATTATTAGAAATATGAAGACTGGTAAAGCCTATCAAATGGCTTTTACTAAAGAAGAAACTTATGAAGGTAGAAAAATTGACGGATCAAGAATGAAAGTTCACTTTCTTGATCAAAATGACAGTAAAGGTGATGAAATTACGCAAGGTGATTTAAAACCAATTCCTAATGAACTTTTGAAGCATATACCAATCCCTGGAAAAAATAAAACAATGGCTAATTATAATACTGACAAGTCAAAACCTAGCCCTTATGCTAATGAAAAAGGTTATATTAAAACTGGTCAGCAATCTTGGGGAAAAGAACAAATAATTGATAAAAAATACCAAAGAAAAGTTTGTGAGCTTTTAGATGATTATGATAGAGAAAGAAACTTTGGTGCTACTAACCTTCTTGATAGATTTGGTGAAAGAGATATTGTAAAAGTAGTTTCCAACAAAGATTATTTCAAAGAAAAAGGAAGCGATCCATTATCAAGATATGCTAATGAAGGTAAAAAAATAGAAGACAACTATCAGCCAAAAGCAAGAAAAATAAGATATTATTTTTTGGGTCATCCAAAAGAATATGTAGAAATAATTGCTTCAAATAAAGCAGGATTAAAACCAACATTAAATGATGCAACTGCAGAAAGTTGGGATAGAAGCATTTTACAATATACTGCTCTTTACGAAATGGGTGTTGGAGTTCCAAAAAAACAAATAAGAGGTTTTATTTCTGCCTCAAAATCATCTCTTAAAGCAGGAGAGAGAAGAGATGCAGTGCATGAAAAAGAACAAAAATTTGAAAAAATAATAAGAGATTATGCTGAAAGTATTGGGGCTAAAGAACTCGGTATTAACACTGAATCAATTTCTAATAAAGGTTTAAGATACAGAGCACAACCAAAAAGTGCTAATAAAGATATAAGAAAACTATCTGAAACTGGAGTTATTGCTATTTGGAGAGGTGGTGCTGTTGGAAAAGAGTGGTCATTTGGTGGTGATATTACCAATAGTAAATTTGCAATAGAATTAGTAAATGGTAGAAAAATTCCAAATAAGCGTTTCTTTATAGAAGTAAATTGTAATGGAATGCCAACAAATAAAAATAATATCCATTTATTTGAAACAGACGGTTTGTTTGGACCAAAAATTCCAGAAGAATATAAAGAGTTTGCTTTTAAGGTTTCTAAAAAGATGTTTGAAACTTGGAGAAAAATGTTCCACGATGAAATAATTCAAAACAGAGCAGATGGTAATTACAAGAAAAATATGTACGAAGATATTGATATTAAAAATAAATTTAGGAAGTTAATTACAGGTTAGGTAAATATGATTACTGAAAAAAGTTTAAGATTATTACTTGAAAATAATGATATAGCGGACGCAAAGCAAAAATTATTGGCTAAAGATTTAAAGAAAAAAAATGAAGAAGAAAAAGAAAGATTAGACAACAAGCTCGAAACTTTGAATGGTGGTCTTTTTGTAAAAAACAATTTCCAAGCCAACAGAATGAGAGAAGCTTTAAGAAAAGAACATATTAAAAATACAAAAATTGCAAAAATAAATAAAGGAGATAAATAATGAATTATGATATTAAGGCAGAACTTTTAGCAGAAGGTTGGAAGCACGAGCAGCTTATAGAAGAAGATTGGGAGGATCTTAAAAAAGAACTTACTGATTTATATGTAGCTGGTAAGATTACAGAAAGACAGATTTCTACAAGACTTAGTAAAGCTGGTATGGGTGGTTTATCAAGAAACGCAGCTTATAAAATTACCCATGATCCAGAGAATGTTCAAAAAAGAGAGATCGCTTTACAGAAAGTTAAAGATAGAGAAGAAAAGTTAAAAAGGATAGAAGCAAAAACAAAAAATCCAAATTATGGAAAAACAAGAGGTTCATTAGCTCAGGCTTATTGTAACGCTTGGAATGAAAAATTTGGTCATATTGTTAAGGCAGGGGTTATGAAAGAGAATTATGATACATTAGAATCTTTGTTAGAGGAAACCATCGAATATTTGATGGAAGAAGGTAATGAATTATCTACAAAAACTCAAGCAAAGAAAATGAAGTTGATTGATGGTTTGAAAAAGGCTAAAAAAATAGCCAAGAAAACAGCAATTGGTTTAGCAGCAGCAGGAACATTGGCAGCAACTCCAGGAGTTGTAGGTGCTGTTAAAAATGTAAAAGCACAATCTGAGAACAGAAAAGCTCAGGAATACAATGATGCAGAATTCCACAAGCAGCAAGACGAAGAAAGAAACAAAATGGCTAAAAAGCTTCGCGATGCTGGAATTGAAGTTGGGGAAGACGCAAAAGAAACTGCTGGTAAAGCAAAGAAAAAAGCAAAAGAATTGTATGGCAAAGCAAAAGAAAAGACTTCTAAATACTTTGAATACTAATTAAAATTTGTTAATTAACAGCCCGTCAAAAAGACGGGCTTTTTCAATTTAAGTTAATTATATGAACACCTTAAAAAATAAATTTAAAATATTACTTGAAGGATATAATTTTACAAATGCTGATGAAGTAATGTCAGCTCTTGAAACAAATCAAATAGGTGTAAAAATTGATCCATCTTATAAACAATTAAATGGAAATACTAAACCTTTTACTAAAAGAAGATTGCAAAATTTTTTTAATAAATGCGAAAATCTTAGAATAAAAGATACAACTTATGGTATTCAGATTTTGTTATCTAAAACAAATAATATAAATTTAGAGCAGGCTGTTAATAATGATGGTCTTTATGAATTTCTTAAATCTTATAAAAAGCCTTGGGTAAAACAATTGCCAGAATACCAAGAATTTATGAATAAGAAATATGATAGTTTAATTTGGCACAATCTTGAAAAAGCGATTCAAGATAATCAATCAAATCATGGTAAATCTTCTAAAGGTAGTGGTCAATTACAAGACGTAAAAACTCTTTATGATGACGGGACTTGGAAATTAATGGTTCCTTCTTCATTTGAAGGTGAAAAAGCAATCGCTTATTATATAGAAAATGGAACTGAAAAACCTGCTCATTGGTGTACAAGAGCAGATAAAAAATATTATGATCACTACGCAAAAGATGCACCTCTTTATGTAATTAGAAATATGAAAACTGGTAAGTCTTACCAAATGGCTTTTACAAAAGACAAAGGCTGGGATGATGAAGATTATTTAGAAATTCACTTCCTTGACCAAGATGACGTTAAAGGTGATGAAATTTCAAATGGTGATTTATCAGCAATTCCAGATAATCTTTTACAAAATATAAAAATTCCATTCGGTCCAAGAAAGGGTGGAACAATGTTGGATTATAAGAAAGAACCAGGAGAAGATCCAAAAGCTGGAGAAAAAGGTTGGAGAAAACTTGGACAAGGAACTTTTGGAAAACCTATTGAAGTAAGTAGTAATATAACAAATCAAGCAAAAAAAGTACTTATTAGCTCAATTAGACAAGAATATGCAGGAGAAATTGAAAAAGAAATAGGTAATAAAAAAGTTTACAAAATTGTTTCAAAAAATGCGGCTATAGATCCTAGATATAAATCAGATCCATTAGCAACATTTTTAGCAAAAGGTAAAAAAGAAAAAAATGAATATGGACAAAAAGCAGGTGTAAGAAGATACTATATTGAGGGCAAACCAGAAGAGTATTTGGAAGTTAGTTATGTATATGATAAAAAACATATGGCTTACCCAGATAAAAGAGTTGAAGGAAATTTAAAAAATAGCTCTGATTTTGTAAAAGAATTTTTATCTAATGCTGCTGCTTTAGATAGTGGTGGAAGAAAAGTTGAAAATATAAGCTTTACTAATACAAAATACTCGAAACTTTCTGATAAACATACCATGGAAAGTGAAAGTGAATATGATATAGATAAGAAAAAACTTGACAACATTTTTGAAACTATAAATAAAAAATACAAAGAAAAATTAAAATCTTTAGGGATTTATAAAGTTGATTTCGGAGAGCGTTCTCCAGAAAACATTAGAATGAAAGGAAATGGCTATCATGGAATGTTTGGAAGATGTGTAGAAGTATATCCTGCAGATGCAAGTGATGCTGACGAAATTGATTATTTTGAAATTGATGCTGACGAAATTGTTTATTTTGAAATTGAAAAAGGAAAACCGTTCAAAAAAGAAAACATAGAAGCTTATTGTAGAGCAAAGAGAAATTTAGAAACTTACAACACTCCAAAAGTTAGAGAAGTTATCTTTGAAATAATGCAGGAAGCAAATAGATTGTGGCGTAGAAGTTTCCATAATGACATCATTAATAAAAGAGCAAGCGGTGAATATGAAACAAATATGTATGAGGATGTAAATTATTTTCCATATTAAGAGGTGATTAATGAACGAAAAAGAAAGAGAATTTAAAGAGTCGATTTTAAAAAAAATAAAAGATTATCAAATAAACACTACATTTAACGAGTGTTTAAATCATGCAACTAACGAATTTGTAACTGCTTATTATAGAGATGGAACATCTGAGTTAGTTAATGTAGGTATAGAAAAATATCTTTATAAATTATCACCACTTTTGTTCTTGGAAAAAAACGCAGTGTTTGATTTACCAGGGCATGGTGAGGTTTCTTGTAAGCATCTTTATTATTATCAGAAACAAATTTTATTAGATTTTCAAAATCATAAAAAAATAGTTCTTACAAAATCTCGTCAGGTTGGTCTTTCTACTTTGACCTCTCTTATATTTTTCTGGAAAGCAGTTAATTATCCAGCACAAAACCTTTTGATTATTTCTAAGGATGGAACTGCTTCTGGTGAATTCTTGGAAAAGGTTAAAACTAATGTTAAATATATTCCTAATTGGATAGGAATAAGTATAAAGAAAAACAATGTTAAATCACTTGAATTAACAAATAAATCTAAAATACTTTCATTCGCACGTTCTAGAAACGCTGGACGTTCTTTTACTGGTACTATGGCAGTTCTTGATGAGGCTGCTTTCTATCAAACAGAAAGTATTATTAATGGTATTGTAGCTTCTGTTGTTCCTACACTTCAACGCGTGTCAGGAACTCTGTTCGTAATTTCAACCCCTAATGGTACAACTGGTGAAGGTAAATGGTATTATGAACAGGTTCAAACACTTAGAAATGCTGGTGGCGTAGATGGCGACGCAGTTCTTTATGATATTAGATGGTGGATGTGTCCTGATATTGATGGTGCTCCACCATATAAAGGCTATAATGATTACTTAAAAGAATTAGAGCGAAGAGATTATTGGCATAACAAAGATGTATTTAATGAAGCTTGCGAATACTTTAAACCAATTGCAGAAAACCCTAAAGGCAACCCTTGGTTAAAATTTGCTTACGAAACAGAAGGTGAAGTTCTTTATCGTCAGGAAATTTTGCAAGACTTCGTTGTTATGGGAAACTCTGTATTCTCAAAGACAACTTTGGAAAAGGTTCAAGAAAAAGTTCTAAATCCTATAAAAGAGGGAGATCTTGGAAAAAGAAACTGGAAAGGATTATGGTATTGGGTGTTACCAGAAAAAGGACATAGATATGGTATCGGTCAAGATGTCGCTAAAGGTACTGCAGACGACTCGACCGCTATTCAAGTTGTAGACCTTGATACTGGAGAACAAGTTGCAGAATATCTTGGCCGAATTTCAACTAAAGAAGCAGCAAGATTGGTTAATGATTTAGGAAAGTATTATAATAATGCTTATATAATTGTAGAATGTAACTCTATTGGTGAAGCTGTATTTAATGAACTTTATTATAACTATAATTACGAAAACATGTACAAAATGAAAAAAACTAACAAGCACGACAAGACACAAGTTTGGACTGGTTGGATGACAACAGTAAAAACTCGTGAATTGATAACTGACTGTTTTATTGACTATATGGCTGATGACGATTACTGGCCTCTTTTCCATCCACATTCTCAACGACTTGTTGATCAAATGAAAACTTGGGTTTGGGCTGGTGGAAGGCCAGACCATACAGAAAACTCACACGATGATGATATAATGGCGATGGCTATCTTACTATACAATCTTCAAAAAATTAAGCAAAAGATGCCAAGAGGTGAAGAAGCCAGTAAAAAAACTATGTTTATTTCCGAAGACGGTAGAGAAATAAATGTTGCTAAATCAAAAGAAGAAGAAGAATATTTTGAAGATAAAAAAGAAGAAGCAATGGATAGATTTAAAGCGGAACAAGAAATGCCAGAGGGGTTTGAAGAAGATGCTTACGAAATTTATAAATGGCTTCTTGGCTAAACAAGTTAATAATAGGAGAAAACTTAAATGGCAAACATAGACAAAATTTTAGAAAATGTTTTTTTTGATATAAAAAGTGATATACTTAAAGAAGATTCAAACAAATACGGAAATGGAACAATTGGTGCCGAAGTAGTTAGAAAACAAGATGTTGATTCTTGGAGAAGAAAAATAATGTTAGCTGCTATTAATGTTGAAAGAGCATTAAGATATTATGATTCTGAAGGTAAAACTATTTCAAGTGCTCAACGCCCAGAAGCTTTAAAAAAGGCAATGAAAGAATTTGAAAGCGTTGCTCATAAAGCAAAAGCAACTGGTAAGCACGTTCTTAACTCTACACAGTTTAATATTATTGATAGTTATATAGAAGATTATAACACAATTCTTGATCTTGATGATAAAGATGAAGTTTCAAAATTTGTTCAGGATATGATTATTACAATGAGAAGATTTGGACTTGGAAAATATATTTCTGACAAAGATTTCCCAGAGCCAACAAACACACCAAAAGGACCTGCAGCACAGGCTTGGAGAGCAAACTCTAAAGCTGCTATTGAAAAATATGGTTTGGATAATAATGGTGTTGTAAAAGAATATACACCGGCACAAATAAAAGCAAATAAAGAAGCTGAAAACCTTTCTTATAGCAAAATGAAAAAAGTAGCTCATCAATCTGAAGTTGATAGAGAGAAAACAATTGCTGGTCAGACAGTAGAAAAAACAGGTAGAAAAGATTTAACTGCTGATGAAAGAAAAGAACTTGTAAAGGGTGATACTGCTTCTCAACAGAAACTTGCTGATTTGAAGATTCCTACATTAAAAGAATCGCCAGTTGATGGTTGTTCAAATGTTAAACAATTAGTTGCTCAATGGCAGTCAAATGGAGTAAAACCAGAGGGACAAATTGAATTAGTTATCCGTGGTGTTTCTTCTAAAGCATCTGCTATTATTTCAAAACCAGTAGTTTATATTAAAGGTAAGTATTATCAAGTTCCACACAATGACCTTTATACTTCAGCAAGAAATGGTATTGCAGTAATGCCAGAAACAAAAGGTTATACAAAAGTTGCTTACAATGATCCAAAACATGCTAATTTGATAGAAAAACTACAAGCATCTGTAGTTACAGAAGCAATGGAAAAAGTAAAAAAGAATTTTAATTACTAAAAATACAGCCCGTCTTAGCGACGGGCTTTTTATTATAGAGTAACTGCTCCTTTTCTAAATAAGTGCATCACAGGTCTTACTCTTGCAAGCAACTCCTCTCTTGAAATTATATTATCATTACCACTAACTTTTTCGTAAGTTTCAGTTTCAAAATTAAATCTTCCATAAGTATTATCAATAATATAATTGACAACATTGTCTGGCATTAAGGTTTTTTTGTATTGAGCCCCAACAATTGTAATATAATGTCCGTATTTGTTAAATCTTATAGAAGTAACAACTGGCAAACCAGCTTCTAAATAATCTAATAATTCCCACTCATCAAATCTTGGCAACATTTTTGTTGCGAAGTGGTCATTTTTTATATCATCTTCTGTATATCCCATGAACAAATTAGTAGCAAAATTCATTACATCATGAACTTCATTTGGTGGATATGATTTAACACAATTAACCTTCCAAAGTTCTTGTCCTTCTTTTTGTAAAGCTCTTGCTTCTTCTTGCCAGTTTTCATACATATTTGAATATTTCTTTTTATAATAATCAAGTACTTTTTGGTTAGTTCTTGTAAATTTCATAAGTTTGTCTTCTGGTTGTTTAAATTCTGGAATTATTTTTTGATTAATTTCCCAACCAGAATACTCAAGCCCTTGTATCATATTTGTTGGACCACAAGCAACACTTGGTAAAATCTCATTATTTCTCTGAGAACTATTTAAATAACCAGTACTAATGTTAATTTCTTTTAATGCCATTTAATCCTCCACTAATAATTCTTCTGCACTTATTTCTTTTTTTACTTTTTCTATTAAGTCATCATTTTGACTTTCCAATGCTTTGATAATTTTTTCGGCTTCTTTTTTAGTAACCTCTAATTTAATTATTTCTTCTTCCATAAAATTAATTATATTATGTTAGTGAAATATTGTCAAGTCCTTAAAGTTCATTTTATTTAAAGAAAGTTAAAAGTATAAGGTTTTAAAATGATAATTGCAGGAAAAGATATAGATACCACATTAGTTTATAGAACAGCACAAAACATTCAGCAGAAAATTAACAGTACAGAAGAACTTCCAGATGCTGCCAAAACTGAACTCCCAAAGAAAGAAATAAAGGAGCTCAAAGATGACTTATCTAATTTTTATGGTGGAAGTTTTTCTGCTCAAACTCTTGGTGATGCTTATACAAGTTTAAATAATACATTATTAAGTAATACAGATTTAAACATAAACCGTGCAGAATATTATGATACTTACCAAGAAATGTCTGAGTGTAATTTTATTCATAGAGGACTTCAAATTATTGCTGATGATGGCTGCCAAAAGAATATAGAAGGAAATGTTGTAAAAGTTTATTCAGACGATGAAGATACTAAGTCTATTCTTGAAAATTTGTTTAATAAACGATTAAATCTTAAT
>Ga0247609_10002303_pt1 | contig 20495 bp, 21 predicted proteins | sample 172DNAGHGlowgp2_FD_193487 | JGI IMG/M metagenome (GOLD analysis project Ga0247609, IMG submission 193487) | Sheep rumen microbial communities from Palmerston North, Manawatu-Wanganui, New Zealand - 1728 DNA GHGlow gp2 | ecosystem: Host-associated > Mammals > Digestive system > Stomach > Rumen ...
ATCTTTACCATATCCGCCGCGACTTCAAACACTATCGAAGCTTGTTGTCTATCAGCTGCACATCCGTAAACTTCTGCTCTTTCTTCTCCGTCTCCGCAGCAAAGTAGCAGCGCTATAGCTGCTGCTAGTTCACTGTTGTGTGTTGGTAGACATGAACGTCCAATTAAATATTGATGCGAAGGGCTATCTACCTGTATACACTGCATACCTCTATTTGGAATTTTTTCAATCTTATCAATGTACCTAAAGTGACTCCGCGTTTTTGGATTTCTTTCAATGCTGTTTTTGTATTTCCTATGAAGACCACTAATTTGCGTATCTTTAAATGCGGTAAATTTTACATAATACAAAGTTTCGCCTGTTGCAATACGCCCACAATCTCGACTTCTTTTGCTCCAATTTACACGTTCTGTAGAAACATCTGTTGTTATGGCATTCTTTATACCTAAACTCCACAATAATTCACTTACACTCTCTGACAATGCTCGTTCTGTAGAACAATAAATAGCTTGACCTTTATTTGAATTAATGCATCCATCAGAATCCATAAGACCTTGCAACAATCGGAGTCGTTGCTGTTTAGAGCTTCTTAGATATTTTATCGGAATACATTTATCGCGAAAACTTTTAAGTAAAATGGCACGAAGCGCGGGAATTCTAAAAATTACACTGTCTCCCACATTGCGCCAGCTTCCACATACTTCACAATACGGCAAAATGTTTTTTAAAACACCTGCTATATCTGCTGTTTTAATTGTAATTTCTGGTTTTATTGCATTGCCATTACCAAGCCAATACCCCATCAAATACGGTTCAATTGGAAGTTCTTCGTCTTTTAAATTTAATTCTTTTGCAATTGGAATTCTAAATCTATATGAATTTCCGTCTTTTGGTAAATTAAAAAGCTCACCCGTAGTTTTTATACAGTTTCTAGGTTTTCCATGTGTATATTGTCCAACCCATTGATGTCTTTCCCCGGCTTCAATCGTTTCGCCATCTTTAAACGTAATTCGATACGCTTGTTCTTCATAATCCACTTCACTTTTTGCAATTACATGGCATATTTGTCCTTTTTCATCAAAAACTGGGTCTCCTACAGAAATTTCACCCATCGTCGTATATCCGTTAGGCGTTGGAATGATTGTATCTAATGCTAATTGTTTACCCATCTTTTTTGGAATTTCGACATATGCTGTATTAAATTGTCGATATCCGTTAGGTTTTAAAATGCCAAATAAATCTCTAACTATTTGTTCTTGCCAATCTATCAATTCAAATGGTTTTCCTGCCCACGTTCCTTTTGTGTGGCATAGACATTCGATAAATCGTACCGCATAATTAGCAGCTTTTTCATCATATCGAGATTGTTTCGCCATAAACTTTGTTGGTTTGTAATTTTTCAATTTTTTCATCTATGCCAACACCTCCATACTCAAATCAAAAAAGCAGCTTGCCGATTTTTTCGGCAAAACTGCTCTATAAAAATTATTTTTTCTTTATTTATTTTTCTCGGTCAAATAGTGGATGTTTTCTATTTAATCGATCTATGATTTTATTTACATGTAACTTTAACTCTCCAAATGGTATCCAAATTTCACGTTGTTTAACTTTTTCATCAACCTCATCGAAAATTTCATATTTCTTCTTTTTTTACGGGTAATTTATTATGTTTTAAAATATATTTTTCATGTAATTTTTTCGTTATACCAGCAATCCAAGTTCTTTGACTTTGTTTTAAATGTGACCATTTTTTATTAGTTTGAAGAAGTCTTCCATTTACTATTTTGTGATTTTTCATTACTATCGCTCCAATTGAAAATACCATAATTTACTATAATAATATCATTAAACAGTCGAAACTTCAACTTCTTTCACGAGGTCAGAATATGGAATACGTACACCATCCCGAATAACGTAAATTTCACTAGGCTCAATCCCATTTCCAACAGCTCTTCTCAAAATTACGGATGCATATTTTTCATCGATTTCCATCATATAACAAATCCGATTGGTCTTTTCACATGCCATCATCGTTGATCCACTGCCTCCAAAAGGATCTAAAATTATGGCGTTTTCTTGACTTGAGTTGCAAATCGGATAGCTAATTAGATCAAGCGGTTTAGAATTTGGATGAACTGTATTTTTAATTGGTCTATCAAATTTCCAAAGGGTTGATTGCCTTCTATCTGAGTACCAAGAATGTGCCCCGTTCTTTAAGAAACCATATAAAATCGGTTTATGCTGCCATCTATAGTCAGATCTTCCATAAGCCATAACATTTTTAGCCCATATGCATACTTCGGATAGGTAAAATCCAGATTCTATAAATGCTTTACGAAAAATTAATCCATTTGTGTCAGCATGAAACATATAGGCAGATCCACCTTTTTCTAAATTGTCTGCCATACATTTAAATGCTGATAAAATAAAATTATATAGCTCCTCGTTCTCTATATCATCATTTTTAATAGTTAATCCGTTGCGGCTTTTAAATGATACTCCATAAGGTGGATCTGTTACAATAAGATTCGCTCTTTTTCCATCCATAAGATTAGTAACATCTTCACTTTTTGTAGCATCTCCACACATAAGGCGGTGCCTACCAACTGTCCAAATATCTCCCCGTTCTACGAAAGAGGCTTTTTCCAATGCAGCTGTCATATCAAAACCATCGTCTTCCACATCTTTTTCACCGACTTTTGCAAATAGGTCAGCAATTTCCGCCTCTTCAAAACCTGTCAATGACACATCAAAATCTGAACCTTCTATATCTTTAATCATATCAATTAAAAGCGGGGTATCCCATTCGGAAAGTTCGTTTAATTTATTGTCTATAAGCACATACGCGTCAGCTTTCGCTCCATTTAAATCAAGTTGAATAACAGGTACTTCTTCAATCCCCATTTTCTCAGCTGCTTTACATCTTGCATGTCCTGCTAAGATCTGATTATCTTTACTTATTAAAACAGGGTTTGTAAATCCATATTCATGTATTGATAATTGTAGTTTGTCAAGCAATTTTTTAGGATGTTTTCTCGGATTTTTTGGATGTGGTTTTAATTCTGCAATTTTCTTTTTTGTAATTTCCAATTTTTTGACCTCCCATAAATTTAAGTATATAAAAAGCGCCCATTTAAACATGTGCACTTAAAAGTTATTAATTATATTTTTACTTACTGAGAAAATTCATTACTAATTTTATCAATGTTTCTTTTTCTTTAGGTTTTGATTCAGCAATCATTATCGTAATTGCCACTAAAGTATAGTCATCTATTATTTTTTTACCGTTTTCAAAAAGCAACTGATTTTTATCTAAAAAGTAAAGAAATATAGCTGCTGCTATTCTTTTATTGCCATCAGAAAACGAATGATTTTTTGTTATGAAATATAAAAGATTTGCAGCTTTTTCTTCTATTGAAGGGTAAATCTCTTTTCCGTTAAACGTCTGATATATTGAATTTATACTTGATTTAAATGAATCATCTTTTTCATTTCCAAACAAAGTATTTTCAAGATTAAATTTCATACTCTCAATCAAATTTTTACATTCATCGTAATTTAAAACATAAGTAGTTTCTTTTCCTACGGGCTTTTTAATTCTATTGTGGTCATAATCATCCAAAAGATTGAGTGCTACTGTATAATTTTCAATTACATCTAAAATTTGTTTTCCATCTAATTGACTTGTTGCTCTTTTCATAATGCGTACAATTTCTCCAAGCTGATTTATACGATTATTATTCACAGCATATCCCTTTAATATGTAATCCTTCAACACTTCATTTGCCCATTTGCGAAACTCCACGCCTCGCTTGGATTTTATGCGATATCCTATTGAAATTATTACATCTAAACTATACAATGCAACAGGTTTATCCGAATTTGCAAAGTGCAAAAAATGCACATTGCTTTTTTCTTCAAGTTCGCCTTCTTTAAAAATATTCTTTATATGCTTTGTAATTACTGATCTATCACGTTCAAATAATTCAGACATTTGCAATTGAGTCAACCATACAGTATCATTTTCTAATTGAACATCAAGTTTTATGTTGCCATCTTTTGCTTTGAAAATAACTAATTCTGATTTATTCTCCATATGTTTTTCACCTTTTGCATTTAGTATAAATCTATATTACCTTTTATTTTTCCAAAATTCAACTCTTTTGGCCATATTAAATTTCCAAAATCATTTTCGTTTCCTAGCTGTTAGAAGCAGTTCCATTTCATCGTTTAATGGTGTACCTACAAATTCAGTTGAACAGTTTTGTTTTACAATATCGAAAATTTCGTACCAGAGGAGGTTTGCCTGTTTTTGAAATGAGATACTCATTTGTACGAATGGGTTAGCTATTGCATTACCAGTGGTTGGATGTTTACTTAAAAATCCAAAATTACTGATTGCTTCTTCACACTGTATAAATCTCGCAAACGCCTGCGAGTAAGCTTCTACAAGTCGTGGATTTACGAATTTTTCGCATCTTCTCTCTTGTAGCCATTTCCAAGTTTCTTTAAAAATTTTGTCAGCCCCCAGAGGTTTGCCATTTTTTTGCTTTGTTTTTAAATATTCACTTGGTTCTGGTATGTTTTCACCTTTTAATTCAGATAACTCCGAAAAATCATTCACGTCAAAACTTTCATCAATCTCAAGTTTTGAAATATCCAGCACATTCGCTGATTTTCCAGCGGATATTTTGTCTACAAGTGCATAAGGTTTGCTACCTGATCTCGTTCGTCTACCACCTCTGTTTGTTCCGTCTTTCGCCATCTAATCCTCCTTTTTTTGTTAATACCGTGTTTGATTTGCAATTTTTGTGCGCGTGACCCCATGCCCGTTGTTTTTCGACAAATTTCGCAGAGACTTTGATAGGTGCGGTTTCAAGGGCTTTTACTCACTTTTTTTCATCATAATTTTTAATCCATCACTTTTTATTTTTATATGCGTATTATGTGCATAATTAGTTGGTATTTTGCATATAATATGATATAATTATAAAGGAGGTGTTATTATGTCTAAAGTAAGTACAAACATTAGTTTAGACTCTGAATTGAAAAAATCTGCACAAAGCCTTTTTCGAGATTTAGGATTAGATTTAACAACTGCTGTTACTTTATTTTTAAAGCAATCAATAAGGGAACAAGCTATTCCTTTTGAGATTAAAAGAGAAGTTCCTAACGCTGAAACTATAGCTGCAATGAATGAATTTTATGAAATGCAAACCCATCCTGAAAAATATAAACGTTATTCTTCTTTTAAAGCAGCAGCGAAAGAGGCACTTTCTAATGCTTGAAATTGTTATGTCTAATAAATTCAAAAAAGATCTCAAATTAGCTTCTAAACGAGGGTATAACTTAAATCTACTCGACAAAGTTGTTGAATCACTCGCAAAACAAAAAAATTTACCATTTAAAAATCATGACCATGAACTAACAGGAAACTATGTAGGATTTCGTAAGTGCCATATTCAACCAGATTGGTTGTTGGTATATCGTATTCATGAGGAAAATTTTATTTTGTTTTTAGCAAGGACAGGGATCCATTCAGATTTATTCAATTAACATTATTGACAAAAGATTCGTACATATTTTGTGCGGATCTTTTTTTACCCCATCGCCCGCCTTCTTTTGCTGTTATCTTTGAGTGGCAACTTTTACAAAGACTCATCAAATTGTTATCACTATGCGTCCTCCTTCTAACAACGTAATTATGTGATGCACTTCTTCAACTGCCTTAACTATTCCTTTCTTTTCGCATACTTAACAAACTGGGTGTTCCTTTATATAAAGCTGACGTATGAGTCGCCATCTGATGTTGTAGCGCTTGTATGTTTGTGGGTCGCGCTGGTACTTGTTGTACTGTTTTTCAGCTAATTGTTTGTGTTTTTTGCAGTACCTTTCTTCAGTTAATTCCTTGCCCCAACTCCATCTACATGAGATTTTGTAGCTTAAAGCAAACATTTTTTATATATTTTCTTCATTTATCTTTTTATGAAGTATTTTACGTATTGTTAATTTGCCAAAATTTGTTTCCTATATGTAAATTATGTGAATTACATTATCAACTGGGTTACTTTATTTAAATATTATTGGTATAGATTATTCAATACTTAAATTTTGACATAATAAATTAATAATGGTATTATTAATTTACGATTATAGAATTATAAGATAGCCTTAGGATAAAAAATTTAAAGTTGTGAAAAAACGTTAGACTTTGAAATTCAAATTACTTTATGTAACAATGAAAAAAGGACAAAGATGAAGTTACTTGATAAAAAAAGAGATACATTTTTATGTTAAGTGATTTGCAATAGACTAGGCAAGTAACTTAATTGAAAAGTACAATAGTTGTATTTGTTTATTATTAAGATTTTAATAGGAAATGAGGGAGTTTTATCTAATGATCAATTTTAATGAACCACCATTTATAGGGAAAGAACTAGAGTATATAAATGAAGCTTTCAAAAATAAAAAAGTTTGTGGAGATGGGAAATTTACAAAATTATGTAACAAATGGCTTGAAGAAAAAACTGGCACAGCAAAGGCACTTTTGACTACATCTTGCACAAGTGCACTGGAAATGGCTGCTATGTTATGTGATATAAACCCTGATGATGAAGTTATCATGCCATCTTTTACGTTTGTATCAACGGCAAATGCGTTTGTTTTAAGAGGAGCAAAAGTGGTTTTTGTGGATATCCGTCCAGACACAATGAATATAGATGAAAATTTGATTGAAGACGCTATAACTTCTAAAACTAAGGCAATTGTACCTGTGCATTATGCAGGAGTTTCATGTGAGATGAATAAGATAATGGAACTTGCTAAAAAATATAATTTAAAAGTAGTGGAAGATGCAGCACAAGGTGTAACGAGTTCATATTATGGAAAAGCCTTAGGAACTATAGGAGATTATGGATGCTATAGTTTCCATGAAACTAAAAATTACAGTATGGGTGAAGGTGGAGCGATACTTTTAAAAGACCCGAAAGATTCAGAATTAGCTGAGATTATAAGAGAAAAAGGTACTGATCGCAGCAAGTTTTTTAGAGGGCAAGTCGACAAATATACCTGGGTAAATAGTGGATCATCTTATTTACCTAGTGACATTAATGCGGCTTGCTTGTGGGCTCAATTTGAAAATGTTGATAAAATTTATAATAATCGTATGACATCATGGAATTTATATAAAGAGGGACTTATGAACTTAGAGAACAAAGGACTAATAGATCTACCAACTATTCCGGAAGGTTGCATTCATAACGCACACATGTTTTATATAAAGGTAAAAAATTTAGATGTAAGAACAAAACTTTTAGCGTACTTAAAGAAAAATGGGATCTGTGCTGTTTTCCATTACATTCCACTTCATTCAGCTCCTGCTGGTTTGAAACACTGTAGATTCCACGGAGAGGATAAATTCACAACAAAAGAAAGCGAACGACTTATAAGGTTACCTTTATATTTTGGCATAAAACACACCGATGTCGAATTTATAATTGATAAAATTAATGCATTTTTTTAATAGGAGAATTTTTAGATATGTACAAATTATCTTTTGTGATACCTTGTTATAATTCTGAAAAAACTATAAAGGATGTTGTTAATTCAATAAGAAATGAACTTGAAGTTAAAAATTTTATTAATTATGAAATTATTCTTGTAAATGACTTTTCAAAAGATAATACAAGTGACGTGATAGAAAATCTAGCAAAAGATGATAAAAAAATTATTGCAATAAATTTCTCTAAAAACTTTGGTCAACATGCAGCATTAATGGCTGGATTTAGAAACTCCACGGGAGATGTCGTTATTTACTTAGATGACGACGGTCAATGCCCCGTAAATAAAGTCTTTGAACTAATTGAACCACTTGACAAAGGCTTTGATATTTCAATTGCAGATTATGGCAAAAAAAAGCAATCTAAATTTAAAAATTTCGGAAGTAAAGTAAACGATATAATGGCGGAACATCTAATCAATAAACCTAAAGACCTTAAACTTAGCAATTTTGGTGTGATGAAAAGATTTGTAGTGGATGAAATAGTGAAATATCAGCATTGCTATCCATATATCGCTGGTTTGATGTTAAGGACAAGCTCTAAAATAGCAAACGTCAAAATGGAAGAAAATGAAAGAAAATGCGGAAAAAGTAACTATAGTTTCAAAAAGCTATTGTCACTTTGGCTCAATGGTTTTACATCTTTTTCCGTAAAACCGTTGAGACTAACAAGTGTTGTTGGTGTTATATTTGCTTTTTTAGGGTTTATTTTTGGGTTATATACAATTATAAATAAGCTTTTTATAAATAAAGATGTTGCTATTGGATATAGTACAATCGTCTCCTTGTTGACGTTTTTTAGTGGCATTATTTTGATGGTACTTGGAATGATAGGAGAATACATTGGAAGAATATTTATTAGCTTAAATCAGTCTCCACAATATGTAATAAAAAATAGTGTAAATTTAAATAAACACTCGGAGGAAGAAAATTGATTACAGAAAAAAGTAAATACTTTTATTATAAAAAGATACTGAGATATTTATTTAACATACTTTTTAGTTTGTCTCATGTTATATTATTATTAATTTTATCTTATATATTTAAACGTAATGCATTTATAGTAAAACCTCATAACCTTGCGATATTTAGCGATGAAGTAGGATACTGGAGAGAAATATTTTCTTTTGCAAATTATGGTTTTAAAACAGGTTACATAGGAATTAATGAATTAATCCCTAAAGTTGGACGATTTAGCACTCATGGATTTTTTCCAGCATTATTTTATTATCCTTTTGCAAAATTATTAAACTGGCCAAGCAATGCAATTTTAATTTCAAATTTGATTTTTACGGTAATATGTTTTGCTTTGATTATTTTTTTATATAAACCAAGTACATTTCAAACTGTTAGTTTGACGTTTTTATATTTACTTTTCCCTCCAATTGCACTATTTGCAGCAACATCTATGACTGAAATTTTAAATTATGGACTATTGGCATTGTTTTTTATGTTTTTTTATAAATATTGCAATTTAATGGAGACAAGAAATAAAAAGTATTTTTTATTTCTTACATTATTAGTAGGTACGATTTGCTCATTATATAGAATAAGCTATATCGTGTTATTTCTTATTCCTGTACTGGTATTGAGCGATTTTAAATTTAACAAAAAATTCATCAAACTGTTTGCGTCTTGGGTTTTATATTCAGGTTTGATTTACTATATAAATTCTATTTTTACTTCTCCGTTTCCATTCGGAGTTTTATATAATTTTACACATGCCTCTAATTTAAAGACTGCAGTGAAAATGCTTATTTTAAATTTTAAATTTAGTTTTAAAAATTTTTTCAATTTAAATAATGGAAATAAAATTGAAATTTATTTTAGATTTTTTTATTTAATAGTTTTGATGTTATACTTACTTCTTACATTTTTTAAAGCTTCTTTTAAAAAGAGTAAAAAGGATTTTTTAATTTTATCTTTAAGAGGAAAATTTAATCGCTTTTATATAATTCAATTTATTTTATTATTTTTACCTCTTTTTATTGTTATGACAATATACGATATTTATGGATATCGAGATTTCAGGACACTTTCTCCATTTTTATGGATTTCATTTTTTAATTTAATTATATATAAAAGATCAGTAGTATTAAAATTATTTACTCCTATTTTTCTTTTATTTTTTATGTTTAGTTTATTCAATTGGCCTCAATTTTTTTGTATAAATGAAAGAAATATTAATAGTGCAAAAAGAGATTTTACTTTAATTCAAAATGTGATAAAATATAATGAAAGCTTTAAAGACCCTTTCAAGAACACACTATTAACGGATGTATTTTTTGATTTTGACCTTTGGTCTAATTTACATCCTGGAATAGGGATTGAATGGATAGGCTCTCAACTTGAATTAGAAAAGTGCAAAAGCCAGTATTTACTAATTAATCAAGATAAAGACATTGAAGGATACGAGAAAAAAGGTTCAACCGAGTTTGGATATTTATATGAAAAAAGGAGGTTACTTGATTGAAAGTTACGAACGCCACGTGGGAAAAAAGAAATTTGGGAGTAGATTGTAACGAAATAAATATAGAAGACAAAGACACGGTGGAGTCTGTAAAAAAAGAATTACCTTTAAATGAAACTCAATACACAGTTGTTAAAGTGCCTAGTGGCGAATTCGACATGATGTTTTTACTCCAAGAGTTGGGATATACTTATATAGAGTCAAGCATAAATTTAGTACATGATTTAAAAGAGATTAGACTAAATCCACTTCAAAAGCGAGTAATGGATAGTATATCTTATTCCAAAATGAATAACAAAGATATTGATAAGTTATTTGCTGAAATCCGAAAAGGTATTTTTACAACTGACCGAATTTACATAGACCCTTATTTTACTCATGATCAAGCTGCAAATCGATATATAAATTGGATCTCAGATGAATTAGATAAAGGGAGTGAAATTTTTAAATTAACATACAAAAGTGATTCTATCGGCTTTTTTACATTTAAAGACATCGGGAATAATACTTGTTATCCATTTTTAGCTGGAATGTATAAAGATTATTTGAAGTCTGGATTAGGTTTAAGCACGATTGAAAAACCTTTGAAAGAAGCTAAGAAAAGGAAATTCATAAAATATTCCACATTCATCTCATCAAATAATATAAGTACTTTTAGTGCTCATGTAGCTTTGAATTTTTCATTTAAACAGATATATCATGTTTATATAAAACATAAAATTTAGATATTAAGGAGAGAAGGCTATTGTTGCTAAAGGGGAAAAATATTTTTATAACAGGAACAAGTAGAGGAATCGGAAAAGCTATACTTATCGAATGTGCGAAAAATAGAGCTAATATTTTAGCTCATGCACGGTGTGAAACTGAGGATTTTTTAAAATTTATCCATCAGCTGGCTACGCAATATAACGTATCTATAAATCCAATTTTTTTTGATATGACAGATAGCAAAAAAATGAAAGAACAAGTTGGCCAAATTATAAAAAATAAAGTAAAAATAGACATTTTAATCAATAATGCGGGAATAGCCCACGGAGGTTTATTTCAGATGACTCCTATCGAAAAAATTAAAGAAATTTTTAATATAAACTTTTTTTCTCAAATGGAGTTAACGCAACTAGTTATAAAGTCAATGACTAGGAATAAATGTGGAAATATAATAAATTTGGCTTCTATTGCAGGAATAGATTTAAAAAAAGGAAACAGTGCTTATGGAACGTCAAAAGCTGCAGTAATCGCTTGGACAAAAGTTTTATCTAAAGAACTGTCAGATTATAATATAAGAGTAAACGCCATAGCACCAGGTCTTTCTAATACAAATATGGCTAATTTGATGGAAACTAAAGCGGGAGAAGAAATGGTTCAAAAATCTTTGATGAAAAGATTAGGAACCCCTGAAGAAATAGCAAACGTAGCAGTGTTTTTAGCCAGTGAAAAATCTTCATTTATAAACGGACAGATTATCAGAGTAGATGGAGGTTCAGTATGATAGATGAAAATTTGATTAAAAAATGCAAAGAAGCATCTAAAAGAATGCGAATAAACGCTATAAAAATGACGTATAATTCTGGAAATGTTGGTGCTCATATTGGTGGAGCCTTATCTATGATAGAGATTATGTCTACTTTATATCTCGGAGTTATGAAGTTCGATGTGGATAATCCATTTTGGGAAGAAAGAGACAGGTTTATTTTAAGTAAAGGTCATGGAGTTCTGGCGCAATATGCGGCTTTAAAAGAAGTTGCTTTTCTTAATGATGAAGATCTATTGACATTTAAGAAAAATGAAACTCAACTTTACGCTCATCCGTCTATAGATTTAAAAATGGGCATAGAATTTTCAAGTGGAAGTTTAGGACAAGGTCTGTCTTTAGGAGTTGGTACGGTATTAGCTCTAAAAAAGAAAAACAATAAATCATCCCGGGTTTTCGTTTTATTAGGTGATGGCGAATGTGATGAAGGCTCAGTCTGGGAAGCAGCTGCCAGCGCTTCACACTATAAATTATCTAACTTAATTGCAATTATAGATAAAAATGATTTACAATATGACGGAAAAACATTGGAAGTTCTTTCGATGGAAAGTTTATATGAGAAATGGAAAAGTTTCGGCTGGAAATGTTTAAATATAGATGGGCACAGTGAAGAAGAATTGTTAAAAGCATTTAATTTTAAAAGTGATAAGCCTATTGCAATTATTGCCAACACCATAAAAGGAAAAGGTGTGTCTTTTATGGAAAATAATGCGCTTTGGCATAATAATAGATTAACTGAAAAACAATTTACTGAAGCTTTAAAAGAACAGGAGGCGTGAAAATTTGATAGAGTATAAAGCGTCTAATATAAAATTGTGGTCTAGATTAGGTTCTTGTGGAGCTTTTGGTTTTGCGGCGAATGAATTGGCACAGACTGAAGAAAATTTCTTAGTAGTTACTGCTGATCTTTGTTTCTATTCTGGATTAGACAGATTTAAAGCTAAATACCCTGATAAAATTTTCAATGTTGGAATAGCTGAACAGAATATGCTGGGAGTAGCAGCGGGTTTTGCAAAAGAAGGCTTTGTCCCGTTTGCTACAACATACGCAACTTTTGCTTCTGCGCGTTGCGCAGATCAAGTAAGAGTGAATATGGGATATATGAAACTTAATGTAAAATTAGTTGGATTAACCTCAGGTCTCTCTGTTGGAATATTGGGACCAACACACATTAGCACTGAAGATATTGCTATAATTAGGTCAATTCCAAATATAATCATTTTATCTCCGGCTGATTGTACGGAAACTATCAAAGCAACAATTGCAGCTTCGAAAATTGACGCTCCCGTATATTTAAGATTATCCGGGCCAATGAATAACCCAATAGTGTATGATAAAGATTACGAGTTTGAGATAGGTAAGGCAATTACGTTAAAAGAAGGAAAAGATATATCAATTATAGCAACAGGGACTATGGTTTATAATTCTTTAAAAGCCGCAGAAATTTTAAAAGATAGATATTCAATTGATGCTGGTGTTATTAATATGCATACTATAAAACCTTTAGATAACGAGGCTATTGATATGGCTTGTAAATCAAAATTGTTAGTTACAGTGGAAGAACACAGCAAAATAGGAGGACTTGGATCTGCAATTTCCGAATATTTATCTGAAAAAGAAATTAAACCACCACAACTTATACTGGGTCTAAGTGACGAATATAAACATGCAGGCAGTTATGATTATTTGATTGAACAATATGGGTTGACACCGGAGAAAATAGCTGAAAATATTTTGAAAAAATATAAGAGTATAGAGAGGTAGATTATCATGACGAATTTAGAAAAATACACAAAGGCATTTGAGGAAACTTTTAATATCACGAAAGAGCAAACAAAAGGGCTTGAGTATCAAGCAATAAATGAATGGGATTCTGTTGGACATATGAGTTTGATAGCAGCTTTGGAGGATGCTTTCGATATTATGATGGATACAGACGACATTATTGATTTCAGCTCTTTTGAAAAAGGTAAGGAGATACTTGCTAAATATGATGTGGAAGTTAAATAACTTTAAAGATAACATAGCGATTATTACAGAAACCGGCGAAAAAGTTTCTTACGGCGAAATGTATACCCTTTCAGAAAAACTGAAAGGGTATATTCCTAAAAGATGTTTAGCGTTTATTTTGTGTTCAAATGAACTCGGTTCTATGCTAGGGTACGTTACTTTTTTAAATAATAAGATTGTTCCTTTAATGATAGATGCTAATTTAGAAAAAGAACTTTTAAAAAATTTAATAGAGACTTATAAGCCAGAATATTTGTGGGTACCTGAAAGGCAATCTGATAATTTTAAAGATTACCAAATCGTTTATAAATCTTGTGATTATTGCTTGATAAAAACAGGATTTTGTGATGCATATAGTTTGAATAAAAATTTAGCACTTTTACTTACAACATCAGGGTCTACAGGTAGTTTCAAATTAGTTAGACAAAGCTATGAAAACATAAAATCGAATATGAATGCAATTGCAGAATACTTAAAATTAGACTCGAATGAGAGATCTATTACTACTCTTCCGATGAATTACACTTATGGATTATCAATAATTAATAGTCATTTGTCTGTCGGAGCAAGTTTGATTTTAACTGAAAAAACATTGATGCAAAAAGATTTTTGGAATCAATTAAAGAATTTTAAAGCTACTTCGTTCGCCGGAGTACCTTATACCTACGAGATGCTCGATAAATTACGTTTTTTCAGAATGGATTTACCGTATTTAAAAACTATGACACAAGCCGGTGGGCGGTTATCATTAGATTTACATGAAAAATTTGCAAAATATGCGCATGAAAACGATAAAAAATTTATTGTGATGTATGGTCAAACTGAAGCTACAGCACGAATGTCGTATTTACCAAGCGAAAAATCATTAGATAAGGTAGGAAGCATAGGAGTCGCTATTCCTGGCGGCAAGTTTTCGATTATAGATTTAGATGGAAATAAAATTAATAAACCAAATATATCGGGAGAGCTTATTTACGAAGGGAAAAACGTTACTTTAGGATATGCAAATTGTGGAGAAGATTTATCAAAAGGTGACGAAAGAAACGGTACTTTGGAAACAGGAGATATAGCAAAATTTGATGAGGATGGATTTTTCTACATTGTAGGACGGAAGAAACGCTTTTTGAAAATATTTGGAAGTCGTGTTAACTTAGACGAAACTGAACGGCTTATAAAAGAAAAATTTAAAAATATAGACTGCGTATGTACAGGCGTTGATGATTGTATGTATATTTTTACAAATTCTGAAAGTAAAAAAAGTGATATACTAGATTTTATATCGCAAAAAACCGGTATTAATCATATTGCTTTTAAAGTAAAATTTATTCCTGTAATCCCAAGAAGTTCATCCGGTAAAGTTTTGTATCCTAAGTTGGAGGAATATTATGATTAACTATGATGGAATTTTAAAATTATCTCCGTTTTCTTTAGATAAAAATCAAAAAGAAAAATTTTTAACGGAAACCCTTTTAAACTTGACAAAACATCATTATGATAATTGTGAAGCATATAAAAATATGTTAAAAGCAATCAATTTTGATGAAAAGAAAGTTCATAGCTATTACGATATACCTTTTATTCCGGTTAGTCTTTTTAAAGAATTAGAATTAAAGAGCATTAAAAAAGATGAAGTTTTTAAAGTAATGACATCTTCCGGGACGACAGGACAATCTGTTTCAAAAATATATCTTGACAGAAAAACAGCAAGTTATCAGCAAAAAACTTTAGTAAATATAGTTTCGCAATTTACAGGTTCTTCAAGACTACCTATGCTTATAATCGATAGCCCTTCTGTCATTAAAGATAGAGCTATGTTTTCAGCAAGAGGTGCTGGAATTTTAGGCTTTTCTATTTTCGGGAAAGATAAAATTTACGCATTAAATGACGATATGAGTATAAATATTTCCGCTATAGAACAATTCTTAGAAAAATATAAAAATCAAAAAATATTGCTTTTTGGCTTTACTTTTATGATTTGGCAACATTTTTATAAAGAGCTCTTAAAATTAAATAAAAAAATTGATCTGTCAAATGGGATATTAATTCACGGTGGAGGCTGGAAAAAACTAGTTTCAGAAGCAGTATCGCCAAAAGAATTCAAAGATAGGTTAGAAAGTGTATGTGGATTAAGCGATATACATGATTATTACGGAATGGTTGAACAGACAGGTTGTATTTACATGGCGTGTGAGTATGGGCATCTACATGCAAGTATATTTTCAGATGTGATCACAAGAAACCACATTGATTTGAGTCCATGTGAATTTGGAAAACCTGGGATTATTCAAGTCGTTTCAATTTTGCCGGAATCTTATCCTGGACATTCACTTTTAACTGAAGATGAGGGAGTAATTTTAGGCGAAGATGATTGTCCTTGTGGAAGGCTCGGCAAATACTTTAAAGTCAATGGAAGATTAAAAAACGCAGAAATTAGGGGGTGCAGTGATACTTATGCAAGTAAATTTTGAAAATTTAAAGTTTGTAGTCGGTAATGAAAAAACAATTGAAAACATGCTACTTGCAAGATCATTTGAACCTTTTTGCAGTGATGTTATAAATTTTCTAGATGCGCTGTCTAAAAAACTTATGAAAATAGGCAAAGAGTATTCTGACGTTGCAACATTTGGCTTTTGGTGTAGAAGAGCTGCGCTTCTGAAAGAGAAATCAAAATACGACGATCTTGCTTTTAGATTGGGAAGAGGAATTGTTTTTCACAGCACACCATCTAACGTACCGGTTAATTTTGCTTTCAGTTTTGCAAGTGCTTTACTTGCAGGAAATGCCAATATAGTAAGACTCCCCGGAAAAGATTTTGAGCAAGTTGATGTAATATGTAATTGCATAAATGAACTTTTAAAAAATGAATTTTCAAATTTATCAAATTATATTTGCATGGTAAAATATCCACCTGATAAACAAATTACAGACTTTATGTCATCCATTTGTGATACAAGAGTAATTTGGGGTGGAGACCAGACTATTGAAAATATAAGAAAGTCCCCTTTAAAGCCAAGAGCAACTGAAATAACTTTCTCAGATAGACACTCAATTGCGGTTATTAATGCAGATGAGTATTTAAAAATAGATAATAAGGAAAAAGTTTCTATCGATTTTTATAACGATACTTATTTTTCTGATCAAAATGCTTGCACTTCCCCAAGAATCATTGTTTGGATTGGAAAAGAAAAGGAAAATGCTAAAAAAATATTTTGGAAAAATATTCATAAACTGGTTAAAGAAAAATACGACCTAAGACCGGTTCAAACAGTTGGAAAATTAACAGCTCTTTTCAAAGTGGCGTCTGAGCATAATGTCAATTTAGTTGAACAAGAGGATCAGTTTATAACTCGTGTGAAAATAGGTGACTTATTCGAAAATTTAATGGATTATAAATATAATAGTGGTTTTTTCTTTGAATATGATGCTGAAAAATTAGAGGAAATTTTACCTTTATGCGATACTAAATGTCAAACGTTAACTTACTTAGGGCTAGATTCATTGGATATTGAAAGTTTTTTCTCAAGCTGTAGACCTTTTGGTATAGATAGAGCTGTCCCGATTGGAAAATCTATGGATTTTACTTTGGTGTGGGACGGATACGATTTAATAAGAAGTTTATCTAGAAAATTTAATATAATTTAGAAAGGTACAAAGTGAAAAATGCAAAATTTAAAATTTAAAGTTAGCATAATAGGGACAGGAGCTGTAGGTTCTAGCATAGCATACGCTTTAATGTTAAAAAATCTAGCTAGTGAAATTGTTTTAATAGATAAAAATAAATCTGTATCGGATGCAGAGCAATTAGATTTAAATTGTAGATTAAATAATATTAGCTCTTGCGACATATATTCTGGAAATTATAAAGATATTAAAGACAGCGATGTTATAATAGTAACTTGTGGTCGTCCTAGAAAATTAAATGAAACTAGACTCGATATGACTTATGATAATTTAAAAATTGCAAAAGATGTATCTAATGAAATAAAAAATAATTATACAAAAGGGATTGTTTTAGTGATATCTAATCCCGTCGATATAATAACTTATAAAATGACTAAATGGCTGGGTTTACCGCAAGGAAAAGTTTTTGGGACGGGTTGCGCTTTAGATAGCTTGCGCTTTGTAAATGTTCTTTCAAATTTTATTGGTAAAGATAATTACTCTAAAATAGAAGCTATGGTTATTGGAGAACATGGCGATTCTCAAGTTCCTCTTTGGAGTAATGTTAAAGTTGATGATGTTAATATTGAGGAATTTTGTAAAAGTAAAGGAATATATTTTGACGAAGAAATAAAGCAAAAACTTAATGACTTAGTAATAAATATGGGGAGTAACATTATAAAAGGAAAAGGTAGAACAAATTATGGCATAGCAAGTTGTGTAGCAAATATTGTAGATGCAGTAAAAAATGATGATAAACAAACTTTGAGTTTCTCATATGCGATTGATGATAAGTACGATTTAAAAAATTTAGCGTTAAGCGTACCTTGTACCATAGGAAAAGAAGGAATAGAAAGTGTCCATATTTATGATTTAGATGATAATGAAAAACAAATACTTTTTAAATCTGCCGAGAAAATAAAAAATACTTTAGAGAAAGTAGAAAAAAAGGACTTTAATTTATGAAGATAAAAACATTATTATTCTTGCATGCTATATTGTTACTGTATTCAAGCAGTAATATATTTAGCAAATTAGCTGGAATTCAAGAATTTCTTAGCCTGCAGTTTTTCATATATTACGGCATAGTATTGCTAATATTATTTATATATGCAATTTTATGGCAAAGGGTAATAAAATTACTGCCTTTGACAACTGCCTTTGCAAATAAGGCAGTTACTGTTATTTGGGGAATTATTTTTGGAATGGTCATTTTCGGAGAGAGTTTGACCTTAGGAAAAATATTGGGATCTATTTTAATTATTCTAGGAATAATTCTTTATACAAAATCAAGCAATTTAGAAAAGGAAAATAAAAATGAATAATTCTATGTTATTGTATGCAGGGATTTTATTATTTGGAGTTTTTATAAGCTCGATATCTCAAGTAATGCTGAAAAAGTCAAGTTCAAAAGTTTATAAAAATATTATATTTGAATATTTGAATCCACAAGTTATAGGGGCATATGCTTTATTCTTTTTTTCATCATTGCTTTCCGTTTTTTCTTATAAAGAAGTTCCACTATCTTTAGGGCCTGTCTTAGAAGCCACGAGTTATTTGTATATTACTTTTTGGGGTGTTACTATTTTTAAAGAAAAGTTAACAAAACAAAAGGTTTTTTCTCTGCTTTTAATTATTTTAGGAATTTGTGTTTATTCTTTTTTTAAGTGAAAACTTGGTTTAAAAAGCTAAAAAATGATACAACAAGAAAAGGAAACAATATATCAGTCTTTACCTTATACAATATAAATATTTTGTTAATATAACATAAGTTGGTAACCCAGCTATGATAATTGAATTTTGTATAGCCCAATACCCAAATTTCAAAGAAAATGATATTTTCTTTGAGACTGGGTCCCTTAAATTTGGCAAAATGTTAGCTTCCGCACCACTTATTAATGCTATAAATTGTGTCTACACTGGTTTCTTCCACATATAGTATGTTATGTAGGGTTGAAGGTTTTGACTATCCTCGTCTCCTAAGAAGTTATAGATTTCCAGTCACTTAATGTTTTGTTATTCGTAGCAAATGGCATATAATTATCTGCTCCACCGTACATATTTGTCAAAACCATTCTGTGAGAATGAGTTTGTAGATATTTACTGCCACCAGTTTGTTCAACTGAAGAAAATTCACTTTGAGTAGTATTTACACCAACAGGAACTCTTCCAGCACCCCAACGTTCCCAAACTCCTCCGAAAAGAATTGCAAGGTTTACATCATTTACAGACATATAAATTGAGCCAATAGGATAAGTTGCATCTAACATTTGTTTTTTATTGTTTCAGTTGCAATGCCCTGTTGAACGAAATATTGAAACGATTTCTTTTACTAAAATTAAAAAAACGTACGCTAAGCATAATAACATTAAAATTTGTTCGATTTTATTTTTTTCTAAAACAATTTCTAAATTAGAAATAATCAACTTAAAAACATAAGAGATTAGTGTTGGAGAAATTCCTAAAACTACTATCGAAAAGAAGGGAATCAGTAACATGCATTTACCTAAGCTTAAGGCTTTTATAAATATGAATAAATATGCATTAATAATAGATCTTAGCATAAAAAAATATGTGTTATACACCTCAATTCGAATTTGAAGTTTTTAAGAGAATAACCATGTAATTTAATATCAGGGTTCGTCTAAACACATCTAAACTAAATTACTCAGTTAATTATAGCAAACGAAACGACAAAAACAACATTAATTTACAAAATCTCGCAATTTCACAAATTTTGTTTGCAAGCTTTTTAATTCTTAATTAGAAATATAAATTTGCTTGCAATATTTATATTTTGATTATGTTTTAACAGAAGAAGTATGCGAAGCATACTTCAAAAACCACGAGCTTAGTGCGTGAGATTAAAACTTAAGTAAAAAAACACATTCTTTTGATATAAAGGTGGGGTTCAGGCCACCAAAATAAGAGAAAGGTGATGTTTATGATACAAAGTTTATTACATAGCAAATTGTTATGCAAGTATCATATAGTATTTACGCCAAAATACAGAAGAAAAGTAATATATTACCAATTAAGAGTAGATATACAGAAAATATAAAAAGATTTATGTAAGTGGAAGGGAATAGAAATAATAGAAGGACACATGAAGTCAGATCATATCCACTTATTGCTATCAATACCACCAAAGTACAGTGTATCACAGTTTATGGGACATCTAAAAAGGAAAAGCGCGGTGATGATATTTGAGAGACACGCAAATTTAAAGTACAAACTTGGGAACAGACATTTCTGGGCAGAAGGGT
>Ga0247609_10002306_pt1 | contig 20485 bp, 24 predicted proteins | sample 172DNAGHGlowgp2_FD_193487 | JGI IMG/M metagenome (GOLD analysis project Ga0247609, IMG submission 193487) | Sheep rumen microbial communities from Palmerston North, Manawatu-Wanganui, New Zealand - 1728 DNA GHGlow gp2 | ecosystem: Host-associated > Mammals > Digestive system > Stomach > Rumen ...
CTCTGGCACTCCGCCAATCTCAAACATAACTCTGCCTGGTTTTACTACTGCTACCCAATATTCCGGTGCACCTTTACCTTTACCCATACGAGTTTCTAAAGGTTTCTTAGAAATTGGTTTGTCTGGGAAAATCTTGATCCAAACTTTACCGAATCTCTTACAATAACGGGTCATCGCAATACGTGCAGCTTCAATTTGATTAGCCGTGATCCAAGCTGGTTCTAGGCTTTGTAAACCAAATTCACCGTTTGAAACTGTATTGCCTTTTAATGCTTTACCTGTCATTCTGCCTCTATGAACTCTACGGTACTTTACTCTCTTTGGCATCAACATTATTTTTTGCCCCCTTCCATTTCTCTGGGAGCTCTTGCATCACCTAAAACTTCGCCTTTATAGAGCCATACCTTTACGCCAAGTTTTCCGTAAGTTGTATTTGCTTCCGAAAAACCATAGTCAATGTCTGCTCTTAAAGTTTGAAGTGGAATCGTTCCTTCGTGGTAGCGCTCAGTCCTAGCAATTTCAGCTCCACCTAAACGTCCAGATACTTGAACTTTTATTCCCTTTGCTCCAAATCTCATCGCTCTGCCTATTGCTTGTTTCATAGCACGTCTGAATGATACTCTCTTTTCAAGTTGTTGCGCTATGCTCTCTGAAATAAGCTTTGCATTTAAATCTGGGGATTTGATTTCTACTATGTTGATCAATACTGGTTTTTTCAACATCTTTTCGCATTGAAGTCTGAGCTTATCAATTTCAGCTCCGCCTTTGCCTATTACCATTCCTGGTTTCGCGCAATGAATGTGGATTCTTACTTTTGTAGCATCTCTTTCAATTTCAATTTTAGGAACACCAGCTATTGCCAGTTGTTTCTTTAAAAATTTCCTAAGATTGTAGTCTTCTACTAACAGGTCGCCAAAATCTTTATCTTTAGCATACCAGCGTGAACTCCAATCTTTAATTACACCAACACGGATACCATGTGGATTTACTTTTTGGCCCATAGTTTACCTCCTTACTTTATTATTCTTTTTCCGATACTACTATGGTTATGTGAGAAGATCTTTTCTCGATTCTGTGTGCTCTTCCGTGATCCTTTGGACGAATCCTCTTTAAGATTGGTCCCGGACATACAAAGCATTCAGAAACATATAATTTCTCTGCATCCATATGGAAATTGTTTTCTGCATTTGCAATCGCTGATTTTAACAGTTTAGTTAAATCTTCACAGGCAGCCTTTGGGGTATGCCTAAGGATAGCCATTGCAACGTTAACCGGCTTGTTCCTGATTAAATCAAGCACGATCGAAACTTTTCTTGGAGAAATTCTGACATATTTTAATTTCGCCATAGCTTCCATTTATCAACACTCCTTCTTGCTGCTATTTCTTAGTTGTTTTTGATCCGGCATGACCTTTGAAGGTTCTGGTTGGAGCAAATTCACCTAATTTATGCCCTACCATATCTTCAGTAACATATACCGGTACGTGTTTACGTCCATCATGAACGGCAAATGTGTGCCCTACAAAATCCGGAAATATCGTTGAGGAACGGCTCCAAGTTTTTAAAACTTTCTTTTCGCCATTTTTATTCATTTCCTGAACTCTCTTTAGCAACACCGGCTGCACATAAGGACCCTTTTTTAAACTTCTTCCCATTATGTCTTAGCTCCTTTCTGTAGCATTATTTACCGTTTCTACGTTTAACAATAAACTTATCAGACTTATTATGTTTAGATCTTGTCTTGTATCCGAGAGTTGGTTTACCCCAAGGTGTAACTGGTCCCGGTCTTCCGATAGGGCTCTTGCCTTCACCACCACCGTGTGGGTGATCACAAGGGTTCATAACTGATCCACGAACTGTTGGGCGAATACCCATATGACGTTTTCTTCCGGCTTTACCAATCTTTACGTTTTCGTGGTCTGAGTTTCCAACTTCTCCTACAGTCGCCATACATTCTACCGGAACATTTCTTAATTCACCCGATGGTAATCTCAAAAGTGCTAATTTGCCCTCTTTTGCCATGAGCTGAGCCATAATTCCAGCAGACCTTGCTAATTGTGCTCCTCTTCCCGGGTGTAATTCTACATTGTGTACAAATGTACCTGTTGGGATATTTACAAGCGGTAAAGCATTACCAGGTTTGATGTCTGCGTTTGGACCTGCTACTACTTTGTCTCCTACTTTTAACCCATTAGGTGCTGTGATGTAACTTTTCTCACCATCTTCGTATTGAATAAGAGCAATATGCGCTGAACGGTTTGGATCATATTCTATAGTTAAGACTTCAGCAGGCATATCGAATTTTTGACGCTTAAAGTCAATAATACGATATTTTCTTCTGTTTGCTCCACCTTTGTGGCGAACTGTTATTCTTCCGTAACTGTTTCTTCCAGATTTTTTATTAAGTGGCGCCAATAAGCTTTTTTCTGGGCCTTTCTTTGACAATTCAGAATAATCTACAACTGACATGTTTCTTCTGGAAGGAGTAGTCGGTTTATAATTTTTTATTGCCATTTAAAAATTCACTCCTTATTTAGCTTTGCGGAGAACCTCTCCATATCTGCTTTATTTTGTAGTTAAGGTTAATTCATGTTATCGAAAAATTCTATTCCTTTGCTGTCTTCAGTAAGCTTTACAATGGCTTTTTTCCAGCTTCTTGTGTAGCCTTGAGTTCTTCCTTGACGTCTGAGTCTACCTCTTACATTGAGAGTATTTACCTTTTCGACTTTAACCCCAAAAAGTTCCTCAACAGCTTTTTTGATTTGAATCTTTTCTGCATTCTTGGCAACTTCAAAAGTGTATTTCTTCATAGCTGCACCATTCATGCTCTTCTCCGTGATTATCGGACGAATGATTATATCTTGTGCGTCCATTAAGCATACACCTCCTCAATTTTGCTTACTGCATCTTTCACAACTACTAAACTTGTACAGTTCAATATGTCGTAAACATTTAATGTATTTACACCAGAAGTTTTAACTCCCGGAATGTTCCTTGCTGATGCTATAACTTTCTCATCTTTTTCAGGAAGTACCAATAATACTTTTTTACCTGTGTTGATGGATTTGAACATCGTTGCAATAGTTTTAGTTTTGAATTCATCTAAATTGATAGAATCTAAAACAATCATGTTGTTATCTAGAACTTTGCTCGAAAGAGCAGATTTCATTGCTAATCTTCTCTCTTTTTTGTTTACAGTGTAACTGTAATCACGAGGCTTCGGAGCAAATACTATGCCTCCATGTCTCCATTGCGGTGCACGAATAGATCCTTGTCTTGCATGACCTGTACCTTTTTGTCTCCAAGGCTTTCTTCCGCCTCCTGCAACTTCTGACCTAGTTAATGCAGATTGTGTGCCTTGACGTTGATTAGCTAAATAATTAACTACCATCTCATGCATAACTGCTTTATTTGGTTCTATTCCAAATACTGCATCACTAAGTTCCATATCGCCAACTTTTTGTCCGGCCATATCAAGTACTTGTACTTTTGGCATGATTCTTCCTCCCTTCCTAAGCCTTTAAGCTTTCACGAATCACAACTGTACCATTGTTAGGGCCTGGTATTGCACCCTTTATAGCTATTAAGTTGTTTTCGCTATCAACTTTTATTATCTCTAAATTTTGTACTGTTACCTTTTCTGCTCCCATGTGTCCTGGCAATTTTTTACCCTTGAACACTCTTGATGGATCAGAACACGCACCGTTCGATCCTGCATGGCGAACAACCGGTCCTGAACCATGAGATTCTTTTAATCTGCGTGCATTCCAACGTTTAATAACGCCTTGGTAACCTTTACCCTTACTGGTTCCTGTAACGTCAACTTTGTCGCCTTTTGCAAAAATGTCGACCTTGATAATATCGCCAATATTGTATTGGTCTATATCATCAAACCTGAATTCTTTAAGAACTTTCTTTGGCGCAACATCTGCTTTTGCAAAATGTCCTTGCATTGGCAAGCTTACGTTAATAGGTTTTTCGTCGAATTTAGCTGATCTTGCTCCTTTTTTGTATTTGAGCTTGATGTCACCAAATCCCATTTGTACAGAATTGTAACCATCATTTTCAATGGTTTTCTTCTGTGATACAACGCATGGACCTGCATTTACAACTGTAACAGGTATTACGTTGCCCTTTTCATCAAAGATCTGTGTCATTCCGATCTTTTTGCCGATGATAGCTTTTTGCATAATTTTCCCTCCTAGGTAGTTATTGGTTGAATTTCTTCAACATGACCCCAACTGCCGATCATTAACTTAGAGTTTTATCTCTATGTCAACTCCTGCAGGGAGCTCTAAAGCCATGAGTGCATCTACTGCTTTTGCAGATGGCTTTAAGACATCGATAAGTCTTTTGTGAGTTCTTGTTTCAAATTGTTCACGACTATCTTTGTACTTGTGTACTGCACGAAGTATCGTAACAACTTGTTTTTCAGTAGGTAGCGGTACCGGTCCTGATACTTTGGCACCAGTGCGTTTAGCAGTTTCCACTATTCTAAGCGCTGATTGATCTACCAACTGATGATCATACCCCTTAAGTCTTATCCTGATCTTTTCCTTGACTGCCACTAAAATCGCCTCCTTCTTGTAGTTGGCGGGCGTGCTTTTATTTTTTAACATCCCTTCCGGGTGTTTCGTGACTATTTAAATAAAAGACCGGTAAATTCTACTTTTGAAAGCAGAATTCCGGACATAAAATAAAAGCGCACAATAAAGCATAAATATTTACTTTTTGCTCATTTTCGCCCGGTTTAAAATCGGACATACTCCACGGAAAAACCGACTAACCACAAGGTCAATCGCAACCTCCCGCTTCTTCGCATATCTGTTGCAGTCACGCTTATTATCATACCATATTTAAGCTTTTTTCGCAAGCTTATGAAAAATTTTTTGCAATTTTCTCCCTTTTGCATATAAATTAATTATTTTTTTATAACGCTTTGTAATTATTCCTGATTGTGATTTTTAAAGTAGACAAGTTCAAAAAAATATGGTATCATGTACCTAAAAATAACACACATAAAAAGGAGAATTATAATGAATATTTGGCATGATATTGACTCAAAAAAAATTACTGCTGATGATTTTATGGCTGTAATCGAAATACCGAAAGGTTGTAAAACAAAATATGAACTCGATAAAGAAACCGGTATGCTGAAACTCGACAGAATATTGCATACTGCTACACATTATCCTGCAAACTATGGATTTATACCTAGAACTTATGGCGATGATAAAGACCCTCTTGATGTTTTAGTTTTGTGTTCTGAAAGAATATTCCCACTTACTTTAGTAAAGTGCTATCCTATCGGTGTTATCACCATGGTAGATAGCGGTGAACGCGATGAAAAAATTATCGCAGTACCTTTCAAAGATCCAGTTTACAATGGTTATACGGATATTTCACAATTGCCTCAACATATGTTTAACGAAATGAAACATTTCTTTGAAGTATACAAAGCTTTAGAGCATAAGGTTACCACCGTTGATGAAGTAAAGGGCGTTGACGAAGCTAAAAAAATCATCAACTCTGCTATTGAATCTTATCGTGAAAATTTCGCTAAGTAAAATAATTTTCTCTAAGTACGCTAGCGTACCTTAGAGGTTTGTTTTCTAAAATAACCACGCGTAAAACGATATGCATCCCCGAAGTTAGACAAATTTTGGAGATGCATATCATTTTATAAATTTATTTATTTTATCTGTTTTTACCAATTTATCCTTCAAGAGATAATTCCAATTAAAGAATTGGTTTTAACTAACCCATTTCCACTGCGATCTCATCGTCTTTAACACTGAGTTGTATAGAAGGCACAAAATCATCGCTGCTCTCAACGAGTGCATTTGCGATTTTATCTTCGACATTTTTTCTCATTGTATTTCTTAGATCCCTTGCTCCGTGCTTTCCATCTTTAGATTTTTTAGCAAGCCACTTTGCTACTTCTTTGGTGTAACTTAAATCTATACCTTTTTCTTTTAATGTCTCAACGTATTCATCCAACATTAAATGAGCTATTTCACTTAAATCGTTTTCTGTTAAAGTGCGGAAAACCACAATCTCATCTACACGACTTATAAACTCCGGACGCAAAAAGTCAGAGAGAGCTTTTTCTGCTTTTTCTCTAGTTAGATCTTGCTGGCTTTTCGCAAAACCTACCGCGCCACTTTTTAGAGAACTTCCAGCGTTAGACGTCATAATAATTATCGTATTTTCAAAATTTACGCATCGACCTTGAGAATCCGTAATCCTACCTTCATCTAAAATTTGAAGCAAAATATTCATCACATCCGGATGAGCTTTTTCAATTTCATCCAACAGTAAAACAGAATAAGGTCTTCTGCGAACTTTTTCAGTGATTTGTCCAGACTCATCATAGCCGACATATCCCGGAGGTGCTCCAATTATTCTAGAAACAGCGTGTTTTTCCATAAATTCAGACATATCGAGTCGAATTAAAGTTTCTGGACTATCAAATAGCTCTTGAGATAAAACCTTCGCAAGCTCAGTTTTCCCAACACCTGTCGGACCCACAAAAATAAACGATGCAGGTCTACGTCTTGGATTTATTTGTACTCGACTGCGCTTCGTTGCAGCAGCTACCAGTTTAACTGCCTCATCTTGGCCGATTATCTTCTCTTTAAGTTTATCCTCAATCTTTGCAAGTTTTTTAAGTTCCGTTTCTTTAACTTTGGAAGCTGGAATCCCAGTCCATAGCTCTATTACATGTGCAATATCATCTTCAGTCACAATAGAACCTAAAGCTAAAGGTGCGATTCTTTCTTTTTCCAGATTTAGTCTTTCCATTTCAGATCTTATTTCAGCTAACTTCTCGTAATCTATATTTTCATTGGTAGGGTCTTCTAAACTTACTTCTAATTTTTTTAAAGAAGCAATTTTTTCGTTTAGCTGATCGAAGTCTTCCATGTTTTTATTCCTCAAAGCAGCACAAGTACAAGCTTCATCTAAAAGATCTATAGCCTTATCTGGCAAAAACCTATCTGTAATATATCTTTCAGACAACGTCACAACTTTTTTTATGAGATGGTCTGGTACTTTAACCCTGTGATATTTTTCGTAATAAGATTGTATTCCATTCAAAAGATCAATAGTCCCACTAACGGACGGTTCTTCAATCGTAACAGGTTGAAATCGTCTCTCAAGCGCTGAATCTTTCTCAATATATTTTCTATATTCTGCAAACGTAGTTGCACCAATTACTTGTACTTCTCCTCGAGACAAAGCCGGCTTTAAAATATTTGCAGCATTCATAGAGCCTCTTTCGCTATCTCCGGCTCCAACCAAATTATGCACTTCATCAATAAATAAAATAATATTTTTCTGCGCTTTAACTTCCTCTATCAAACCTTTTATTCTACTCTCAAATTGTCCTCTAAATTGGGTTCCAGCTACGAGCGCAGTCAAATCAAGAAGATAAATTTCCTTGTTTTTTAACCTAAATGGAACTTTCCCTTCGGCAATTTTGATTGCTAAACCTTCAGCTATTGCTGTTTTTCCAACACCCGGTTCTCCAATTAAACAAGGATTATTTTTGGTTCTACGAGATAAAATTTGAATAATGCGATGGATTTCCTTTTCTCTACCAATTATTCTATCAAGTTCGCCTTTCCTAGCTTTTTCGGTAAAGTTATAACAGTAAGTCTCTAAATGTTTTCTTTTTTTATTTTTTTGTCCAGCTGAAGATTTCTTATCCTTTTCTCCCGTTTCATTTTCGACGTTTACTGATTCAAATGGATTCATAGAAAATAAACTTTTCATAAAAGGAAAAGGTACAGATCCATCATCCGGAACATCTTGATCTAATTCGTCATCAAATTCTTCAGATAGAGAATCAAACTGTTCAGACATATCTTCAATATCTTCACTTGTTAATCCTAATTTGCTCATAAGATCATTAAGTGGCTTTATTCCTATTTTACTGGCGCAAGGAAAACATAACCCTTGCGACTTTTTTTCAGAGTCATTCCCCGCTGTAATAAATATAGTTGCCGGTCTTTTTTTACACCTTGAACACAACATAATTTTCTCTCCTTTTCTCTTTGATCTTAATTTATCTTAATTAAATAATATTACATAGATTTTTCATCGTTTAGCAGCTTAAAAAACACTACTGAATATTTATATAGCGCGAAAGTCATAAACAAAACCGTGATAGATAGCAAAATAATATTAATTTTAGGGGATCCTATATCAAAAACTGCTTTTAAGCAAACTATCACAATAGCACAAGTATAAAAAACAGCAGTAGCTACTTTGCCATACCATTTAGCAGAAATTGGCTCGATTTGTTTTTTTATTAGAAATAATCCGCCAATTATCATTGTAATGTCTTTTAGCAAGAAAATGACAGCTAAAGGGATAATTTCCGGAAATTTAAGCCCGAGACTTATAACTACAGCCAACAAAGTTAGCTTATCTGCAGCCGGGTCTAGTACTTTCCCAAGTTCTGTTATTTGATTAAATTTCCTTGCGACTATTCCGTCTAATAAATCAGAAAATCCAGAAACTAGTAGCATCAAAACTGCAAAAACATAATTATCGTTAAGGAAAAATATAATGTAAGGTATTATAATTATTATTCGAAAAAGTGTGATTAAATTAGGAATTTTAAAAATTTGCCCTTTAAATCTATCCATTTAAATCCTCTTTTCATTTCAATAAAATAATCATTCCAAAAAGTTACTAGTTGGTTCAACTATGTATCGTGAAACATAAGTGTCATTTAAATTTTCTTTTGAAAACAATTTAGACTCAGAATTAAATATTGGTACAACAAATAGTAGGACGCTTAACATAATAGCGGAAGTAATAATACCTTTAAAAAATCCCAGAACTGCACCTAATAATGCATCAACTTTACCGATGATAGGAATTTTTGTAATTTTGCATTGTTTTAAAATAAATCTTAATAAAAATAAAAGCAAGAAGGCAAATAGGAAAAATAATATAGTGCTTATAAAGTGTACGATAAGCGGTTTAAAAAGATCTGAAATCGCAGAAGCTGAGTTACCCGATTTTTCATTTAAAATTAATTCGATTTCATTTGAGTTGTGACCACTTTTGAAAAATAAATCTGTAAAGAGTTTTGGCATAGCATCTAATGTTTTATTCGTAAGACTAGATGGAAGATCTGAATAATTGTTGTAAATCGTGTTATTTATATTATTGACAATTGAAGGTTTAATAAAAATATCATATATCAAATTAGAAGAAAAGTTAGTAAGAAAAATCGAAATGGTTATTGTTGCAATAAATCCTATAAAGCCTAAAATAGACCTAAAAAAACCTTTTTTATATCCTTTTACAACGAAAAAAACTACTAAGCTTAATACAAGTATATCTAAAATAAAATTCAAAAAATCAGCTCCCACAAGGCAAATAAATTAAAATTGCAAATGAATGTATTGGAATAAGTTTTAAAATTAAAAGTATTTAACAAGAATATTAAAATTCATAATAACATATTTAGACAATATTTTCAATACGACAAATGTACAAAATTAGAATGAAATTTTTTGTACAGTCGTGATACCCAAAGAATAAAGCTTTTTAGAATCAAAAAATTTAATAGATTTTGTATTTTGATCGCAATTTAAAGTCTTTAAAAGTTTGCCTTTTTTATTGTAAATATAAACTTTATCGTAAGACAAGGCTGCGATTTTTCTGTTTTTATAAGAGATAGATTTTATTTTGATATCGGTTTTGAAATTACTTAAAACTTCACCATTTTTATCAAATACAATTATTTCGCAAGAGTTTCCATCATCTGAGTTTGAAAGCGATAAAACGTGACGATCATTTTTATTGATTTCAAAAGCTGTTAGTGTTTTGTTTTCAAAATTATAATCTCTCCTCTGTCCATTTTTCGTATTTAGCACACTGAAAATATTATCACCTAAAATCGCAATATGACTACTATTTACATAACATAATTTAAAAATCATAGAGTCTTTAAATTGGATTTTAAACTTTGGGTTTTCGTCATCGCAACTGAAAATGAATAAATTAGAATACATACAACCATTTTGCGAAGATAATCCTACAGCACTAAAGTTTTTACCGTTTGGACTTAAATCTAGATCGGAAATATATGTATCGGAAAAATTATATTCATAGACTTTGTCAGCACTCAGACGCTTAAAAATTGAAATCTTTGAAAAATATCCATTAGCTTTTGTTGCTATTCCATAGTTACCATTTTCAGCTATTGCAGCACTTAAGATTTCTCCATCAATTGTAGATTTATATAAATTTTTGGATTTAGCGTCGATTTCGAAACTTTTACCATATAAATCGTAAAGTAAAGCCTTATTCTTGCTTGCTTTTAGAGTAGGACTAAAAAAACTATGTGGACGATTGAAAATTTCTTTTGAATTTTTATTGTAACACGTAACGTTAGTGTCGCTGGAAAAAATAATATCTCCGTCTAAGAGTTGAAAATTCTGCGGCGAAACTTTCGAACCATAAACCGGTCTAGGAAATCCATCCCCGTGTCCCATCGAGACTAATTTATCTTGAAAAAAAGTTACGATTTGATCCGGAGTTAAATAATATCGGTTTAAATATATGTTTACAGATACCAAAACTAAAATAAACATGGCAAAAAACTTAAGGATATTTTTTCGATTTTTTTTAATGAGTTCTACATTTACATTTTTGAGTCCTAGTTTTAAATAATGAGGAAATTTTTGAAAAAATTTAGAAATTGACGATTTTATCTTCACTTTTTTTAAAAAATCAAGTTTTATTTTAAATTTCCTTTGATTTTTGGCGTATTTCATATTTTTAACTCCTTTTATATTTTAAAATACTGCTACTTGACCGCAAGGCCTGTCCATAACTAAATTAGTTATGGACAAAATGGCCAAGAGCCATTTTTCGCACTTGATAAAATCAAATGCGAAGGCCTTGCGACCTTTAAGCTTAGCTGAAATCTATTCCAGGATAAAATACTCGGTTTAAATAAAGCCCACAAGAAACTGCGGTAGGTCCAGCTCTTAATCGATCTTTAGAATTTATTATATCTTTAATGTTACAAACTTTAATGCGACCCATAGAAACGTGAAGCAATGTCCCAACAAGGATTCGAACCATATTATATAAAAAACCATCCGCTTCCACTGTAACAGTCACTAGTTCATTTTCTTTTTGTACGTTGAAATTTTTTATCGTCCTAGTCATGTTTTTAGGGTTTCTAGCATCTTTCGTGCAAAAGGCAGAAAAATCATGTATCCCTAAAAATTCTCTGCAAGCTTCGTTTAGTTTATCTACATCGAGCGGATACCAATAATGAAAAGCAAATCCATCAAGAAAAGGATTTCTAAACGGCGAATTCCAAATTTTATAAATATATTCTTTACCAATGCAAGAATATCTAGCATGAAAATCGTTCTCGACAGTTTTGCAAGAAGTGACGCAAATATCATCAGGGAGGAATTTATTCAAAGCAAGTGGAAGTTTTTTTTCAGGAATAGACGAGTTCGTTTTAAAACTAACGCAATACATATTCGCATGAACACCTGAATCTGTTCTGCTGCAACCTTTGATGTCGACCTGTTCGCTGAGAGTTCTAAATAAAGCTTCCTGGAAAACTTGTTGTACAGTCCGAGCGTTTTTTTGCACTTGCCAACCATGATAATTTTTACCATTATAGCTTAAAGTTAACAATAAATTTCTCAAAAATTCACCGCCTTAAATAGCTGATTAAAAATAAAGAAAACTAATATAAACACAACACTTAAAATTGATGCATATAAATCAGTCTTTTTAAACTTTAGAGGATCCATTTTTGATCTTTTTTTATCGCAATTATAACATCTGCATTCCATCGCAATAGCTAAATCGTTAGCTTTTCTGAACGACGACATAAATAAAGGAATCAAAATCGATATTAAAGCTTTGCATCGTTTTTTTAAGTTAGACGATTCAATTTGAGCACCTCTAGCTTTTTGAGCTTTAGAAATCTTATCAGTTTCCTGAAGTAAAGTCGGTACAAATCGTAACGCTATAGTAACCATCATTGCAAAGTTTGAAACGTTTATTTTGAAAAGACTCAGTGGCTTAAGTAAACTTTCGATCCCATTAGTTAATTCTGACGGAGTTGTCACATAAGTTAAAATCGAACTGGAAAAAACTAAAATAACAAATCTTAATGCTACAAAAATACTGTTGTTTATTCCATTTTGCGTTATTTTAATTACCGAAAACGAAAAAACTTCATCTCCAGACCCATAAAATAAATTCATAATAGATGTAAATAAAATCACGAACAATATCATTTTAATACTTTTTAAGTACATTTTAAAGGGGATCTTCGAGAATATAGTGACAATAAATACGAAAAAGTATAAAGTAGCTATACTGTAGTAATTTCTCGAGAAAAAAGATAATAGTATGTAAACTAAAGTAAAAATAATTTTCAGCCTTGCGTCTAATTTATGTACTACCGAATCAGCAGGATAATATTGCCCTAGAGTTATTTCTGAAATCACTTTTTGTTCTCCTTTCTTAAGTTACTTAAAAGAATTTTTTCTGCTTCACTTTCGCGCAGACACGTTTCAAAGGACATTTTATGTCCTTTGAAACGCCACCAGCGCAACTTGCGCTGGTGTTTTAAAGATACATTTAAGTATCTTTAAAAGTCTGCGCTTAACAAAGAGGAGACTTTTTACGGGAATCTAAAATTTTCAAAATTTCATTCAAAGCTCCTTCAACTGTGAAAATATCGCCTTTAAAATCAAATCCTCTATTTTTCAAATTTAGCATTATTTGAGTAATTTCAGGTAATTCAATTTGTAAATCACTCAAAAAGTTATAATTTTCAAATATTTTTTTTGTTTCATCAAATGCTACAACTTTACCGCTTTGCAAAATAGCAACTTTATCTGCCAAATCCAATACGTCATTTACATTGTGAGAAATTAAAATTATAGTTTTATTTTTGGCCTCACGATATTTTTTTATCTTATAAAGTAAATTTTGTCGCCCTATTGAATCAAGTCCAGATGTCGGCTCATCTAAAATTAAAACCTCTGGGTTTATCGCTATGATCCCAGCAATTGCAGCTCTTCTTTTTTCGCCTCCGGAAATTTCAAAAGGTGATTTATTAAGTATATTTCTATCAAGACCCACAAAATCTACAGCTTCTAACACACACCTTTCTATTTCGTCTTCTCTAAGGTCCATATTACTCGGGCCAAAAGCAATATCTTTAAAAACAGTTTCGCTGAAAAGTTGGTCCTCAGGATTTTGCATAACTAGACCGATTTTAAATCTAAAGTCAGGAGTCTTTTTAGGATTTTTAAAAATATCAATACCTTTAAAAAGAATAGTTCCACTGTCTGGTTTTAAAAGTCCATCAATAAGCTGTACTAAGGTGGACTTTCCAGAACCTGAATGTCCAAGTATCCCGATAACTTCGCCACTATCGATATTTAAATTTACGTTGTTTAAAACTTTATGAGATTTATCATAGGAAAAAGATAAATTTTTAATTTCAATTAATGACATGTATTTCCCTCCAGAAGTTTTTCCACTGCAAAGGCACAACCTTTTACACTAAGGTCATTTAGAGGTACTTGATATCCGCGTTTTCTTAGCTCAAAAAGAAGACGAACTCCTTGAGAAATAGATAATCTATATTTTTCAACTAGCTCAATATTAGAAAAAACATTTTGAGGTTTATCGTCAATACAAACCTTTCCACTATCCACAACGAGAACTCTGTCCGCTAGTAAGGCTTCGTCCATGAAATGAGTAATTAAAATAATATTTATGTTATATTGCTTATTTATCTTCTTTAACGCTATTAATATTTCCTTTCGAGAATAAGAATCAAGCATTGAAGTCGGTTCGTCAAGTATTATACATTGTGGATGCATTGCTAAAACTCCGGCTATTGCAACTTTTTGCTTTTGACCTCCAGAAAGCTTATAGGTAATACTCTTCAAATAACGTTCCATCCCAACCATACTTAAAGCAGAATTTACTCTACGCTTGATCTCTTCTGGAGCTAAATTTAAGTTTTCAGGACCAAATGCTACATCTTCTTCCACTATGCTGGATATTATCTGGTTTTCTGGATTTTGCAAAACTAATCCTATAAGCCGATGAATTTCAAAATTAAATGCTTCATTGGATGTATCCATATCATTGACGTAAACTTTTCCTCCAGTTGGCAAAATAAGTGCATTTAGATTTTTAACAAGTGTAGATTTTCCAGATCCATTTTGACCTAAAATACAAATAAATTCTCCTTTTTTTACGTTGAGAGAAATATTATTTAAGTTTAGGTTTTTAGAACTAGGATCGTATTTAAATTTCAGATTGTTTATTTTTATAAAATTTTCCACGGGAAATCATCCTTTTTAAAATTTGCTGCTTTTTACGCTGCGAATGCAAGCTTTGCTTGCAAATGGCTAATTTTAGCCATTTATTCACTAAGTATTGGAAATCAATACTTAGTGAATATTCGCAGCGATTGCAGCGCAGTTTTTAAAAATTTGTACTTTGCCAAATAGCAGTTGAACCACAAGGAAGGACGAGGTTATTGGTACTAACCGGTAACCCAATTTCGCTAGATGAAACAACTCCCTGTCGTCCTTTTTTGATAGTGATATTTAAAAGGTACTCCATAACAGAAGCTGAAATACCAGCTGAATACGAGTTCAATATAAAAAAGACTGCATCTTTTGAGAAAATCTCAGCGCAAGCATTTAGCAAAGGGAAAATATTTTCCTCTAGTTTCCAAACTTCTCCACCCGGTCCTCTTCCATAAGATGGAGGATCCATAATAATTCCATCGTAAAAGTGACCACGTCTTTTTTCGCGCTGTACGAATTTTAGACAATCATCAACGAGAAATCGTACGCTTTCGTTCTGCAAATTTGACTCTTTGACGTTTTCTTTTGCCCAGAGAGTCATTCCCTTCGAAGCATCCACATGACAAGCTTCAGCACCGGCACTTAAAGCTGCCAAAGTTGCTCCACCGGTATAAGCAAACAAATTTAAAACTTTAAGTTTCTTTTTAGATTTTTTTATTGTATTGTAAATATAATCCCAGTTGGTAGCTTGTTCTGGGAAAATACCAGTGTGCTTAAATCCCATAGGTTTTAAGCGAAACTTTAAACCTTTATATTGAATCGTCCAAACGTCCGGGATTTTTTTATATATTTCCCAATTTCCACCTCCGCTTTTAGATCTAATATATCTAGCATGTGCATTCTTCCACAGAGGGTGAATTTTCGGTGTATCCCATATAATTTGAGGGTCAGGTCGTATCAATATGATATTTCCAAAGCGCTCTAATTTTTCTCCAGAGGAAGTATCGATCAATTCATAATCGTCAAAACTTGATATTCTCAAAATAATCTCCTTTTTGCCTTTAAGATAACCTTTTCTTTATCAAACTTGCTAACTTTTCTGCCATAGCTTTAATCTTAACTGAATCTTTGCCCTCGATCATCACTCTTATCAAAGGTTCTGTTCCAGAAGCTCTAACTAAAATCCGACCAGTTTTATAAGTACTACCATCTTCATTTTTTGAAGTTAACTGATCTTCTAAACTTTTGATTTCACTTTGAATAACAGAGTCATTAGATAGCTTATTTTTTCCGTATTTACTTACTTTAACGTTTATCAAAACTTGAGGATATTTCGTCATTAATGAGGAAAGTTCAGATAATTTTTTGCCTCTATTTTTTAAAATGTTTAAAATCTGAACCGCAGTTAGTTGTCCGTCACCTGTCGTTGCATAATCTAAAAAGATAATATGCCCTGATTGTTCTCCTCCTAAGTTAAAATCTCCTTTTAGCATATCACGTAAGACGTATTTATCGCCAACTTTAGACGAAATAAAATTAATCGAATTTTCATCTAAAAACTCATTAAGTCCCATATTTGCCATAACTGTACCGACTACCGTACTTTTTGAAAGCTTATTTTTACTCTTTAGGGAACCAGCACAAATGGCCAAGATGTAATCTCCGTCCAAAACATTCCCTTTTTCGTCTATTGCAATGCACCTGTCTGCATCGCCATCAAAGGCAAATCCAGCATCAAGGTTGTGCTCTTTAACAAACCTTGCGATATTTTCTACGTGAGTGGATCCACAATTGTCATTGATATTGATACCGTCTGGTTTATCATAAAGCGCGAAACTTTCTACGCCAAGGGATGAAAAAAGTTTTCTAGCTGATTGAAAAGAAGAACCATTTGAACAATCAAACGCTATTTTTAATCCCGTCAAATCAGTATCGATTGTACTTTTCAAGTGCGAAATATAATCATCGACCGCATTTAATTTATCGCAAACTTTTCCTATTTCTCTTTGAGCTCCAAGCTCAATCTTTTGAGGGTAATCCAGCACCAAATTTTCGATTTCTTGCTCTAAATCTTCAGAAATCTTATATCCGTCTTCGCCAAAAATCTTTATCCCATTAAATTCAAAAGAATTATGAGACGCTGATATCATTATTCCTGCATCTGCATTATATTTTATTGTAAGAAAAGCTACTGCTGGGGTTGAAATAACTCCGAGCTTTACAACATCGGCACCAACGGAACATAGTCCAGCGACCAATGCAGATTCGAGCATATCAGACGAAAGTCTGGGATCTTTTCCGACAAGTATTTTTAATTTTTTATTTTCTAGTTTTTTTCTCAAAACAAAAGCTGCACTTCTTCCGATTTGCATTGCAAGCTCACAAGTTAACTCGCTGTTTGCAACGCCACGAGCACCATCTGTACCAAATAATCTTGCCATAATTTATCTACCTCTTTTAGAATTAAAAGTTAATCTTAGTTTGATCGGCTGATTTGTCAAAAGGAATTCCTAAATGTTCATAAGCACCTGGGTTTACGATTCTTCCACGAGGAGTCCTGCTTAAAAATCCAATTTGCATCAAATAAGGCTCATAAACGTCCTCTACAGTCACAGCTTCTTCTCCGATGGCGGCAGCTAAAGTTTCCACTCCAACCGGACCACCTTTATAGAAATTTATAATAGCTTTTAACATTCTTCGATCGTTAGAATCAAGACCTAACTTATCAATTTCAAGCTTTTCAAGACCTGTTTTTGCAGTTTCTAAAGTGATTTCACCAAAAGTCAAAATCTCAGCGAAATCTCGAATTCTCTTAAGGAGCCTATTTGCAATCCTAGGTGTACCGCGAGACCTTGAAGCGATTTCTATTGCAGCTTCCGGAGTGATTTTTATATTAAGTATCTTAGCGCTTCTTGTTATTATCTTTGATAACTCTTCCGTTGTGTACATTTCAAGGCGCAGAACAACCCCAAACCTATCTCTTAAAGGCGCTGAAAGTTGTCCAGCTCGAGTGGTGGCGCCAACTAAAGTAAATTTCGGCAAAGGTAAGTGATATGAAGCTGCCATTTGACCTTTTCCTGTAATGATGTCTATTGAAAAATCTTCCATCGCGGGATACAAAATCTCCTCAACAGCTCTTGACAGTCTATGTATTTCGTCGACAAAAAGTACATCCCCTGGATTCAAATTAGTGAGCAAAGCTGCTAAATCACCCGGTTTCTCAATAGCTGGACCTGAAGTAATACGAATGTTTACGCCCATCTCGTTTGCGATGATACAGGATAACGTTGTTTTGCCAAGACCCGGAGGTCCATACAAAAGTACATGATCTAGCGATTCTTGCCTTATTTTAGCAGCTTTCATAAAAACAGAAAGATTTTCTTTGACTTTCTCTTGCCCAACGTAATCATCTAAAGTTTTAGGACGAAGTGGATTGTCAGTATCCAGGTCTAAATCTTCCGGAATTTCCTCAGCGGAAGTCAATCTATTCTCAAAATCAAAATCCATACCTAAAACCTCCCTGATAATTTTTTAAGCGAGAATTTGATAAGATCCTCAACTGGCAACGAGTGATTAAATTCAGCCAAAGCTTTAACAGCATCAGCTTGAGAATATCCAAGCGCCACTAAAGCTTCCATCGCATTTGTAACATTGCTGTTTGTTTTTGATGTAAAGTTTTGAGTTACAGAAGTCGCAACAAAATTCTTAGAATTTGAAACTTTATCTTTTAACTCTAAAATGATCCTCTGAGCAAGCTTTGGGCCAACACCAGGTGCAGTTGTAAGCATTTGAGTGTTTTCACTTGATATTGAAATTAAAATTTGTTCTGCAGTTAATGAAGATAAAATGCCGATCCCAACTTTCGCTCCAACCCCGGAAACAGACGTTAGCAACTTAAAGCACTCAAGCTCATCTTCATCTGAAAAACCATATAAATCCATTGAATCTTCTCTCACACTAAAATGAGTGTAAACAAATACCTCTCTTTGGAGTTGAGAAGATAAATCGTTGTAAGTTTTCGAAGTTATAAAGCATTTATAACCTACTCCTCCACATTCAATTGCAGCGACAGTATTATCAAGATAAATCAAAGTTCCTCGTAAACTATAAAACATTATTTTAATCTCCTTTGTATCATCATTGAACGAAATCTTGCGCCGGAAGTTTGCCCATGACATAAAGCAATCGCTAAAGCATCCGCAGTATCATCCGGTTTTGGTACATCCTTTAAAGACAAGAATCTTTTTGTCATCTCCATGACTTGTTTTTTGTCAGCTTTTCCATATCCGGTAACAGCTGTCTTGACTTGAAGTGGTGTATATTCAAAAACCGGTACTTTATTTTTTTGCGATGCTAAAAGAGTAACCCCCCTAGCTTGTGCCACTTGTATCGCAGTTTTTTGATTGTTTTGAAAATATAATTTCTCAATAGCTAATGAATCGATTTTTGTTTTTGAGAATATAATATTTAAACTATCGAAAATAAATTCAAGCCTGGATAAAAAATTAGCGTTGGCTTTTGTAGTGATAGCTCCATAATCAAGAGCTTTAAATTTTCCGCCTTGCACCTCTATAACGCCATACCCAACAATTGCATAGCCTGGATCTATCCCTAATATTATCACAAATTAAACCTCACATTTCAAACAAAATCTAATTTTAACTTCAAATTATATATTACAAAAAGTATTGACAAGCAAGCTACAAATAACACCTAAAGTAGCTCCAGCTAAAACATCAGAAGGATAATGCACTTGCAAATAAAGTCGAGATACGGCTATTAATGACGCTAATAAAAAAGCCGGAACGATTAAATAAGGGAAACAGTAAGAAATAGTTAAAGCTGCAGCAACAGAAGATGCTGTATGCCCTGACGGAAACGAATAAGTTTTTGGCCTTTTTATCAGGAGCTCTTCAGGTTCAAGATCTTCAGAAGGTCTTATCCTACAAACTAATCTTTTTATTATGATTTCTCCTAAAAATCCAGCTAAAACTAAAGATATTATCAATTTAATTCCACGAATTCTGCTGCTATAATTTATAAGTAGTGGGATCGATATGAGCAGCCAAATGGTACCGCCATTACCTATAACTGTTAAAAACACCATGATTTTATTTAAAAATGGAGTTTGTATTTTCATAAATAGAGATAGAATATTTTCGTCGAATTTTTTTATTTTACTTAACATCTTTAAAAATCCTTTTTATTTTTATTATTACCATTATATCATAATCGACAGAAAATTAATATATTTTTAAATAGCGGTAATTGCCAAAAATAAGTATATGATATAATAGAGAGACGAGATGTAAAAATTGCGGAAAAGAAAAATATCAAGTAATGTAGAAAACAGTGGAAGAGCTATAGGAAGGACATTTTGGTATAAGTAAGAATATAATATTCTTGTATTGAATAAGAAAATACGTACAAACGCTTACAAACGAAAATTATCCAACCGAGAAAACTTAAATGGATAAGCTTTATACGTTTGTAGATAGAAAAAATAGAATCTATATAATTTTGCTCGTTAGTAGAGACAAACTACAAATTGTAAGCTACGGTATAGCATTCAATGAAAGCAAAGAAAAAAACAACATTTAGTTGATAACTCTCCTAATTCCCTCCCATACTATACTAACGCGTATCACGCTTATTCAGAAATTTCTTATGAATGCTATCACCTTTCAATAAAAAACAAAAGTGAAACTTATACAATCGGGGGTGACTTTGGCAGTATATTTCCGCTTTACTCTATCATTCTAATTGTTTTTTAGATCCTTTGAGACAATGCTGTATGTTTTTAAAATTTTAGTCTTTACCTTTAACAGATTTGCTCTTACTAAACTATCTTTTTGCCTCCTTTTTTTATTTAACTATTTTTTAACATCCCCTATTCCTTATCTTTTCTTAGCATTTTATTTCTTTCTGGGGCTAGTTTTAATTTTTTGTGCAAACTACATTTGTCATTTATACTTTACAAGTATAAACACAATATATTACCGCTCTTCTGACGAATTGCATGCTGTTTTTTGGGTCTGTTGAAACATAACTCAAATCATCTCACACGCATATCACTCAGTTATAATATCACAATTTATTTAATAAAAAATTTTCAGTAAGGTGTTGACATAAACTTGTCGATGTGAT